>JGI26082J51739_10001620_pt1 | contig 13997 bp, 9 predicted proteins | sample SaaInl5LU_22_DNA_FD_51739 | JGI IMG/M metagenome (IMG submission 51739)
GCTAAAGCTAGCCTTCAATAGGGTATGCCGGTAGCGTACAACCGCTGATCTCACGTGCAAGGCGTAATACCTGGCAGCTGTAACCAAATTCATTGTCGTACCAAACATAAAGCACACAGCTCTTACCACTGGTAATGGTTGCAAGTGCATCGACGACACCAGCCGAACGCGAGCCTACAAAATCGGTTGATACTGCTTCGGGTGAGTTGGAGTAGCCGACCTGTTTTTGCAAGCTTGAGTGAACCGCTATATTGCGCAGGTAGGCATTTAACGACTCTTTTTCAGCCTCGTTTTCGAGGTTGAGATTAAGGATAGCCATAGAGACGTTAGGCGTTGGCACACGGATAGCGTTACCGGTTAACTTGCCNTCCATTTGCGGCAGTGCCTTGGCTACGGCTTTCGCTGCGCCTGTTTCAGTGATAACCATATTGAGCGCAGCAGCACGACCGCGACGATCGCCTTTGTGGTAGTTATCAATCAGGTTCTGATCGTTTGTGTAGGAGTGAACCGTCTCAACATGGCCATTGGCAATGCCGTACTTATCGCTCATCGCTTTGAGCACCGGCGTGATCGCATTGGTTGTACAGGAGGCGGCAGAGAGAATTCTGTCTTGCGCATCAATATCGCTGTGGTTNACGCCCATTACAATGTTCTTAACACCTTTACCAGGTGCAGTAAGAATAACCCGTGCGGCGCCTTTGGCTTTTAAGTGNCGAGATAGAGCCGCCTCATCGCGGAACATGCCTGTATTGTCGATAATGAGCGCGTCATGGATACCATAAACGGTGTAATCAATATCCTCTGGCTGGTCAGCAAAGATCACTTTAATAACATTGCCGTTAACGATTAGAGCCTGATTGTGCTCGTCAACCTGAATGGTTCCGTTAAACGATCCGTGAACTGAGTCGCGGCGCAGTAAGCTCGCTCGTTTTTCAAGATCGTTCTCGGCCTTACCCTTGCGAACAACAATCGCACGAAGTTTTAACGAATGATCGGCACCACTACGATTTATCATTAGTCGCGCTAGGAGTCGTCCGATACGACCAAACCCATAAAGAACAACATCTTGGCCGTCGTTCTCTTCAGTTGTCATTGCCGACGCGAGCTCAGCATTTAGATAGGCACTGAGATCACCGCCCCCCTGTTTACGAAAATTAACCGCCAGCTTACCGATATCAACATGCGCATTGCGAATGCCTAATTCGACCACCTTTTCAAGCACTGGGAAGGTATCGACAACCGTCAACTCTTCATCTTCGATCTGACGAACATAGCGGTGCGACTTAATGAGGTTAATAACCGAGTTTTTAACGCAAATCCGACCAAATACAGAGGTCTCTACATTCGATTCACGATATAAACGGCCAATTAATGGGATCATTGCTTCCGCTATTGATTCTCGTGCGTTCCACTCTGCCAGCATCAGTTCTTGAGTCACAATCATCTCCATTACAGGTTATTTGGCTACATTGTCCCAGTTGATTCGGTAACCGGCAACAAACTTTAGTCCCAATCAATATCTGTAAATTATTGTTTTAGTTGTAAAAAAACGAAAAATATTGTGCAACCGCACAAATTTAACGGCCTTGTGTAATTTTATTACGTAACTCTTACAAGAATTGGCGCCAGAGCGCATGCAAAGGCAACGAGAACATTAGACTAAAGTCTAATGCCATATGCGTGTAACTAATATGAATCTAGGTAGATGAGAATCGATATCATCTAGGTTACTACATTAAATTAAAGTGTTTAATCAGAGTATTAGCGTCTGATGCATCAAAACCCAGGAACATCCTCTTAACAGACCTCATAAAAATAAGAACGCTAATAAGTAATACCAGCCACTAATCAAGACGCAGACGAATCTTTTGGGTCGTTTTAAGGGCGTCATCAAATTCACGTTCGTCTATCTGCGCACTCAACTCTAAATGCAATGCACTTAGGCTTGCGGCCTTCAGGGCAGCTTGAATCTGATCTAGAGCAAGCGCAGCACCGCGCTTATTTTGCGCAATCAGCAAGGTCTCTAGTGCAGCTATTCCCTTTAGCAGTGGATCACTGACCTGAGGTGCCTTGATCGGCTGAGTGTTGCCCTTGTCGAAATATTGACGAATACGATTGAGCACAGCCTCATCTTTGTCGCGTAAGGTCTGCATGAGCTCACCCAACTCATCTAATTGATTGTTCCTAAGGCGCTGTTCAAGTTCAGCAAACTGTTCTGATAGCGCCTGTGAACCCAGCATCGCGCTAACGGATTTAACATTATGGGCAATATCACAGGCAGATTGCCAATCACTGTCCTTAAGGGCAAGGTCAATGCGCTCAACTACATCAGAAAATCGCTCAAGATAGTCAGCAAGAACCTCTTCTATGTACTCGTCCGGATCAGCACAGGATCGCTCCATACCTATCACGGGGTCTATCTCAGGCACTAACCCTTTGATGAGTTCCTGCACCTGCGAGTCAAGCTGATTAATGCCCGGAAAGAGTTCAGCCAGCATGGTATCAGTCTCATTCTGCTCTAACTGCTCTTTATCGTTCACTAGGGCACGTATCATAGATTCATAGAGTTCGCGGCTATCGATCGGTTTAGAAATATGGTCGTTCATTCCGCAGGCAAGGCTCTCTGCGCGTGCTTCTAGCGATGCATGAGCGGTCATCGCGATGATGGGAAGTTTTGCAAAACCGAGTTTACGCAGTTCACGGGTTGCCGTCAGACCATCCATACGAGGCATCTGTACATCCATAAGAACTAGATCAAAAGGTTCTAATTGAACGCGTTCAATCGCCTCAACGCCGTCTCCAGCAAGATGAACAATTAGACCAAACCGCTCTAAAAAGGCGGTCGCGACGCGTTGGTTCATCTCGTTATCTTCAACTAAAAGAACGGACTTTCCGTGCAGCGGTTTTGTATTAGGTGCATCCTCTGTACCTGGCAAGCTCGACCGATGTGACTCATCAATGCTGGGTTTATCACCCTCTTCAAAAGGTATTTCAAAATAGAAACAGCTACCTTCTCCTAAGGTTGAATCAAGTTGCAACTCACCCTGCATAAGTTGGACTAAATCCAATGAAATGGTAAGACCTAAACCTGTACCGCCAAATCGACGAGTGACTGTTCCATCAGCTTGTTCGAATGGATGAAAGAGTCTCTCACGTAGCTCTTCAGAGATACCCGGCCCGGTATCTTGAACACTGAATCGTATGGCTGATTCACCTGCCTGTTTGACCGCCTCTAAACGCAATACAATTGAGCCTTGGTTGATAAATTTAATAGCGTTTGACAGCAGGTTTAATAGTACCTGCTTCAATCGTGTTGGGTCGGCTCGCATGAATGGGGGTAGGTTAGGATCTAACTCTAACCTGAGTTCCACACCCTTTCGCATAGCGGGAACACTGATGGAATCTAAGGAACTTTCAGCCAATCGTTTTAGGTCAAAATCAATACGTTCTAATTCAACTTTGCCCGCTTCAATTTTGGCATAATCAAGCAGATCGTTGATAACTCTAAGCAGACTCTTCGCAGCCTCATTAATGGACTGGAAATACCCTTTACCCGCCGTTATGCGCTGATCTTCGAGCGCCAGTTCGGACATCCCAATAACAGCATTCATGGGTGTGCGTATCTCGTGTGAGATATTGGCGACAAACTCTGATTTAGCACGGTTAGCTAACTCAGCCGCATCACGTGCTTTAACTAAATCGGTCATTGTAGACTCGAATTTTCGATTACTCAGGCGCAGATTATTCAGAATCACAAGGTTACGGTTCGACAGCCCCGCGATCACAAAGAAGGTCACCATAAATGACGCCAGGATAAAACCGATCAGCATCAGCACGCTGAAACGCTCTTCTGTTGCCAAATCAGGCAGGGGGATTCGGACGACCTGAATCCCTCTTACGTCTCCCACCTGCCAGTCCCGTCTGGGCGAATCTGGGTGGGTATTATGACAGCCAACGCAATTGTCAGTGAGGCGAAGCGGCACCGCTAAATGGAGTGTATCTTTGCCATTCAGTGGCAGGTACTCTAAATAATCAGCNTGTCCGCCAAGCACGCTTAGTTGATTCAGGGCGCGGAGCTCAAACGCTCCAAGTGAATGATTTACGCGCCAAGGAAAGGGGTAATTACTGACGATATCAAAGAAGATCTCTTGGTTTTGCGAGCTTGCGTAGTCGGCAAGATCTTTAGAAAAGGTCGCTGGAACCGGAAATGCCTTCTCTGTTTTGTGATAATCGTGAGTTACCACGATATCCGAACCGTTTAACCGCGGGAGAAGCTCCTCAGAATAAAAACTACGCATTTGCGACATTAAATTTGCGTATGACCTCGCTGTATAAGCCAAGGTTGCCCGTTCAACATTTCGCGTATGCCAATAACTGATTGCCAGTAGACCCGAGGTAATCATGACCGCTGCAAGTAACATTACAGCTATAAGTCGCCGACTTGATTGGGTACTGATCACTGATCTTGCTCCGCTGCACGGATGTAACGCTCCGTGAGACTAATCGACGCATACCATATGGTTGCAGCAACGATTAATCCGACCAACATAAGAACCAAAGCAAACATAAACTTAAAGTCACGCAGCGCATCGCGCGCATTATTTAGCACGTCGGTTCTATCGGAGTAGACCTCAGCAACACCTATGACTCGTCCAAAACTGCCCGAACTGGACGCCGATGGAGAGCGAATGGGAACATAGCTTGAAACAATATCGCGATTGTATATCGTGCCGTTATAGCCTGAGAACTCAGTACGAAGTTGTGATTCAGAAAAATTGTTGCCGTTTAGGGAACTTGTAAAGCCTATATCATCGGAATAGTCTGACCCGAGTTGTTTGGGATCAGAGGAAAAGATGGTAATCCCATTCAGGTTATAAATTTTCAATTTTAAAAAATTGGTACCTACCATAAAACTTCTAGCGCGCTGATTGAAATCAGCAAAATCCGACTCGTTCAAAACGCCAGGTTGATTATTTAAATCAGCTGTTAGCGCCAAAGGCTGATCAAGTGACCCAAACACTTCGTTGATAAATAAGCGCGTAAGATCAGCGTTAGCGGCTTCACTAGCGTCCAGCACAGCACTCTCTTGCAGGCTTTTTATTTTATCCAAAACTACCTGATAAGCCGCTACAGATAGTGCGGCAAGCAACAATCCACACAGCAGGTAAAACCTAGATATTTTTGCGATGGCCATTATAATTTTCTTAGTTAAATTTAAGATATTGTATCTGTTCGCAAACCGGTTGATAGCACGGAGATCCGAGCTAGTTTAAAAGTAGTCTTAAAATAGCTTCAATGCCAATTTTGTCCTGACTGTCTTAACTGTACGCTTTAAGCATTGAATGTGGTGAGATCATTTGATCTGTCTTTATCACAGGGCCTAATCAGGCTAAAAACGAGGAAGTCTCCTGTGCTAACGCAACTTGAACCCGCCATTAAACAGTACCTGTTCGTGAGTGCAAACTATTGGATATTTACACTCTCTGATGGCGCCTTGCGCATGCTGATTGTGCTGCACTTTCACACACTGGGGTACAGTCCTTTAGATATCGCCTTACTGTTTTTGTTTTATGAAATTTTTGGCGTTGTGACTAACCTTTTGGGCGGCTGGCTCGCTGCTCGAATTGGTCTAAACCGCACGATGAACCTTGGTCTTAGTTTGCAGATAACAGCACTGGCAATGCTACTGGTACCGACAGAGCAGTTAACTGTTGTGTGGGTTATGCTGGCGCAAGCCCTTTCAGGGATCGCCAAAGACCTCAATAAAATGAGCGCTAAAAGCTCAATAAAGCTTTTGCTGAAAGCGGACGCAGAGCAATCACTGTTTCGTTGGGTCGCCTTCTTAACCGGTTCCAAAAATAGTCTTAAAGGCTGTGGCTTCTTCCTTGGGGGCCTCCTTCTGTGGTGGATAGGTTTTCACGGGGCTGTTTTAGCCATGCTGCTAACCCTTAGCTTCACGTTAATGCTCAGTCTGTTAAAACTTCGAGGTGATCTAGGCCGAACACAGTACAAACCTAAATTTAAAGAGCTGCTATCTAAAAGCCGCAACATCAATTTACTCTCAGCTGCACGATTTTTTCTGTTCGCAGCACGAGATATCTGGTTCGTTGTGGCACTACCGGTCTTCCTGAGTACTCAATTAGGCTGGAGCCATACACAGGTTGGGAGCTTTCTTGCTCTTTGGATTATTGGGTATGGCATCGTACAGACACTAGCTCCTTGGGTGACTGGAAACACAAAGGCGCATGGGCCTAAACAATCACAGGCGTTTATCGGATCGATATCGCTCATGGTCCCACTGATTTTTATTGGGCTTCTATTGCCCATTAGTGATGCCCCCGAAGAGATACTAATACCAGGCCTGTTAATCTTTGGAGTGTTGTTTGCTGTCAACTCATCGATTCACTCATATTTGATCTTATCATTGGCTAATCGCGATGCCGTCTCTTTAGATGTGGGCTTCTACTATATGGCTAATGCCGCTGGCCGACTAACCGGTACTCTTTTGTCTGGTTGGCTTTACCAAGCTTACGGATTAGCTATTTGCATCGCTGCCTCTGCTTTTTTTGTTCTAATCTGTACAGTTATTACGAGCCAGCTTGAAATTGACGGTTTTGCAAACCGCAATTGATCGATAGACTGTGTGGCCGGACATATCCTAACCTTCCAAGGAGCCCAACGTTGAGCGCAGAACTCCCCTTTACCCCTCCAAAAAAAGCCGGTGATCTTCGCCGCGTAGGTTCGGTCCTGGGTGCAGCCTCTGGCTGGTTTATCGAGCAGGTGAGTCAAGCGTCTGAAGCGCCCATACTGATTCTGTGTAACGACTCTGAAAGTGCGAGTCGCTTACGACGTGAGATTCGGTTTTTCGCCGGAGACCAGCTTCCTGTTTTGCTATTTCCAGACTGGGAGACACTGGCCTACGATAGTTTTTCGCCACACCAAGACATCGTTTCACAGCGACTTGAGACACTCTATCGTTTACAGGCAATGCGCCGTGGGGTGCTCGTCGTACCTGTAGCGACTGCTATGCAAAGAATCGCGCCAAAGGGTTTTGTTGGCGGCAATGTGTTCTGGCTAGAAGCCGGCCAACGATTAGATCCCGATCAGATGCGAGCACAGTTAATCGATGCGGGTTATGCTCTGGTCGATACCGTCTACGAACATGGTGAGTTCGCCGTTCGCGGCGCGATTATAGACCTCTACCCTATGGGAAGCAGCCTGCCACTGCGTATTGACCTATTCGATGATGAGATAGATACGCTTCGCTCTTTCGACCCTGAGACGCAACGCTCAATTGAGCAGGTAGAACGCGTTCGAATACTCCCCGCTCGTGAACACCCGTTTCACAAAGAAGCTATCGACCAGTTTAAGTCCAGGTGGCGCCAGCGATTTGATGTCGATTACGGTCAGTGTTCAATCTATCAAGACGTCTCTTCAGGTCTAGCGCCCGCCGGGATTGAGTACTATTTACCGCTCTTTTTTGAACACTGCGCAACGCTGTTTGATTATTTACCAAAAGAGACCTTAATTGTGCAGCATGCCGGCATGCATGCAGCAGCGAAAGCATTTGAAACCAGTGTCCGCAATCGTTTCGAAGAGCGACAGGGTGATATTACCCGTCCAATCCTTTCACCGGAGGAGCTTTTTTTAGCGGCCGATACGCTCGCGAGTGAGTTAAAAAAATGGCCCTCAATTCGAATAAGCCCTGAGGCAGAAGAGATAAAGCCTGGACGGGACAATCTCTCAACAGAGCAGCCACCCAATCTGAGTACGGCTGCAACCGCGGCCGAACCATTAAGGCCATTAGCAGATCTGATTAGCCAATCGCAGGATCCCGTATTGATCTGCGCCGAGTCAGCCGGTCGCCGTGAGGCTCTGCTGACACAATTACTGATGATGGATATACGCCCCAAGCTTTTCGATAGCTGGCAAAGCTTTACCAAAGACCCTGCATCTATTTCGATCTGTGTAGCGCCGCTTGAACGTGGCTTACACCTACCCGGAAAATTTCAGCTGATATCAGAAGCTCAGCTCTTTGGTAACCAGGTCTTCCAGCGCCGACGCCGTGACAAGGCTAAAACTGATGCCGATCAGGCGGTTAAACATCTATCGGAACTGACAATCGGCAACCCTGTTGTGCACCTAGAACATGGTGTTGGACGCTATCTGGGGTTACAAACGATCGATATCGACAACTCCCCCACTGAATTTTTGACCTTGGAGTACGCTAAAGGGTCCAAACTTTATGTTCCGGTTGGGTCGTTGCACCTAATTAGTCGCTATTCAGGCGCCAGTGATGAAAGTGCGCCTCTCAATAGGCTTGGAACTGAGCAGTGGAGTAAAGCGCGACGCAAAGCGGCTGAAAAAGTGCGCGACGCAGCCGCCGAGTTGCTCGATATTTATGCCCGGCGCGCTGCACGGGTTGGTTATCAGTACGAAATTGATGATGCCTTATACGATCAATTCTCTCGTGGATTCCCGTTTGAAGAGACACCCGACCAATATATGGCAATTGAAGCGGTTCGCCGTGATATGCAGTCACCTCAACCAATGGATCGATTGGTCTGTGGTGATGTGGGTTTTGGAAAAACAGAAGTGGCAATGCGTGCCGCGTTTATTGCCGCACAGGCCGGCAAACAAGTTGTGGTGTTGGTACCGACTACATTGCTGGCACAGCAGCACTTTGAAAACTTTAGCGATCGATTTGCTGATTGGCCGGTCAAAGTTGAGTTGATCTCTCGCTTTCGTAGCGGCAAACAACAAGACGCAATTCTCGAACAGGTCAAAAAGGGGCAGGTCGATATTCTGATCGGAACGCACAAATTGATTCAGGGTAATATCGAGTTTCCTGATCTTGGCCTGTTAATAATTGACGAGGAGCACCGCTTCGGTGTGCAACAAAAAGAGCGCTTGAAATCACTCCGCTCTGAGGTAGATATACTCACACTCACGGCTACACCCATTCCACGCACACTGAATATGGCAATGTCGGGCATGCGTGACCTCTCGATCATCGCAACACCACCGGCACGTCGCCTGTCGGTTAAAACCTTTGTACGCGAGCACGACACACCTCTGATTAAAGAGGCGATACTGCGAGAACTCCTTCGTGGCGGGCAGGTTTATCTGCTACATAATGAAGTGAAAACCATAGAAGAGACCGCAGCTAAGATCCGCGAAATGATTCCAGAGGCCCGTGTTGGAATTGGCCATGGGCAGATGCGCGAACGTGAACTTGAGCAGGTCATGAGCGACTTCTACCACAAACGTTTTAACCTGCTTGTGTGTACCACCATTATTGAAACAGGCATTGATGTACCTAATGCAAATACCATTATTATCGATCGCGCGGATAAGTTTGGCCTCGCACAGTTGCATCAGTTGCGTGGTCGCGTGGGTCGTTCACATCACCAGGCATACGCCTACCTAATGACCCCCCCCACCAAATCGATGACTAAAGATGCGCTCAAGCGTCTAGAAGCCATTGAAGAGGCGAGTACCCTTGGTGCCGGTTTCACCCTGGCGACCCATGATCTTGAGATTCGCGGCGCGGGTGAGTTACTCGGTGAAGATCAGAGTGGGCAGATGCAGACAATTGGTTTCAGCCTCTATATGGAGATGCTTGAGCAAGCCGTTGAGGCCATTCGCGAAGGTAAAACACCGAATCTAGACAAACCCTTGCGTGGCGGATGTGAAATCAATCTTCGTGTGCCGGCACTCATACCTGAGGATTACCTTCCCGATGTACACAACCGTTTAATTTTATACAAACGTATCTCTAGCGCTCGCTCTAACGAGGAACTGCGAGAACTGCAGGTTGAGATGATCGACCGTTTTGGACTCTTACCGCTGGCAGTGCAAAACCTAATGCGCCAAACCAGCATTAAATTGCAGGCGCAAATGCTCGGTATCGATAAGATCGATGTAGGTGCAGAGGCGGGTCGACTTGAATTTGGTGAAGAGACTGANGTCGATCCGTTTACACTCGTTAAACTGGTGCAGACCCAACCAAAGGTCTATAAACTCGATGGCGCTACTGCGTTAAAGTTCTATCATTCAATGGCGCAGGCTGAAACTCGATTCCAAACGCTGGAGAGTCTTCTTAGCCGTTTGGAACCGACAGGAGAAACAGGATGAATGTAAAGCAGATTGCCCTAGGCCTTATGTTGGCAACTAACGTGCTAACTGCGTATGCAGAAGAGACACGGCTTGCACTCGCGCCGGAGCTGAAGAACCAAGAGAACCTCTATACTGTTGAAGTCGTTCTATTTAAACAGAAGCAACCGGCCTACTCTGAAGAGTCGCTCACAAGCGAGCAGGTCGAAATTGACTTCACCGATGCACGCTTGCCGATCCCCTACGACGGCATGCCCTTAAGTGCCAATGAAGAGCTCGAAAAGAGCCAATATGCGCTCACCAACGAGACGAGCCAGTTAGAACGTCAAGGGTACGAGGTGCTCTACCACAACGCCTGGTTGCAACAGTTTAACCCCTACACAAAAAGCACGCTGATGGTCGTTGACCCACTGGGTAGCTTTGAGGGCACANTGCGAATAGATCGCCAGCGCTTCTTGCATGTCTATCCGGATATCCACCTGTTTACAGCCACTGGCGCCGAACAGGCTGGACAGACAATACGAATGCAAGAGAGCCGACGCATGCGTTCAGAAGAGCTGCACTATATCGATCACCCGGTACTGGGTATGCTCGTGCTGTTTAGACCTGTAGCCGATGCAGGTTAGTGTCGCGTTGCCCATTCACAATTAAAAATACCGATATCCTAATGTGTGAACTTTAATTTGCACTCGGTTCGGGTGAACTGGCGAGGTGGACTGTTGTCGTTGGATAAGCGACCTGTGCCCCCTGCTCGGTTATCTCTTTCATTATCCGAATTAGCACATCTTGTTTTATCTTGTGGAATTGAACCCAGTCGGTCGTCTTGGTAAAGGTGTAAACCAGTATATCAATTGATGATGGACCGAAGTGGTTTAGGTTTACAATCATCGTCTGCTTAGTGTCAATTTCGGGGTGTTGCAACAGCATGTTTCTGACACCGTCAACGACCGCTTCAACCTGCCCAGCATCATCATAACGAATACCTATATTCTCGTAGATGCGACGGTTAGTCATACGTGAGGGGTTTTCTACGGCAATATTGGCAAAGGTAGAGTTTGGAACGTACAAAGGACGTTTATCAAAGGTACGAATTCGCGTTAGGCGCCAACCTATGGCCTCCACCGTACCTTCTATCTCTTGATCGGGTGAACGAATCCAATCACCTACTTTGAACGGGCGATCCATGTAGATCATCAGTCCTCCAAAGAAGTTAGCCAGTAGATCCTTTGCGGCAAAACCGACAGCAAGGCCACCAACACCACCGAAAGCAAGAATACCTGACACACTGACGCCTAGGTTTTGCAACAGAGCCAAGGCTGAAAATACCAGCACCGTAAGACGCACCAGCTTAGCGATCGCATCTGCAGTGGTTCTATCCATACCTGCCTTACCGGTCTCACCCTGAACTAGCCGCGCCTCAATGCGCGATATCAGTCGAATGAGAGCCCATGCAACCAGCAATATAAAGGCGACCGCGCGAAACTCATTGGCCATTTCGAGCTGTATATCATCCAAGGCACCGGCCGCAATCTCTAGCGAGATACTCAGCCCCATTACCCAAACCAGAACAGATAAGGGGCGGCGTAGCGCATCGACAACGACTTCAGTCCAACGCGTATGGGTATTACCCAGTAGCACCACAATTTTCACTAAAATGCGATTTAGGATGATGCCGACCAGACCTGTAAAGATAATGATCAGCAACCCTTGTAGGGCCCATGAGTAAGAGATTAGCGATGGAAAGAGCTTAAATACGGGGTTGAGCATCCAACTCAAAATGGCATTCATCATGTTTATGCTCCCAAAACAGCTGCCAAGGTTCTAGCACGCGCTAAACGCTCTGGATCAGGCTGACGTTTGGGACGTGCGCGCATACGAGCAATGCGATGTGATGCAGCGCGATCACTTCTGCCCAGATGTTCAAGCACTTCATTCGCGGCAGCAGGTGCGTTACAGACCAAGACCATATCGCAACCTGCCAATAGAGCGGCGTCAGCGCGCGCCGCATAGCTACCTAAGCTTGCAGCACCTTCCATACTCAGGTCGTCACTGAATATTACACCATCAAAACCGAGCGCCTCGCGTAGTTGGCGTTGCAGCCAAAACTCAGAAAAACCAGCGGGTTGCGAGCAGACACGCGCATACTGAATATGCGCAGGCATAACAGCGTCAAGGCCTCGCTTTATAAGACCTGCGAAAGGTTTAAGATCGCTCGCTTCAATTTCAGCGAAGCTGCGATTATCAACGGGTAGACCATGATGGGAGTCGACTTCAACATAGCCATGGCCAGGGAAGTGTTTACCTGTGGCTGCCATGCCTGCCTCGTGCATACCTGACATTAGTGCGCCGGCCAACTGTTCAACAGCGTCTGGAGAGTGACCAAATGCACGATCCCCGATTACCTCTGACTGACCATAATCAAGATCAATGACCGGTGCAAAGCTCAGATCAATATCGTATTCACGCAATTCAGTCGCCAATAACCATCCGAGCTCATGGGCTTCAGCTATGCTACGTTTGGCATTCAGTTGCCAACGTTGACCTAAAACGGCCATGGGCGGCAAGCGCGTAAACCCCTCTTTGAACCGCTGAACTCGCCCACCCTCCTGATCGACAGCAACCAGAAGGTCTGGACGCAGTTGACGTATACTGACCATCAGCGTGCGCAACTGCGCAGGCGACTGATAGTTACGCGCGAAAAGTATCAATCCACCGACCTCTTGGCGGCGCAATATCTGAGCCTCTTCGGGCGTCAATTCTGTACCGGCAATATCAAGCATTAGCGCGCCGCTAGTCATCAGTCATCTATCCTTACTTCAGTGTTTTGATCAACGCGATCGAATAGCTCTAAAAGATCCGAGTTGCGCATGCGAATACACCCATGCGAGCGGGGAATTCCCATGGGTTCGGTATCAGGTGTACCGTGGATATAAATATAGCGTCTAAGGCTATCAACGTCGCCACCCCGATTACGTCCCCACTCAAGGCCCTGTAACCAGAGTATGCGCGTCAGTATCCAGTCGCGATGGGGAAACGCTTGTGCCAATGTATGCGAGTAGATTTCACCGCTTGACCTGCGACCAACGAACACGCGATTAATGGGTTCGTTGGCACCAATTTTAAGCCGAATACGATGCAGCCCTCTTGGTGTGCAGCCGCTATTATTCTGTTCACCGGCACCGGCTAAGGCGGTTGAAATCGACCAGCAGGCCTGCTCTTTACCCGATTCTAAAAGTATCAGCCGCTGGTCAGAAATCGATACATGTAGCTGCACAACACTCATAGTCTAGCGGGCCCAGAAACGACTCTGCGAAAGGCGCGACCAGAGTTTGCCTATGCTCGCATCCAGTACATTGACACCAAAGCTTTGTAAACGCTCTTGCAGCGACAGCTTGTACTCATATTTGACCAACAGAATATCCGCCTCATCGACAGCACGAAACAGGTAGTCATCGGATGTCTCAATCGCATCGATTAGCCCCTTATCTAACGCGCGACGACCGAACCAAACTTCACCGGTTGCAATCGCTTCAATATCTAGATCGGGTCGATATTCTGATACGAACTCTTTAAACAGACTATGGGTATCTTCCAGCTCTTCAATAAACTTCTGACGTCCCGCTTCGGTGTTCTCGCCGAACATTGTCAACGTTCGCTTATAGTCCCCTGCTGTCAGCACTTCATAATCGACATCATTGCGTTTTAGTAGTCGATGGAAATTTGGAATTTGAGCAACAACACCAATAGAGCCGATCAGAGCAAAGGGGGCAGCGATCAGAGTGTTGGCGATACACGCCATCATGTAACCGCCGCTGGCAGCGACTCTATCGACACAAACAGTCAGCGGTATGTTACGTCTGCGGATGCGTTCCAACTGTGAG
>JGI26082J51739_10001622_pt1 | contig 13996 bp, 12 predicted proteins | sample SaaInl5LU_22_DNA_FD_51739 | JGI IMG/M metagenome (IMG submission 51739)
GCGGCATTGGCAGATCTATCGTCCTCGCTTGAGAAGCGTTTCGGCAAACGCCTGACGTTGACACAGGCGGCTGATGAGTCGTTAATCGGTGGCGTTCGCGTTGTCGTGGGTGATGAGGTGTTCGACACTTCGATCAAAGCTCGTTTAGAACAAATGCAAGTAGCCCTGACGGCGTAAAGCCATCAAGCGACTAGCGGTTAAATAACTTAGGAAAGAAGGAAAGAGTCATGCAACTCAATCCCGCAGAGATTTCTGATCTGATCAAGTCCCGTATCGAGGGCTTGGGCGTTAGCGCGAATGTGCGCAACGAAGGTACGGTCGTATCCGTTACCGATGGCATCTGCCGCATCCATGGTTTGTCCGACGTAATGCAGGGCGAGATGTTGGAATTTCCCGCAACCAAGGACGGTGTCGCGACCTACGGTCTCGCATTGAACTTGGAGCGCGACTCGGTTGGTTCCGTGATTTTGGGCGAATACGAGCATATTTCTGAAGGCGACACCGTGAAGTGCACGGGCCGCATTTTGGAAGTGCCTGTTGGCCCTGAATTGCTTGGTCGCGTGGTGAACGCACTGGGCCAGCCTATCGACGGCAAAGGTCCCATCGACGCCAAGATGACCGACGTGATTGAAAAAGTCGCACCGGGTGTGATCGCACGTCAGTCAGTTGACCAACCCATGCAAACCGGTCTGAAGTCTGTTGACTCCATGGTGCCGGTTGGTCGTGGCCAGCGCGAGTTGATTATTGGTGACCGCCAGACGGGTAAAACCGCTGTGGCATTGGACGCCATCATCAACCAAAAAGGTCAAAACATGACCTGCGTCTATGTCGCGATTGGCCAAAAAGCCTCGTCGATTAAGAACGTGGTTCGGGCTTTGGAACAAGCAGGCGCAATGGCCTACACCATCGTGGTTGCCGCGTCGGCGTCTGAGTCAGCTGCGATGCAATATGTGTCTGCCTACTCCGGCTGTACGATGGGTGAGTACTTCCGCGATCGCGGTGAAGACGCACTGATCATTTATGACGACTTGTCTAAGCAAGCGGTTGCCTACCGTCAAGTGTCATTGTTGTTGCGTCGCCCACCAGGCCGCGAAGCATACCCTGGCGATGTGTTCTATCTCCACAGTCGTTTGCTCGAGCGCGCTGCGCGCGTCAGCGTCGACTACGTAGAGAAGTTCACCAACGGCGCGGTCAAAGGCAAGACCGGCTCATTGACGGCACTGCCAATCATTGAGACCCAAGCGGGTGACGTTTCTGCCTTCGTGCCAACCAACGTGATTTCGATTACGGACGGTCAGATCTTCTTGGAGACCAACCTCTTTAACGCCGGTATCCGTCCTGCGATTAACGCCGGTATTTCTGTGTCTCGCGTGGGTGGTGCAGCGCAAACCAAGCTCATTAAGAGCTTGTCAGGCGGTATCCGTACCGACTTGGCGCAGTACCGCGAATTGGCCGCGTTCGCCCAGTTTGCGTCTGACCTTGACGAGGCCACACGCAAGCAGTTGGACCGCGGTGCCCGCGTGACTGAGCTGCTTAAGCAAGCGCAGTACAGCCCGTTGTCGATTAGCTTGATGGCGTCTACGCTGTTTGCCGTAAACAATGGGTACATGGACGATTTGGAAATCAAGCAAGTGCTGAGTTTCGAGTCTGGTTTACATGCTTTCCTGAAGGACAAGCACGCGGCATTGTTGGCATCTTTAGAAGCCAAGCAAGCCATGGACGACGCGGCTAAGGCCGAGTTGACCGCCGCTGTGACCGAATTCAAGAAAACTGGCACTTACTAAGCCAATAGGCACCCGAACAAGGAGCTTCAATGGCATCAAGTAAGGAAATTCGCGGAAAGATCTCCTCGGTAGAAAATACCAAGAAGATCACGAAAGCCATGGAAATGGTNGCCGCGTCCAAAATGCGTAAGGCGCAGGAACGCATGCGTGCGGCCCGCCCTTACAGCCAGAAAGTGCGCCAGATTGCGGCTAATTTGAGTCGTGCGAACCCAGACTACAGTCACGCGTTTATGCGCGCCAACCCTGAGGCAGACACCGTCGGCTTTATTTTGGTAACGACTGATAAAGGTTTGTGCGGCGGCATGAACACCAACATCCTGCGCTCAGTAACGGCGAAGATCAAAGACTTGCAAGCGCAAGGCAAAAAGGTCAACGTCGTTGCGATCGGCAGTAAGGGCTTGGGCTTCATGAACCGTACGGGTGCAACCGTGGTCTCTCAAGCCTCTGGCTTGGGTGACACCCCGCACCTTGACTCGCTGATCGGCCCATCCAAGGTTTTGTTTGACGCATACGCCGCTGGCGAATTGAGTGAAGTACACCTGTGCTTTACCCGCTTCGTCAACACGATGCGCCAAGAGGCAACCATCGAACAGTTGTTACCGATCAATGCGGATGACTTGGAAGCAAGCGCACCCCAGCATTCTTGGGACTACATGTACGAACCAGAGCCAGCGGCCGTTATTGACGACCTTTTGCTGCGCTACGTTGAAGCACAAGTGTTTCAAGGGGTTGCTGAAAACATGGCGTCTGAGCAATCAGCGCGTATGGTGGCCATGAAGGCTGCAACCGATAACGCCGGCACGGTCATCAGTGACCTCAAGCTGGTCTATAACAAAACCCGTCAGGCTGCGATTACCAAGGAATTGTCCGAAATCGTCGCCGGTGCTGCAGCCGTTTAAAAGCCGCAGTTCTACAGAATTTAGAGAAACGTAAAGGTACCAATCATGGCTAACGCTCAAGGCAAGATTGTTCAGTGTATCGGCGCCGTTGTGGACGTCGAATTTCCACGCGACCAAATGCCCCGCATTTATGACGCCCTCAAAATGGATGGGTCAGAATTGACCCTAGAGGTCCAGCAACAGTTGGGTGACGGCGTGGTGCGAACCATTGCCCTGGGTTCTTCCGACGGCTTGCGCCGCGGTATGGTCGTGTTCAATACCGATGCAGCGATTACCGTGCCAGTTGGCAAGGCCACGCTGGGACGCATCATGGACGTGCTGGGTAGCCCCATTGACGAGCGCGGCCCCGTTAGCGCCGAGTTGAGCGCATCCATTCACCGTAAGGCGCCTGCCTATGACGAATTGTCTCCTTCGCAGGAACTCCTCGAAACAGGTATCAAGGTGATTGACTTGGTTTGCCCCTTCGCAAAAGGCGGCAAGGTGGGTCTGTTCGGTGGTGCTGGTGTGGGCAAGACCGTGAACATGATGGAGTTGATCAACAACATCGCTAAGGCACACAGCGGCTTGTCCGTGTTTGCCGGTGTGGGTGAGCGTACCCGTGAAGGTAACGACTTCTATCACGAGATGGCTGATTCTGGGGTGGTGAACCTCGAGAAGCTGGAAGAGTCTAAGGTCGCCATGGTCTACGGTCAGATGAACGAGCCACCCGGTAACCGTTTACGCGTTGCCTTGACTGGTTTGACCATTGCGGAGTCTTTCCGTGACGAAGGCCGTGACGTGCTGTTCTTTGTGGACAACATTTACCGTTACACACTGGCCGGTACCGAAGTGTCCGCTCTGTTGGGTCGTATGCCGTCGGCGGTGGGTTATCAGCCTACGCTGGCTGAAGAGATGGGCCGTTTGCAAGAGCGTATTACCTCTACAAAAGTGGGTTCTATCACGTCTATTCAGGCCGTTTACGTGCCAGCGGATGACTTGACCGATCCCTCACCAGCAACGACGTTTGCTCACTTGGACTCCACCGTGGTGTTGTCCCGTGACATTGCCGCCTTGGGTATTTACCCAGCGGTGGACCCGCTTGATTCAACCAGCCGTCAGTTGGACCCCAACGTCGTTGGTAACGATCACTATGAAACCGCTCGCGCGGTGCAGGGTACGCTACAGCGTTACAAAGAGTTGCGAGACATCATCGCGATTTTGGGTATGGACGAATTGGCGCCTGAAGACAAGTTGTCCGTGGCGCGTGCGCGTAAGATGCAGCGTTTCCTGAGCCAACCTTTCCACGTGGCTGAGGTGTTTACTGGCTCACCCGGTAAGTACGTATCCTTGGCAGAGACCATTCGCGGCTTCAAGATGATTGCAAGCGGCGAGTGTGACCAGTTGCCAGAGCAGGCGTTCTACATGGTTGGCACGATCGACGAGGCCTTCGAGAAGGCCAAGAAGATCGCCGGTTAAGGTTTGTTGTCAATGCCGACGTGTGAGTGCATGCGCTCACGCTTTGGTAGCGACTAATTAAGGAAACAGCATGAGTACCATTCAGGTAGATGTCGTCAGCGCAGAAGCCCAAGTCTTCAGCGGCCAGGCGACGTTCGTTGCTTTGCCCGGAGAGTCAGGCGAGCTGGGTATCATGCCCGGCCACACGCCGTTGATTACCCGCATCAAGCCCGGCTCCGTACGGATCAAACTGGAAGATGGCTCGGAAGAATTCATCTTTGTTGCGGGTGGCATCTTAGAAGTGCAACCACAACATGTCACTGTCTTAAGCGATACCGCTATTCGTGGCAAAGACCTTGATGAGGCCCGTGCTGAAGCCGCGCGCAAAGATGTTGAGGAAGCGATTGCGTCCGCAAAAGGCGATTTCGACATGGCTGCCGCGCAGGCCGAGCTGTCAGTACTGGCTGCGCAAGTGGCCGCACTGCGTCGGTACCGCAAGCAGCATTAAGGGTGTGGGTTTGATTCCCTTGTACGTTTGCAAAAGCCGACTTCGTGTCGGCTTTTTGCGCTTTAGTGCATACTGATCCCACTGTTTGAAAGCCACTCGGACCCATGCCCAAATCACCCCACCTAATGGTTTCACCTGAAGACGTTGAAGCAGCCTTTTATGAAGGCCTGCAAAACGGCGAGGTCGAGCAGGTGATGGCGTGTTGGGCCGAGGATGAAGAGTTGGTCTGTATTCCGCCTGGCGGCGAACCTGTGCACGGGCCCGCTGATATTCGCGCCCTGTTTACNGCGTTGTTAGCCAACGGCTCTATCACGGTGCGGCCTATGCACGTGCACAAGTCACATGGCTTGGCTCAAGCCATCCACACCGTCACTGAGCACGTGTCGGTTATGACCGACGAAGGGCAGGCCGTTGCGCAGTTGTATGCGCTGAACGTTTTTCATAAAACCCCACACGGTTGGCGCTTGGTGGCACACCACACCAGCCCGGGGCATCTCGCCGATGTAGGTGGTGTGGGCGACTCAGGGGAACCGTCCTCCGTGTTGCATTAACCATGTTGACCTTGCAATCAAANTGGCGGTACAGCCCACCGTGGTGGTTGCGTGGCGGGCACGCGCAAACCATTTGGTCTGCGCGCGTCGCTAGGCATTGGCCTGCGCAATCGGACAAGTTATACCAACACCTTTCCCGAGCTGGACGAAGCACGGACGGTGGTGTCATCTCTGGCTGGCGTGAGCCGCCCCTACCGACCGAGTTCGCTGCATTGGTGCCGCATTGGCGGCGTGAGCGCTGGACCACGCCGGATGAAGACTTCATCGACGTAGATTATTTGCTGTCGACGGGTGCGGCGCTTGCCGAACCTAGTACCCACAAAAAGACGCCGATCGTCGTGATGTTCCATGGTCTCGAAGGGTCGCGTCATAGTCACTACGCGTACGCGCTTGCCCACGCCTGCAGCGCGCGGGGGTGGGGCTTGGTGATCCCCCATTTCCGAGGCTGCTCAGGTGAATTAAACCTCGGACCGCGCGCCTACCACTCTGGGGACTACGCCGAAATCGACTGGGTATTACGTCGCGTCGCCAACGAACACCCCGGTGTGCCCATCGTTGCGTTGGGTTACTCTTTAGGCGGTAACGCGCTGATGCGCTGGGCTGGCGAGTTCGGCGTTGAAGCCGGGCGCGTTGTACGCTCGGTTGCCAGCGTCTGCGCACCGCTTGACCTGGTGGCCTCTGGACAGGCGATTGGCAAGGGCGTGAACAAGTTGTTGTACACGCGTATGTTTTTGGCCAGCATGCAGCCAAAGGCCAAAGCCAAGTGGGCCCAATACCCCAACCTGTTTAATTTGGATGCCGCTTTAGACGCGCGAACCATCTTGGAGTTCGATAACGCGTTTACCGCACCCGTGCATGGGTTCAAGCACGTCTTAGATTACTGGAGCCGTGCGTCGGCCAAGCCGCACATGCGAAGCATTGCCGTGCCGTCGCTGGTGATCAACGCCAAGAATGACCCGTTTGTTCCGATTGCGAGCGTGCCGAATCAGTCAGAAGTTGCGGACGCTGTGACAGTGCTGCATACCGAGGAGGGTGGGCATGTTGGCTTCGCGCAACCCATTGCGTCGCGTAAGCCGCCCGGCCATATCGCGGCGTTGCCCAACGCCCTTTTAGATTGGTTTAGTGAGCATCTCTCACTGTCGATTACACCGACGAACAGCCCTAATCCAACCGTGCGTCCCAGCTGAGATGGATGACCTTGTTCGCCAAGCAATGGGCAAGTGGCCTAATGTCCCCAACTGTTACGGCTGGTTGGCACTCAGTGCCCGTGGGGACTGGTACTTAAGGGATGACGCCGCGCAGGCTGCAGGGCCATTTGCTGGCGCAGGGTCAACGGTGACCTCCAAGGGTTCCGAGTTGCGTCATGAGAAGCTCATCGGGTTTATCAACCGCAATTACGCCGCAGACGATGCAGGTTGCTGGTACTTCCAAAATGGACCGCAACGCGTCTATGTTGAGTTGGAGTCCACACCACTCATTGCACGCCTACTGCCTGATGGCGCTGTGCATGCACATACTGGTTCGAGCTTAAATATTCAGCGTTGCTTGGTAGATGAGGCCGGACATCTCTATCTCGATTGCAACGAGGGGCTAGCCCGCTTGCACACCCAAGATCTCGTTGCCGCTGTGCCCTTTATTGAGCAAGGCCTGTGGGTGCCACAGCTCGCCAATGGCGACGACCTCCCCAGCCGGTTCGGCTACGTGTGCAGCCCCCAACTGCGCGCGTTTAAGGCGGAGCCAAAGAAGAGCGACTAAGCGACGCGAGCGTAAAACCGTGTGCCGCTGCCACTTGCATAGAGGCATAAAAAAAGCCGGCAAAGCCGGCTTTTTCTGAGCGTCAGGCAAATTACTCTGCTGGTTTTTGAGGAACTGGGAAAGACGCCCCTGATTCGTTGGCCATGTATACGACTGCGCGACCAATCTCTAGGTCGTTGAACTCACCGCCGCCTTGCGCGCCCATCGCGCCTTTTCCTTTGAGTGCGTGCGTGAGCAAGGTGTCATAACCCTGCCCGAGGCGTGAACCCCAAGCCGCGACGTCGCCGACCTTGGGTGCACCCGCGGCGCCCGTCGTGTGGCAGGCTGCGCATTGGGCAGTAAATACCGCCATGCCTTCACGCAAGGGGCGGTTGGCATCGCGAATCTCCACAGACCCCACGCGCTGAAGACGCTGCGCAATCGCCTGCTCAGTTTGTTCGGCGCCAGCACTCGGCTTGGCGTCGGAGGTGACGTATTTCACTAAGCCGATGATCACGAACACCGGTACGACAAATGAAAAGAAAGACAACAGCGCCAATTGCTTGGGTGTCTTTACTGGGCCAGTGTGGTGTCCGTTATCGCTCATCGCGTCCTCATCACAAATAAAGGGGTCAAATCAAATAGGGAGCACGGGGCGTACATATCAGACGATTTGCGTTTGCCCAGTGCAGTCCAAGATTATAACCAGTCCACCTCCTAAAAGCGGCCGCGTCCCTGCGGGCTGATAGAATAAGCCCTCTCTCAGTGCGGCTGTAGCTCAGTGGATAGAGTATTGGCCTCCGAAGCCAAGGGTCGTGGGTTCGATCCCCGCCAGCCGCACCATCAATGGGTAATCCGTTGATTTAGAAATCATTCCTCTAAATTCAAGCTCTTACGAGCTGCACTGTTCCACAAATCTGTTCCACAAACAGGTGAAAGTACGCAGGTGCAAAACGTGAGAAAACCTCCCCATACCGAACGCCGTGGCAACAAGTGGTGGTTTCGCCGCCGCGTACCATTGGCTCTTGTCNCCATCTTTGTTAAGGCAGAGTGGCGTGAGTCCCTCGGAACCTCAGACATCGAGTTGGCCCGTACGCGGGCAGCCATCAAGGACGCGGAAATTGCTATTCAGATTGAAGGAGCCAGGGCGCGGTTGGAACCTCAACCCCAGACGGCCTCCGTTAATGAGGAGGCGGCTCGCATGGAACCGTCTACTGAGGAGGCGTTGTACGGGCATGAATCGTCCCTGAGTGATTGTTTCGATGACACGGGCGCGGCGTTGCGCACTGGTCACCTGGGTCAAACGCAGGAACCGCGCGAGCATGTATCGGATCGCTTACACGCAATCGGACGGTCAGTTGCTCCCAATTCGGCGGCATGGAACACCGCAGCCATCAGGGCAACCGAAGGGGGCAATCCTGCCCGACACGACATCAGACCCAGGATCCGAAGTTCTTATGTCCCAACACCAGTACCCCCCATATATTCCGGGGAACTGGAACCCAAAGTGCTAATGGGCAGGTCAGTTTTACCCACCTGCGTTGTCTTGGGGAAGGTTATCGATCACTACCTCGCAGGCTTGCCCGAGAATGAGTTCAAGCGAAAGGTTAAGCGGTGCCTGACGTTATTTGGTGCGATGATTGGACAGGATTTACCGCTTCAGAATTTGAGTCAAAAGGTTATTACGCAGTTCATGCGGGACATTTGTCGTATGCCAGCTAAGTGGGCACGTCGGTTTGATGCTGGTGAATCGGTCGCCGCCATGTTAAGCGAGGGTACTGATAAGGTTATGAGTCCCACGACTTACGAGGGAAACTACAAGGGACCTTTGGAGACCTTCTTGGTCAGCGCTGCGCAGAATTTTGGAGACGACGGTTTTCGGCGGTTGACTGTTGGTGGGTGTCGCTACATAGGAAATCGAGTGGCAAATGAGAACCAGCAGCGAGCGCTTTTTGATGATGAACTAAGGATCCTCTTCGAGGGGGAAGCGTTCACCCGCATCGCACATGATCCAGCCTCAGAGCCACTTTACTGGTTACTCACGCTAATGTTGTTCACCGGAGCACGGCCCCGCGAAGTGTGTCAGATTAATCCTCAGGTGGACTTTGGCGAGCTTGAAGGAGCTTGGTATGTCGATCTTGATGACAAGTCACCTGCCGGTATGGGGGTAAAGAAGACGATCAAGACGGGTGAGGCTCGACGCATACCCCTTCACTCAGAGCTTTTGCGTCTTGGGCTCGTTGAGTATCTTCAGAGGCAAAAGGCTGCTGGAGCTGACCGCCTGTTCCCGACTTGGCGAGTGAAAATGGGGAACCCGTTTGCGGCCCATTACGACAGTGTCGGCAACTTGCTGCGAGAGGTTGGACTCTACTCGCGGGACGCCAGCCCCGGAGCACAAGTGAGCGGCTCATATGTGTTGCGAAAGACTTTCATTACCAAATGCCGCGATCAAGGGGTGATTTCAAAGGATATCACCGGACATAGCGATGGGTTAACGACGGCTATTCAAGAGCGTCATTACATCTCGCGCCCTGAGACTCTAAAGCGGAAGTTTGATGAGTTGAAAAAGTTGGTCATGCCAGTAAGACTTCCACCTGCGCGACACGTGCGTTGATTCTGGAAATGCTCTCAAAACAGACGGGAATGTTTTGTCGGGAAAATTTGAACGCTGACTCGAGAGTCGCCCGACCTGACCTACCCCCCCCTAGGGACCCGTCCAGAGAAATACCAAGCGTTGCCAGTTTGTAGGTAAAACCAGCTCGGGTGATTCTTTTGCCCTCCGCTCGACGAGCAGGAGGCAGGAGTGGACAGCTGACGCAGAATCATTAGCGGACTTACTTGAGATCTGCTTTATGGAGAGTTACCGAGAACGGGCGTGAGAGCTGCACGGTCAGATGATTGGGGGCAGCGCTATGTTGAATGCGGTGAGTACCCTACTCGGGAGGATGACTGTCCTCCAAAGATCTGCGGCAAATGACGGACGCGAACGATAAGCTTTTCGCATCCCAGGCGGTAGCGAGTCGGCTTTTACTTTTGCGCTGGGCAGCTTAATGTACCGTTTAACCGCCGTCTATGAGTACGCTTCTAGGTACATAAAAAATGTACCGATAAATAGGGTATTGATATCCGGTCAATGTACCGACAAAATACCCCCTGTTTTTCGTAACAACCGGGATTAATCATGGCAGTCTTCGCGTACCTGAGGGTCTCTACATCCGATCAGACCACTGACCAGCAACTCACCCAGATCAGCCACGCTGGCTACCAGGTGGCGAAGGATCGGGTCTACGTTGAACATGCTGTGTCGGGGAAATTGCCCGCTATGCAGAGGGAGGAGTTTTCTAAGCTGTTTCAGCGTCTCGGCTCTGGTGATATCTTAGTGGTTTCTAAGTTAGACCGTCTGGGTCGGGACATCTTGGATGTGATTCACACGGTCAGGACCCTAGCAGGCCATGGGGTGGCTTTAGAGGTATTGGGGCTGGGCAAATTGGATGGCGGTCCCCAAGCCTCGCTGACTCTGAATATGCTGGCGGCGATTAGCCAGTTCGAACGAGAGATGATCTCTGAAAGGACCAAAGCCAAGTTGCAGCAACTGAAAGCCGAAGGTAGGAAGCTTGGGCGACCAACCAAGACGGACGATGAAGCGTCGATCCGTAAGGCGAAGGAGTTGATGGCGACAGGCTCCTCCTGGCGGAAAACCGCTAAGGAGCTTGGGGTGGCCTTAAGTACTCTTCAGAGGATGTTGAAGAACGCTTAGGACGAAGCTTTGGCTGTTCCCGCTTTGGTTGCACATTAGGAACGTGTAACGATTTTCGGGCTCGGGGCTTCCAGACGATCTGCTCCTATAAAGAACACAGACTTAAAGGTTGCCCACTAGGACAGAGGCCGTTTTCGACTCATTTCCATGGGTAGCCTCGCTTTTCCTATGCGACCCCTTTGGCGCTTTTATAGGGCGACCACATTGCCAGCGATCTCAAGGTAACTGGTCAGACATGTTGCTCTGAATATTGCCCGCGCTTCGGGTCACCATGTGTGTCGTAAGGCATCTACAAGAACCGACCAGAGGTAACTCTGAGTCGGCTTTTGTTTGTCCGCGCACATCTATCGCTTGTCTCCAAGCGTCAGTCTTTTTGGGGCTAAGCAGAGGCCTTCAATTCAACTTTAAGTTTTTTATCTAAGCAGACATGCACAAACAACCAAACACGATAGTCGTTCGCGACAAATACCTGAAACTGAACATTGGTCTTGATCCAGAGACCGGCCGTCGGCTTACGAGCATGATTGAGCAATTGCTAGCTGCAGGCTTCAAGAAGCCGAGTATCTCCTTGGTAATACGTTATGCCCTACGCGATCTGTCGTCCAAGTTTCATGAAGAGGCATTGGATTATCACTTCGACCGCCTGAAAGCACTGGTCTGATGGGAGGCTACACAATATGATTTCCAACACACTCCGGGCTTCACTTAGCGAGTTTGCAGAACAGAGTCGAACCCAAGAGCTTGCGCGCAGCGCCCATCGGCTCTTGGTGGAAAACCTCACTGGATATGGGAACGTCTTGAACGACGACCACGCCGCAGCGCTCCTGGATGTCAACTGTCTCTACGCGCGCTTGGCTCTTGGCGAACAAACCGGGCGTTGGGCGGTTCCTATGGATACTGGAATGGGCAAGACGCAGTCAGTTCTTGCATTCTGCGCGACTCTCTATCAACGCGGGCTCTCTAGCGTGGGTATCCTGATTTGTCAGTCAAAGGTAGAGGCCTTGTGTGACCTGAAGCGTCAGCTATTAGCCATAGGGGCAAGTGAGGATGCGATCGGTGTCCTGCATAACTATAAGCATGATCCTGAGGCGGTGGATTCCCAGGGAAGGCCGTTGGAGGGTTATGCGTCACTCCCGTCCACAGACAACCCGAGTGGTCATCAGATTCTGCTGGTGACCCATCAGCGCATCAGAGGGCAAAAGCTTGATCAGTTCAACGTTTTCAAAGGCCGATCCCGCAGCCTATGCATCTGGGATGAGTCACTGATTGCATCCGATGTTCAGTTCCTGCTCCTGAAGGACCTGAGGGCAGACACAGCAAGCTGGGGGGTACATGTCGAAGACCACGTAAATTGCCAACCGGCTCTCCGGTATCTGAACGATTGCGTGAGCCGACTTCAGGGGGCGCTGAAGGAGGCAAAAGCTGGTAGTCCAGATGTCATTATTGAGCTGCTCTCTCTCAGTGAAGATGAAAGGAAGACCTACACTGACATCATCAAAAGCCATGGTCCTGATGAGGGGCTGGCGAAGGTCCGTCTTATCCAATTGCTGGACATGGTCAAGACCCCTGTAAGGGTTGTGTACAGTAAGGATGAGGGCATCGTCCAGTACACCATCACTGTCCCTCCCGAGCTGGACCGAGTTGTTGTGTTGGATGCCAGTTGGTACATCAGAAAGTTAGAGCGGTTGGATTCCAGCATTACAGTCATCCCCTCACTCCACGTTAAGGCGGGCTTGAAGCGATACAACGATGTTGTTATACATCAGCTATTCTCTAACTCAGGGAGAACTAGCGTTGCCAAGGAAGCTAAGGCTGTAGCCTGGACCGCACGGGAGGTTTCTGAGGTTATCCATAGAGACATTCCTCCAGACCAAGGCGTTGTGATTTTTACTTTTAAGGCGAGGACAAAGGACGACCCAGTGGCTCGCTTTAGGCAAGAGCTTGAACGAGCTGGCGTTGACCTGGAGGCGATGGTGAAGGTGGTTGACAGCTTCGGGAGAGTCCAACACCGACAACGTATCAATGTACTAACCTGGGGGATGCATGAGGGTTTGAACGACTACTCGTTTTGTGAGAACGTGTTCCTAGTTGGCGTGCTGCGACAACGTGCCATAAACCTCATGGCTTCGACCATCGGTCAAATGAACGACCTCACCGCAGCCGTCTCAGACACCGACTTAAGTGAGGTCATCGCCACTGAGCAAGCACATGTCGTGTTTCAAGCTCTTGGTCGTGGCTCCTGCCGTATGGTAGACAAGGGGTATGCTCAATCGATGAAGGCGTGGCTTATCCATCCATACCTTGACTTGCAGAACATACTTGATCAAATCATGATGGGGGTCCAGTGGGTTGAGTGGGTGCCTTTGGATGACTCAATGTGCCAAGAGGCTGTAATTCATCGTGCAGCGCTACGCATCAGGTTGGCATTACTTGGTTTACCTGACGATATCCTGAGTATTTCATGCGGCAAGCTTAAGGTAGTCGCTGGGCTGGAAGGTATGAAGATAAGGACTTTTACCCATGCAAGGCAACGTGCAGAGGCGGGGTTGAGTGGGTGGTATCTAGACATGAGGACGTTCCACCGACGAAGTTGGTGCTTGTGAATTAACGGCCAGGCTCCTAAGTAATATTCTCTTTGGGGCTTGGCCGTTATTTTCGGATTTACGAGGGTTTACTAATTAGTGGAGCGGCGGGTTATTTCTCTAGACCTCTTCCCTGAGGAGTGCCCCTACCGCCCTTTTTACCGTAGCCTGGAGCGCTATCTCTGAGCAGGTGGCGGAGTTGTCAATACACTGGCTTCACTTAAGCAGCCAAGCGACGCAATATAATAGAGCCGTCCATATAATGTTATATAACAGATATGATAGTTGTCATGAGAGTGGACGGCCTAGAATAGGTCGGTGTCAGTTGATGTTTTGCGAGGTTTGTCATTAAACTACATCAATCAGGTTTAACGTGAAGGACACTATGCTTGCTGATAGCTACGGAAATAAGAATTCGACGAATTCTATTGATGCTATTGCGTCATATAACCAAGGCGTCCATCAATTTCTTGGCGCCGAGCCGGGCGTTGAGGCCAGTTTCAGGGCCGCAATAAGCGCTGACCCTAACTTTACCTTGGGTCATATTGGACTTGCTCGGGAAATGCAATTGCGTGGTCGTTCGGATGATATGAAACAATCCCTCAATACGGCCTTTGAAACCAGCCAAAGTCTTTCGGCTCGAGAACAATCCCACTTAAATGTGTCGAGCTTACTACTTAGGGGAAAGTCTGCTGAAGCTCGCGCGGCTGTATATGAACATGTGAAAGAATGGCCTCGCGACGTACT
>JGI26082J51739_10001625_pt1 | contig 13950 bp, 16 predicted proteins | sample SaaInl5LU_22_DNA_FD_51739 | JGI IMG/M metagenome (IMG submission 51739)
TGCCAGTTTGAATCTAGCTTGGCAACGAAGTCAGCAATCTTTGCCTCGTTCACACCTGGGTAGGTACCCTTAGCACCCTCAAGGGTGCCAGCTGCGAAGTCGTCAGAGTAGTTGGTTAGGTTGCCGTCTACGAAGTAAAGCTTGTCGCCTGGGAACTGGCTGGTTAGCTCAGGAACGATGGTCTTTGCCTCATCGAAGTTACCAAAACGATCGCGTCTGGGTCTCCAGCAAGTGCCTCGCTGATCTGGCTAGTGAAGTTTGTGTCACCAGTGTTGTAGGTAGGAGCAGCGATAACCTCGCCACCAGCAGCTTCGAAAGCCTCGGTGGTGAACTGAGCTAGACCAGTACCGTATGAGTCGTTTAGAACGATCATTGAGATTCTCTGGTGTCCGTCTTCAGCGATTAGGTTACCTAGAACTTCACCCTGTAGTACGTCTGAAGGAGCGGTACGGAAGTACAGACCCTTGTCCTCGTAGTCAGTGAAAGCTGCTGAGGTGTTAGCTGGTGAGAAGTGAATTACACACTCAGCAATAACACGGTCGATGAACTGTAGTGATACACCTGAAGATGCAGCACCAACGATTGCCTGAACTCCAGCGCCTAGTAGGCGAGGAATCTCGGTGTCGTAAGCCTTGTTGTCGGTGTCACCTGAGTCACCAAAAGTGGCGTCAATAGTGAGTCCCTTGTTAGCAGCGTTGATCTCGTCAATCGCTAGAGCAGCACCAGCTTCTTCTGGTGGTCCTAGGAATGCCAAGTTACCGGTTAGAGGCAGTGCGGTACCCAGCTTTAGTACTAGGTCTCCATCCTGCTCAGAACCAAGCTCACAGCCGCCTGCAGTGGTTGCCGCGCTGCAGCCAGTCAAAACTGCTGCACCAAGCGCCAAAACGCTTGCTGCTGACAAAGCCTTGAGTGCACGCGACCTGTTGTTCTTTATGGTCATTGTTGCTCCTTGAAATAGCATTTAAATGCGAACACGGACGGATTAGTCCGCATTGCTTCCTTAAGCATAGTGAAAGCTTGATTTCGAGGAAGTTAATTCATGCGGATTTATTGAACAAAACTAAACTCTGAGCAGTAATCCGTAGTGAAACGCCTCAAAAACTAGTGATTTCGTAGAACTAGCGTTTGGTTGCTTCGAATTTCGTGGCTAGACGCCCTGATGAGGTTTGGGTAACAATTCGATTTCGAATCTAAAGCGCTTCCACAACCAGGGCAGCTGGGCGCTTTCTAAACAGGTCACTACTCAAAATGATGAGCGAGACCCAGATCAGTCCGAACCCGATCCACCTAGCTGGAGGCATTTCTTCACCAAGCAGAAAGTAGCCGGTGCCAAATTGGAGCAGCGGAGTCAGGTACTGAATGAACCCCATCATCGCTAGCGGCAACCTCCTGGCGGCAGCACCAAAAAGAATCAATGGCACGGCAGTTAAGATGCCATAGCCAATCAGCACTGACGCCTGAATGGGGCCGGCAAGAATCATGACCGGCCCAAAACTGGCAACAACAGCCAGCTGAATGATCGCAACCGGCAACACCATTGCAGACTCAATCGTGAAGCTCTGTAGCGCTCCGACGTTTTTTCCAACCTTGTTTTTGGCCAGTGAGTAGATTCCAAAGCTCAAGGCCAGGGTGATTGCGATCCAGGGAGGGCGACCATAATCAATGGTCAGAACAATAACTGCGATCAGTCCAACGCCAAGCGCTAGCCATTGCCTGGGCCGGAGTTTTTCCTTGAGAATCACCACGGCAAACATGACAGTCACCAGCGGGTTTATGAAATAGCCGAGCGAGGCTTCAATCACGTTTTCGGACACCACTCCGTAGACGTAGACCTCCCAGTTGATGAAAATGAAAAAAGCAGCAACCGCAATCCAGCCAAGCTTCTTAGGGGATTTTGCAAGAGACCATATTTGCTTCCAAGTCCCAGTGATTGTTACCAGGGCCGCTGCGAATAGGAAACCGAAGACCACCCGCCAAACCACAATTTCAAACGCGGTGGCAAACTTGGCAAATTGAATGATGATGGGGAAACTGCCCCACAAAAAATACGCAGCAAGCCCGTATCCCAGCCCGGAGGCACTGACTGATAGCTTCTGCACTATTGAAGCATAGGCCCGATAAACGCAATAACGACCCGGTTCCCCGAGTCGTTATTGCTTGTGTTTATCGAATTATTTAGCGCTCGATTACAGCCAGGATGTCGCGTGCTGAAAGCACTAGGAAGTCCTGTCCGTCGTAGCGAAGTTCGGTTCCACCGTACTTAGAGAAAATGACCAGGTCGCCGACCTTTAGGTCAACAGGGATGCGGTCCCCGTCTTCACTGAAGCGGCCAGGACCTACGGCAACAACTTCTGCCTCCTGTGGTTTTTCCTTTGCTGTGTCTGGGATGACCAGACCAGATGCAGTAACCTGCTCAGCCTCAAGTGGGCGAACAACAACGCGATCTTCGAGTGGCTTGATAGAAACCGACACTGTGACCTCTTCTATGTCTAAAGATTTTGATTTAGCAGACTCGCCTCGCGAGTGCTAATAGAACTTTAGGACACAATTAGCACTTGGTCAAGGTGAGTGCCAACAGCTTTGAGGGTAGGTTTGTTTAGGTGGCCAGCAATTCAGAAACTATTTTCACAGCCGACAATCTTGAGCTCATAAACCAAGTTGGTCTGCTGGATGCAAAAGCAGACCTACTCAAACTAAGCAGTGCGCTGAGGTCCCAAGGCCACAGTCCAGAATCGGTCACGCTGGCTATTTCTCAGGGCAGGTTGCGACACCGAGCGCTGGCAAAATTTGGGACCGAACTTGCCTCGAGCATGCTGTTGACAGAGGCTGGCCTGGAACAGGCAACCAGGTCTGAGGTTGCCAAGTGGCATGCCGAGCGATTTATTGATGCTGGCCTCACAAGCATCACGGACCTGGGCTGCGGAATCGGCAGCGATTCCATTGCATTTTCAAAAGCTGGCCTTCAAGTAAAGGCGGTGGAAGCCGATCTTGCCACAGCCGAGATAGCCGCCTACAACCTCTCTGGACACCAAAGCGCCGAAGTGATTGTGGGGACGGCCGAAACCCATGAGGTTGACACCGAAGCCTGCTACCTGGATCCAGCCAGGCGCAAATTGGACCAAAAAACTGCTGGCCGGGTGATGCTCCAGCCGGAAGACTTTTCCCCCAATCTAAACTTTGCCTTTGACCTCGGCAGCAAAGTGCCAGCTGCCATAAAGCTCTCGGGCAGCTTTCCCCACGAACTGATCCCGGCTAACTGCGAGGCAAACTGGGTCTCTCACAACAACGAATTGGTGGAGACGATTCTGTTCTTTGGGAAGCTAGGGACTCAAGGAAAGCGCTCGGCGGTATTGCTTGGTCAGGAGAATCTAGAATTTTCAGGCTCCGATGAGCAGGCTGAGATTCAAGACCTCGGGGCTTTTATCTACGACCCGAATCCGGCTCTGGTGCGCTCGCACCTTCTGGGTGGCTTCGCGTCGGAAAATAATCTTTGGGGTCTCTCGAAGTCGATAGCGTTCCTAAGTTCGAATTCAGAGATTCACAGTCCGTGGCTGCGCGGATTCAAAGTGCTCGAAGTGCTATCACTTGATCCCAAGCGGATTTCAAAACGACTCCAGGAGCTTGGCATTGGAATCCTTGAAATCAAGAAGCGGGGGGTCGACACCACCCCAGAGGAACTTAGAAAAAAGCTTCGCCTGAAGGGCAAAGTTAGCGCCACCCTAATCCTCACGAAGCTGGGCGAAGATCGACGAGCGATCCTCTGCCAGCCAATTGGCTAGTGTGTTTGAACCTGAGTGACATCCAGGGTCGATTCGGCACCAAAGCCAATTGAGCTCGGTGCTTTGCCGTTCATAACCAATTGGGCACCAATCGAAGCGATCATGGCACCGTTGTCGGTGCACAACGAAAACTTAGGGATCCGCAATTCAATCCCTGCCTCCTGGCAGCGCTCTGCTGCCACCTGCCTTAGTCGCGCATTTGCCACAACTCCCCCGCCAAGCAACAGTCTTGGCACGTCATACATCTGACATGCGGCAATGGCCTTTGTTAACAGGACATCAACTACGGCCTCGCGGAAACTGGCTGCAACGTCCGGCTTTGAGATTTCCTCGCCAAGAATTTCAGCCTTCTCAACGTGCCTAGCAACAGCGGTTTTTAGGCCCGAGAACGAGAAATCAAAACGATGCTTCTCCATGTCCTTAGGCAAGGAAAGCCCCCTCGGGAATCTAACTGCCTTTGGGTTTCCAGTTGCCGCTATCGCATCAATTTGCGGTCCTCCTGGATAGGGAAGCCCAAGCACTCGTGCCACCTTGTCAAAAGCCTCCCCGGCGGCATCGTCAATAGTCTCACCAAGCAACTCCACATCCTCGAGCAGGTCTCTGACTAGCAGCAACGAGGTGTGGCCGCCGGAAACCAACAGGGCGATAGTAGGAAGGCTCACGGTGCCACGCTCTAAAACATCAGCGCCGACATGGCCGACCAAGTGATTAACCGCATAGAGCGGCTTGTTGTGTGCCAGCGACAGCCCCTTAGCCGCACCAATGCCGACCATTAGCGCTCCCGCTAAGCCCGGACCATTGGCTACCGCTATTGCATCAACTTCCTCGATTGTGATGCCTGCTTCATCAAGCGCCTTTTGCAGGGTTGGCTCAAATGCCTCCAGGTGTGCCCGTGCGGCAACCTCCGGAACCACGCCACCGAATTTTGCATGCTCGTCCATCGAGCTGTGCAACGCATTTGCTAGCAGCCTGTTTCCGCGAACGATGCCGACTCCGGTCTCGTCGCAGGTGCTCTCAATTCCCAGCACGATCGGTTGGTTGACCTGGACTCGCATCACCAGTGCGTCAACACCTGATGGTTGGTAGTAGCGCTTCCGAAGATCAATTTGCTCAAAGCCAAACTTGTTGTAGAGGCCAACCGCACGATCGTTGTCAGCACGAACCTCAAGAACAACCTGCTCTGCACCCAGTTGCAAGGCCCTGTCCATAAGCCACTCAAGCAGCAGTTTCCCATAACCCTTGCCCTGGCTACCGGCGGCAACGGCAATGGTTTGAATGTCGGCGGAGAAGCTCGCTGGCACAGAGTTCAAGCCGGCGTAGCCAACCAGTCCACCATCGAAGATTCCGATGTAGTGAGTAAATGGATTCTCAATCTCACTCAGCACTGTCCGCTCAGCCCAAGCCTCGGAGCCAAATAGGTCCTGCTCGATCTCCATAACTGCGGCAACGTCGGCTGCCGTCAAAAGCTTTAGTTCCACTAGCCCGTCACCTTCTTACCCGGAGATGGCGTTACGTCCGGGGAGCGCAAATACAAGGCGCTGACATCGCTCAGGTCATCACCGTTGGCCAATGCGTGAAGAGCATACTGGCCGACAAGCCGAGCATCACACACGCCAGAAACATGCTCAAAGTCTGTCTGCTGGGCTAACTCGACAGCGCTCAAGACGCTTGGTGGCAGCACCTGCTGACCAGCATCAAAACCTGCCGCAAAGAACTCCTTGCGCTTGGCATCTGCAACAACCAACACCCGACCAGTTGTGTGCTGAAGGCCAACCGCATCCAAGGTAATCACTCCAATTGGCCGAATGCCCAAGGCCGATGCCAATGAAGTGCCGGCAGCAATGCCGACCCTTAGGCCCGTGTAGGGTGCGGGGCCGCGGCCCACCGCCAGTTGAGTTAGCTCTTTTGTACTAATCCCGGCTGTGGCAAGCACTTTTTGAATCGCCAGACCAATATTCTCGGCATGCCCAAACGGGTCATCGTAAAGCTCGAACGCGACCAGCTCGTCGCCTCTAAAAACCGCGGCGCTGGTTCCAGCGGAGGTGTCAATCGCTAACAGCAATTTCAACCCCCTGCCATCTAGGTCCGACCCCTGATACCCCTACGACGCGAACGTCGTTCGCGTCAGATCGGTCGATCTCAACAAGCAGCCAGCTCTCAAAAACTTCATCCAAGAAATCTCGTGCCCACTCGACAATCACGATTGAATTCTCAAAATCAATGTCTAGATCATCCAGTTCCAACGCTGAGGCCAACCTGTAGGCATCGACATGAACCAGCTTCGGGCCGCCACTGGTCTTGTGGGTTCTAGCCAGGACAAAGGTTGGCGACTGAATTGTGCCAATGGCTCCCAAGCCCTCACCGATGCCGCGTGTCAGGGTAGTTTTCCCAGCACCAAGCGCGCCCGATAACAACACCAAATCTCCGGGGCGGAGATTGCTGGCAAGCTTTTGACCGAGGCTCTCCATTTGTTCAGGCGTTTCAATAGTTAGCTTCATTGCCCCAAATAAACCCGGTTTGCACGGCCACCAATTCTGGTGACAATTTCGTAGTTGATGCTGCCCGAGGATTCACCCAGTTGCTCAGCCGTTGGCTCACCTGCGGCAGCGTTTCCAAAGATAACGACCTCGTCGCCGATTTCTGCCGCTGTGCTGCCCAAATCAACCACGAATTGATCCATGGCAATCGAACCAACAACCGGAAGTAGCTTCCCGTTTATCAGCACCTTGGCCCCAACAGAGACCCTTGGCATTCCCTCGGCATAACCAAATGGGACCAAGCCGAGCCTGGTTGGCTCTTGAGTCACGAAGCGGTAGCCATAAGAGACCCCCTGGCCCTTTGCAACCTGCTTGATGTTGATAATTTCTGCCGAAACTCGCATCGCAGGGCTGAGGCTGACTTGGTCAAGTTGACGGTCATCGAAAGGATTCAGACCATAGACAATCAGACCGCATCGAACCATGTCGTAGTGCATTTCAGGATAGGAAAGGGCTGCTGCAGAGGCGGCCAGGTGCCTGGTCTCAACTTCAATCCCAGCTGCGTCAAGAAGCGCCAGCGCCTCTTGGAACTTGCTGTTCTGCTCCCAATCTTCCGCCTCTGAGGTGTTGGCTATGTGGCTGAAAACTCCAGCGATGGTGAGTTTGCGATCCTTCACGATCTCTATGACCGCCGGCAGCTGATCCAGCATGAAACCATTTCTGCCAAGGCCGGTGTCGATCTTGATGTGAATCAGGGCATCGGACGGAACCCTGGCCAGGTTGGAAAGCGTCGAGATTCCAAGCGCAATTCCACTTTCCTTGGCCAGTTGCAAGTCATCAGCTGGGCCCAGCAACCAACACATGATTGGTGCTGTAACTCCTGCGCTCCTAAGCTCAAGCGCTTCAGCCAGATCTGCAACACCAAGTTGGTCAACTGAAACCTGTTCCAAAGCAGCGGCAATCTCATGCATTCCATGGCCATAAGCATTCGCCTTGATAACCGCCATCACTTTTGCGGGCGCAAATGTTTTCTTGAGCGTCAGGTAGTTGTCCCTGATAGCCGCGAGGTCGATTTGTATTTCACGCATTTCAGTTGCCCTCCAACACAACCATGGCAACTGCTAGGCCTTGATCGTGAGATAGCGATAGGTGTGAGACTCGAACCCCTAGTGCCGAGACAGCCTCCGCGCTTTGGCCAGAAAGCCTAATTTCTGGCTTGCCAAGATCGGTGGAAACAATCTCAACCTCCTGCCAGGACAAAAGCCTTGGGTCGCCGATTGCCTTAGCTAGTGCTTCCTTTGCAGCGAAGCGTGCTGCCAGAGATTCTGGGCGGGTCTCCAGCTCAGTCTCTGTGAACAACCGCTGGCCAAGTTTCGGGGTTCGCGAAAGACTCTCTTGCAGCCTAGTGACCGAGCAAATGTCTACGCCAATGCCGTGAATCATTACTCGACCGTCACGCTCTTAGCTAGGTTCCTGGGCTGATCAACATCTAGACCCTTGGCGCTTGCCAGCTCCATTGCAAAAATCTGGAGCGGAATCACGCTGAGTTGGCCTGCCAACAGTGGCATGGTTTCTGGAATAAAGAACACCTCGTCTGCCATTGAGCCAATGCTGGTATCGCCCACCTCAGCTATGGCAATCACCTTGGCACCCCTGGCCTTGATTTCCTGGATGTTGGAAACAACCTTTGAGTGCAGGGAACCCTCACCAGTTTTGCTTGGAACAATGACGATCACCGGCTGACCCTGCTCAATGAGCGCAATCGGCCCGTGCTTGAGCTCGCCGGCAGCAAACCCTTCGGCGTGGATATAAGCCAGTTCCTTCAGCTTCAGCGCGCCCTCAAGCGCTATCGGATAGGCCACGTTTCTGCCCAAGAACAGCACCGACTTGGCANTCGCAAACTGCTTGGCTAGNTCGCCCATTGAAGAAACTGACTCCAGNACTTCCTTGATCTTGCGNGGCAAGGTTAANAGCTCTAGCCCGATGGCCTTGAGTTCTGGCTCCGGNTGGCTCTTTCGCTGCCAGGCNAGCATCAGGGCAACCAGCTGTCCGGCCGTTACCTGGGCAGTGAAGGCCTTGGTGGAGGCAACAGCAACCTCCGGGCCAGCGTGGGTGTAGATAGTGGCGGTGGCCTCACGCGCGAGCGTTGCCCCCTGGGTGTTACAAACGGCTAGAACCTTGGCGCCTGCTTCTAGTGCATGGCGGACGGCCATTAGGGTGTCCATGGTTTCACCAGACTGGCTCATGGCAATCACGAGCGTTTTGTCATCCAAAACTGGATCTCGGTATCGAAACTCGTGGGCTAGTTCAACACTGGCTGGGATTCTTGCCCACTTTTCCACTGCGTACTTGGCAGCCTCAGCTGCGTAGGCGGCGGTGCCGCAGGCCACAAAGACAATCCGATCAACATCCGCCAGGGCATCAAGGCCTTGCATCTCCGCCAGGTTGACCGATCCGTCTGCACCAATCCGCCCCATGAGGGTGTCGCCGACCGCCTGTGGCTGGTCCGAAATTTCCTTGGCCATAAACGATGGCCAGCCGCCCTTCGATGCGGCCGAAGCATCCCAATCGACCTCAAACTCGGTTGGCTCGACTCGGTGACCCTCAAAGTCGTGAATGTGAATGGAATCTGCGCGAAGCTCAACTATTTGGTCCTGACCGACCGACACCGCTCTCTTGGTGTATTCGACGAAGGCGGCAACGTCTGAGCCTAGGAAGTTTTCCCCATCGCCGATTCCAACAACCAGTGGCGAGTTGCGCCTTGCGGCCAAGACCATGTCGGGATGATCCTCGTGAATACAAAGCAACGTGAATGCGCCCTCGAGCCGATTCACAACAATCCGGAACGCAGACTTTAGGTCCTTGGAGGTTTCGTACTCCCTGGCGACTAGGTGCGCTGCTACTTCACTGTCAGTATCAGAGCTGAACTTGACACCCTGGTCCACTAGCTCTTGCTTCAGCACTGCAAAGTTCTCGATTATGCCGTTGTGGATCAAAGACAGCTTTTGGTGATCGCCGCCCAGGTGAGGGTGGGCATTGCCATCGGTTGGAGCACCGTGCGTGGCCCACCTAGTGTGACCAATGCCGATGTGAGCGTTACTCAGCGGGCTAGCTGCCAAGTCGTCTACTAAAACCTGTAGTTTGCCGGCTCGTTTTTTTGTCTCGAGACCGGTTTCTGGCGCAATAACCGAGACCCCGGCTGAGTCATAACCACGATATTCAAGGCGCTTCAGCCCCGCGAGCAGCACCTCAAGCGCCGACCCCGGACCTACATAGCCGACTATTCCACACATAAGCTCTAATCTAAGGCAGAATAGGCGCTTGTGAGCGCAGCACAGGGCCTAGAGAGCCTTTCTCCTTATCTCGCCATAGAGCGAGACGATTGGGCAGAACTTGGCAACTCTACTGACCTGCCGTTAACCGAGGCAGAGATTGCCAAACTTCGTGGCCTTGGTGATTTTCTTGACATCAAAGAGGTGACCGAGGTCTACCTGCCAGTTTCACAACTTCTTTCGCTGTACGCCGCATCTGCGGGCGCTCTTCACCAGAACACTGAGAAGTTTTATGGGGAACGCGCCAAGCGCACTCCCTTCATAATTGGAATTGCTGGCTCAGTTGCGGTTGGTAAATCCACTGCAGCCAGGCTGCTGCGGGAACTGATGGCCAGATGGGAGGGAACTCCCAATGTTGAACTAGTGACAACAGATGGTTTTCTGTATCCCAATCAGGAACTTGAGCGCCGTGGCCTGATGGCACGAAAAGGATTTCCTGAAAGCTATGACAGGAAGCGTCTGCTTCAGTTCATAGCCGACATCAAGTCTGGAAAGACCGGCGTTACCGCTCCGGTTTATGACCACCTTGCCTATGACATTCTCCCTGGGGAAGAGTTGGTGGTTGGTGCGCCAGATGTTCTGATTGTTGAGGGGCTAAATGTTCTTCAACCACCGAGCGTGGGTCAGGAGCTGGCCCTGAGTGACTACTTTGACTTCACGATCTACATCGACGCAGACCCAGAAACCATTCGACAGTGGTATCTGTCTCGGTTCGAAACCCTTTGGGAAACAGCCTTTTTGAATCCCAAGAGCTATTTCCATCAGCTAACCAACGAGCTCACCAAAGAGCAAGGCGATGGACCGAGCTGCCGGGTTTTGGAGTGATATTAACCTGCCGAACCTGAGGCAAAACATTGAACCCACCAGATCCCGTGCGACGCTAGTGATGCAGAAGAGCGAGCAGCACCGGGTTGAGCGCGTTCAGGTTAGAAAGATTTAGTGACTCTCAACAAACCTGGTGTCGACACTCACTAGGCAATCAGGCATCAGCCTTCCAGCCTCGGCCCGTTCCGGCGAGTGATCGTAATTGCTCTGCTTTTCCAAGAAGTCGTTCTGGTCACCCTGAACCGAAGCGGCCCAGATGAACTCACTATTCTCGGTGTCGAAATACATAAACTCAACCCCGAAACCAAACTTGGCTCGGATCGGCAATACCTGCTGACTGACCCAGTCCCGAAATTCATCGAGCCTGCCTGGGGTTATTTGATATCTGCGTAACTGAATTGTTTTAGGCAAGTGATAACCGTTCCTCTACCATTCTGGCGATGCGCTCTGCCCAGCTCTGGGCAGTGCCGTGGTCAGATGCCTCAACCATGACCCGAACCAAAGACTCGGTTCCTGATGCCCGAAGCAACACTCTGCCGGTGTCGCCGAGCTCCTGGCTAGCCTCAGCAACCAGCTGCTGCAGCTGCTGGTCGCTGACGCGAGTCTTGTCCACGCCGGGGACGTTAATCAAAACCTGCGGAAACACTGGCATGACCTCTGCCAGCTCACTCAACGACTTTCCGGTTTCAACCATCCTGGCTGCCAGCTGCAGCCCGGTCAGAATGCCATCGCCAGTAGTCGCATACTGCGAAAAGATTATGTGGCCGGACTGTTCACCACCAAGTGAATAACCGCCCTCGCGCATTGCTTCCAGCACGTAGCGATCGCCAACGCCGGTTTCGATGAACTCGATCTCGTGCGCCTTCATGGTGGTTTTTAGACCCAGGTTGGACATCACCGTCGTGACCAGGGTGTCTCTTGCTAGATTCCCTGATTCCTTCATTGCGATTGCCAAAATGGCCATGATGTGATCGCCGTCGACGATCTTGCCATCTGCATCAACCGCCAGAGAGCGATCGGCATCGCCGTCGTGCGCTATTCCGAAATCAGCGGAATGCTCAATAACCGCGGCCTGCAGCGCACTCAGGTGAGTGGAGCCGTGGCCCATGTTGATGTTCAGTCCGTCCGGTTCAGCACCAATCAGGAACACCGTGGCGCCGGCATCAATAAATGCCTGCGGGCTAATGGCGCTAGCTGCGCCATTTGCTGCGTCAATCACAACTTTCAAACCGTTGAGTTTGGTTGTCAAAGTTCCCAGCAGGTGTATTAGGTAACGGTCCTCGGCATCTGCGAACCGGGTGATTTTCCAACCTCGGAACCAATTGGAGAAAGTGCGTTGCCAAATTCAGCTTCAATTTGGTCTTCTAGGGCGTCGGGAAGTTTGTGCCCACCCCGGGAAAAGAATTTAATGCCGTTATCTGGCGCAGAGTTGTGGCTAGCAGAAATAATCACACCAAAGTCGGCGCCCAAATCTGCGGTTAGGTAAGCGGCCGCGGGAGTCGGAAGAACCCCAGCGTCAAAGACATCAACACCGGAAGATGCAAGACCGGCTGCAACAGATGCCGAAATAAAGTCTGATGAGATTCTCGGGTCGTGTGCAATCACAGCACGTGGTCGTTCGCCATTTTCTCTTGCGTTTGCCGCAAGAACAATTGCAGCAGCCTGTGAAAGCTTTAGGGCAAACTCAGCTGTGATTTCACGACCAGCAGTGCCGCGAACTCCATCGGTGCCAAAAAGCCTGGCCATGGCCGATTTTCTCGGTTAGCGCTTTGAGAACTGTGAGGCCTTGCGAGCCTTTTTAAGACCGGCCTTCTTGGACTCGATAACGCGAGAATCGCGACGTAGGAAGCCAGCCTTCTTCAAGGTGGCACGGTTGTTCTCGGTGTCCATCTCGTTTAGTGCACGAGAGATACCAAGCCTTAGTGCTCCAGCCTGACCAGCAATGCCGCCGCCATCGATACGAGCAACTACGTCGTATGCGCCCTGAAGCTCAAGAACCTTGAAAGGGTCGGTGATTAGCTGCTGGTGCAACTTGTTTGGGAAGTAGTCCTCAAGGGCACGCTTGTTTACTGTGATCTTGCCAGTGCCAGGCACTAGACGAACACGAGCAACTGCCTCCTTGCGACGACCAAGCCCAGCACCTGGCTGAGTTAGGTTGCCACGAGAGCGCACAGCCTTCACTGGCTCTGACTCGGTGCTGTATGAAGTCTCTGTTACTACTTCGGTCTCTTCGACTGTGTTATCTGCCAAGGTCTTGTCCTTACTGGGCGATCTGATCGATTACGAAAGGCTTAGGCTGCTGCGCAACGTGTGGGTGAGTGTCCCCTGCGTAAACCTTTAGCTTTGAAAACTGCTGCTCGCCAAGAGAGTTCTTTGGAAGCATGCCACGGATGGCCTTCTCCACTGCGCGCTCTGGGTTCTTGGCCATTAGGTCTGAGTAGCTAGTGGTGGTCAAGCCGCCCATGTAGCCGGAGTGACGGTAGGCCTTCTTCTGCTCTAGCTTTGAGCCGGTCAGTGCGACCTTGCCTGCATTGACGATGATGACGAAGTCACCGTTGTCCATGTGGGCTGCGAAGGTTGGCTTGTGCTTTCCACGCAGCAGTACTGCCACGTGAGATGCAAGACGGCCAAGCACGATGTCAGTGGCATCGATGATGAACCACTCGTGGCTCAGCTCACTGGCCTTAGGCGAATAAGTACGCACGCTAAATTACCTCTTAATTTCTTATGTGTGATTCCGCATGAATCAGCGGTTTCAAACCTGTCGGCAATGCCGAACCAAGGTGCAAGTCTAGGGGATTGAAGTGCCTGGGGTCAAACAGAAATATCATCGATATTCCGCATTTTTCTTGATAATTCGGCCTGCTCGGCATATTTGGCTGAATCTGGGTAGTCAATTGCCTCCAAAGTCAGTCCTCGGGAGTCGACAACCTTGAATTTATTGCCTCTTTTTCCAGACTTCTGAACTTCGATGAGCTCTTCGATGCTTAGCCGTCCGTCGGCAACAGCCAGAATCGAGCCGACCAGCGACCTGACCATGTTGTGACAGAAGGCATCGGCNTGCAACTGAATCTCAATTAGGCCGTTGGCTTTTCTGGCAACCTCGAATTGGCGCAGGTTTCTGATGGTNGTCGAACCTGCCCGGGGCTTGCAGAAGGCGGCAAAGTCCTTCAANCCAACCAAGGTTTGGGCNGCNNNATTCAAAAGCTCAACGTCTAGCTTTCTCTTGTATAAAAGCGCGTAGCGGGTAAGCGTAGGGTCCTTGAAAAACTCGGTGTCGGTGATTNTGTATTTATAGTGCCTACCAAGAGCACTGAACCTNGCATCAAATCCCGGATCAGCAACCTGAAAGTCATGGATGATCAAATCCTCCGGCAGCAGCGTATTCAGACGCTTTGCCCCTAGGTGATCTCTGCCAATACGTTTGATGCGGTCATGGGGCACATCCAAATGACAAACCTGCACCCTGGCATGAACCCCGGCATCGGTCCTTCCGGCAACCCGCATGTCAAAGCCGGTTTTGCTCTTCCCGAATAT
>JGI26082J51739_10001639_pt1 | contig 13872 bp, 13 predicted proteins | sample SaaInl5LU_22_DNA_FD_51739 | JGI IMG/M metagenome (IMG submission 51739)
TGGCGGCTCGTAAAGTGCTATTCAATACCTGCATTTAGATACAACGCCTGAAGAAGAGCTCGATCTGCTGCAGTGTCCGCAATAGGTCCGCTATGTCGCGTGTCGCACAGTAGGCGAATCCACTCTTGATTACAGCCGTCGGTGTTAAGCGCGTTGCCGTTACAAAAAAGAAGAAGCTCATCTTGATCGATGTAGATAAGTCGAGCGTCAGATGCTCGAGTAACGCCCTCATCTAAATCGAGTTGATCTATCCACTCTTGAGCGTCGGATACCTCAGGTCGATAGAGATCGTCTGCGTATTTAGGTTCAGATAAATAGCCAGCAAACCAGGTGGCTAACTGGTCTGGCTGATCGAGCAATAGCTGAAGTTTTGACTTAACTCGATCAATGCTGGCGGGATCGAGCGCACCTGGATGCAATGTAGGTGCTAGCTTTGGATCTGTGTAACGCTGCTCTGCGGCCAAAGTTTCGCCAATATAATCTGTATATGACCGCAGTATTTCAGCATCCGAAGGCGCCCTGAAGCCGACTGAGTAGGTTGTGCAATCGGCGGATGTAGCCACGCCATTGTGAGCAATCTGTGGTGGCAAATAGAGCATATCTCCGGGTTCCAGCTCATAAGTTTCGTGGGCTGTGAAGTCACTCAGAATCAGCAACGGAAAATCGGCTACCCGCTTTGACTGACTGTTTTCTAAACCACCGATCTCCCAACGACGCGTTCCCGTGGCCTGAATCAAAAAGACGTCGTAGTTATCGAAGTGAGGTCCTACGCCACCACCGGGTGTTGCGTAGCTGACCATGAGGTCGTCAATCCGCCATCGTGGAATGAAACTAAAACAATCTAAAAGCTCGCCAGCCTCTTCAATATAATGATCTACAGCTTGGACCAACAGTGTCCAATGTGACTCGCTAAGATCGGCAAAGTCTTTCTCGTCTAAGGGTCCGCGTTTTAGCTCGAAATGTGACTCATCTGGCCGATAGCTAATTAAGCGTGACTCTACATTCGATTCCAACGCAAGACCCGCAAGTTCGTTATGCTCTAGTAGGGGCTCAATACCGGGGAATGCCTGACGGATTAGAAGTGGTTTTTGTTGCCAGAATTCAGTCAGAAATCGTTCAGCGGTTAACTCGCCCCATTGGATCTGATACATGATGCCCCCTTAAGTGCAAAGTCTTTGAGAAAGTCGCGTGCGAAATTATAGTTTGCTAAAAAGTTGCACTGTATTTCTGTGGATTGTAAACGATGGGCGCAGTGTAGCTCAGAGTGTCTGTTGTCTAAAGCTAAGATAGGCCCAGAGCGCGATAGAACGCCCTATATTCAAACCACAGACGACTAGCGTTCAAAAGCCCAGTTTATCGGTAACGCTTCCCTGATACACTTTGACTCTAATTTTATCTAAGGAGGAACCCGTGGAGCTTTCAATTGTTAATTATCAGAGTCCCGATGATCGCCAAGCACTGGTGGCGTTACTCAATGCCTATGCTCAAGATCCGATCGGGGGAGAGGCTTTAACATTGGATGTGCAAGCGCGTCTTTGCGATGCGCTTGCACAGCACCCCGGTGCTTATTCATTTCTTGTGCGAAATAATAGTGAGCCCGTTGGATTGCTGAACGCGTTTACAGGATTTAGTACGTTCAAGGCGATGCCACTCATTAATATCCATGATGTTTATGTTGCGCCCCATATGCGCGGTAAGGGTGTGCTACAGATGCTTTTTGAAGCAGTTGAGTTGAAAGCAATAGAGTTAGGATGCTGTAAGTTGACTCTAGAGGTACTGCAGGAGAATTACCGTGCTCAAGGTGCTTACAGACGCCAAGGCTTCAAGGGTTATGATCTAGGTGAGGCTGGTGGCGAGGCTCTCTTCTGGCAGAAGAAAATTAGCTAGTGCATCTGCAGCAACCTCATAGGCTCGGTCAAATACCACCGGTTAGTTTAAAACTACTTGTCGTCCTGCTCTTACTAATCTTTAGCGCGCAGGTCTATTTCGCCAATAAAACCTGGCGCTCTTATCAGGTCTTACTGGGCGCACGCGTTATAGGTGTCGAGCAAGCAGCCGATCTGCGTGGCTACACTGAGCTGGGGGATCTTATCGATACGTATGGGATTTCAGTCGAGCAGTTACAGGCGCTTTTAGGGGTTTCACAACTTCCCGATCTGGACTCCACGCTTAAAACCCTAGCGCAGGATTCTGATCATGACGAATTGAAGCTCATCAGTGATATTCAGCGCTTACTTTTGCTTAATCGTGCGCTTAATCCACAAGGCTCGTCTGCTATTGGTCACTCAAATGCACACCCACTTTATGACGCCACGCAGGCGCTAACAGATACAGGCGTTGAGCCCAGGTCTATGTATGACCAGGTGCAGGCCCAGTTGATGCACTGGTTGGAAAATTACGGTATAGCTGTGATTGTTCTCGTTGTTTTTCTCGGTGCACTCGGTTTGCCTGTTCCTGCAGGCCCTATGGCCGCAATGACAGGGATCCTGTCATTTGATGGATCACTTAGCGCTACAGTTAGCGCCTTATCTATTTTAGTAGCCGCTGTAATTGGGGACCTTTGTGTCTATTGTCTGGGTCGCAAAGCCGACACCGGTCGTCTAGTCATTTATGGTCGCTGGGTTGGCTACACCGATAGGAACCGTGTTCGAGTGCTGCATCTGTTTGAGCGATGGGGTGCAATAACACTCTTGTTAACACGTTCACTTGTGGCTCACATAAGTGCAGTTGCAAGTTTGCTGGCAGGCGCTAGTGGAATCTCATCTTTGCAGTTCACGCTCTACTCTTTACTGGGCCGTAGCCTTTGGCTTTTTCTCTATTTTGGAATGGGTTACCTCGTCGGCAGTGACTTATACATGGCGAGTAGCTTTTTAAGTTATCTCAGTCTTTTATTAATTACGATACTCTGTGCGACTCTTTTAATCCTGCTATACCGCAAGCAGCACACTAAGATCAGTTGATTAGTCTATAGCTGTTAGTGGTTTAATTAAAAAACTTAACACGAGGAGCAGCCAATGGCACTTTATGAAACACAGCTAAGCCTCACACTCGAAGCAGCGCTTGAGCTCGCTCAGCATGCACAACGCTGTGCAGGCGAGATGGGTTTTACTATGAACACTGTGGTTGTCGATCGAGCTGGCATGGTCTTAGTTACTCTTCGCAATCCAAACGCGCCTGACGCCTCGTTGGCATTTGCCGAACGAAAAGCCTATACGGCCGCTAGCTACGGCTGGGCAACCCTTAAATGGGATGCCATGGTGTTAGAACGCCCGCTGGTCATGCAGGGGCTCTCACAGAACCCCAAGCTATGTTTAATTGCCGGAGGTGTTCCCATCCAGATTGATGGGCAGACAATAGGTGCGCTTGGGGTCGCGGGTGCGAAAGCCCCTGAAGACCATGCGGTTGCACAAGCCGCATTGGAGGCCTTTTTCGCTGCTCATCAATCTAACTAGTGGTTTGAGTGTTGAACTGTAACTCAGCCCAGCGTCTGTAGAGACTATTTGATTCAATAAGCTCCTCGTGCACGCCTGTGGCAACCAGTTTACCCTGGTCAAGCACAGCAATTTTGTCGGCGTTTATAACCGTCGCTAAGCGGTGTGCAATGATAATAGTGGTACGTTCTTTGGTTAGCCGTTCCAGGGCTTTTTGGACAATATGCTCGCTGTCGGCGTCTAGCGCGCTGGTGGCCTCATCAAGCAGCAGAAGCTCCGGGTTTTTAAGTATCGCACGCGCGATTGCTAAACGTTGGCGCTGCCCGCCTGAGAGACGAACACCGGCTTCACCCACCTGACTTTTATACCCATTAGGTAAGCGTTCAATAAATTCATGCGCGTAGGCAGCCTTCGCCGCATCCATCACCCGCTCTTCAGATGCCTCAGGGTCTGCGTAACGAATATTTTCCATCACAGTGCCGCTAAACAGTGTCGGTTGTTGAGGCACTAGACCGACATGTTGACGCAGTGTTAGTGGGTTCAGGTCACGGATATCAACACCGTCGAGTAAAATGACACCCGATTGAACATCATAAAAGCGTAAAAGTAGATCAATAATGGTCGATTTCCCAGCACCCGATGCGCCGACAAGGGCAAGCGTTTCAGAGCGTTTAACGCTGAGACTTAGATGATCGATTGCTAGATGATCGGGACGGCTTGGGTAGCTGAAACAGATATCATGTATCTCGATCTCTGCCTGTGCTGTGCTGGGCAGCGTCTTCTCATGCAGTGGCGCCGTTATAAGGTTTTTTACATGTAATAGCTCGATTAAGCGTTCGGTCGCACCTGCAGCGCGCTGCAGGTCCCCTAGTACCTCACTGATCGATGCAAGTGAGGTTGCAACCATAATGGCGTAGAAGAGAAAAGCAGCTAGCTCACCCCCTGATATAACCCCCGCTTGTACATCTTGCCCCCCCATCCACAAAAGCAGTGAGATCCCACCAAAAACAAGCACTATTACGGTAAGGGTCAACCAAGCTCGCTGTGCGATGCGAACGACGGATACATTAAATGCATCTTCTACATGATGGTTAAAGCGCTCACGGTCTTGCGCTTGATGGTTAAACGCGTGCACCGTCTTTATGTTTGACAGCGACTCATTGACGTAACTGCCAACATCCGCGATCTTATCTTGGGTATTGCGCGAAAGACGCCTAACGCGTCGTCCAAAAAAGATAATGGGTAAGATCACAAAGGGGACTGTACTTAACAGTATCAACGTGAATTTTGCGTTGGTAATAAATAACCAAATGACACCGCCAAGGAACATAAGAATATTGCGCAGTGCTATGGAGACGGAAGAGCCTACAACCGTTTGGATAAGCGTAGTATCAGTTGTAATGCGTGACTGAATTTCGCCACTTGAGGTGGATTCAAAGAAACTGGGGTGCAGAGAAATGATATGACTGAAGACCGCTTTTCGCATATCGGCAGTTACACGTTCACCGATCCACGAAACGATGTAATAACGGGTGAAGGTACCGATCGCAAGCAGCACAATAAGGACCATAAAGAATTCAACTGATTCAGCCAAGGCGGCTGCTGAGTCCGATGCAAAGCCGCCATCGATCATCAAGCGTATGCCTTGCCCTATTGAGAGGGTTACACCTGCGGTAAATATTAGCGCGATAATGGCTGCTAGCACACGCCACTTATAGGGACGAATGAAGCTTAAAACAGGGGCGAGAGCCCCAATCTTGGCTTTTACTGCTCGCTTTTCAGACTGGCTTTCAGTCGATGGCCCTTGATCGTTGGATTCGGCCATCTATGGCTCCTAGGTTTGAGCTGATTAATGCACTGGTTAGAGTTTAAATTTACGGGCTAACTCAAGCATATGATTGCCCGATTCTCGATAATCGCTGCTCATCTGTTTNAACCTTTGTGACAAGTTAAGGCTTGAGTTAGATGANTCCAATACGGCTGCCGTATCTTGAGCGATCACCGACGATACCGCTGATTGCTCTTCGGAAGCTGTAGCGACGCTGGTCGCCATCGACTCTAAATTGCCCATGACCTCATTCATAGACTCCAAGGAGTGCTGTACCTCAAGTATAACTTGCGAAGCTTGATGGTTAAGCGCACCATTTTCAGACGCGCTATCATTAATTGCACCGCTCGCTTTTTGAAGGCTTTTGAGCACCTCCTCAATACGCTGTGAGGATTGCAAAGACTTCATTGCAAGTGTTCTAACCTCATCAGCCACAACCGCAAAACCTCGCCCATGCTCGCCTGCACGGGCTGCCTCAATAGAGGCATTTAGGGCCAGCAAATTAGTCTGCTCGAATAGGCTGTTAATAACGCCTACAGAGTTGGTAATCTCAACCACCTGCTGATCTAACGTTTTACTTAAACCCTCTATATTTGTTGCACTTCGCTCGAGCGATTGCATCACCTCTGTCGTCTTATTAAACCGTTGGCGGTTTTCACGATTCGTTTCGGTAATATTTTGTACCGCCTCTAGTGTCGTTGCTGCGGCGCTTGCGATCTCTGAACTAGTTGCTGCATTTTGTTCAATAGCTGAAGATATTGAGCTTGCGATCTGTTGTGTCTCGTGAGCATTACCCAGTAACTGATCACTTGATTGGTCAAGCTCACTGGCCATTGCAGTACTCTGATTGACTGAATGCACTAGCTCTTTTAGCGTCACCTCCATGGTATCAAGCATCTGCTGCACAGATCGTCCAATTTCAGTCAGCTCATTATTCCCCTGTAGATCGATCTTACGGGTTAGGTCTCGCTCGCTTGAAATATGNTTAAGCGCCTCGGTTAGTCGCTGCAAAGAGCGTCTCAGTACGCGCGTAAACGCCAGATTGATTGAGACCAAAAGTAGAATAGCTATGGCCACTAAAATGATAGTGACCCAGAGTTTTATTGCAGAACTGCGTCGCTCGTATTGCGAATGAGTCGAAATCTTCAACCACTCATCATCCATCAGTTTTTTTATATTTCCAATCTGGGCGGACGCCAGTGGGAACCAATCACTAGAGGTGGGAAGCTGGTCGAAATTAGGTGTCGATGCAAGTAGTTGACTGAGCACTGCAGAGATCTGCTGGCTGGTATTATCGCTAAGCACTGCGCGTACCCGATCGCGTCGATCCCCTGTCATTTGATTATCAAGGTAGCTTGCGTACAGCGCCATCTCAGCCTGGTAATCAATAATTTCACTGCGCAAGGCTGGGGTTATGGTGCTACGCGCCAGCACGCCATTGACCTTGCCGCGAACCTGTCCAGCGCGCTCTTTAAAACGCGCCAGCATGATGCTCATTTGCAAGTCTTCATTAAAGCTAGCGGCTCCAAGCTCAGTAGATAGGCTTGCAATTGCATCAAGTGCCAGGCGGTTAAGGCGGCTGTAGTAGCTAAATGCGGCGGCTCCGTTTCGTTGGTCAACCGCAGCACGCAGCTCTGATTTCCCATTCAACTCATTAAACAGCAGCTGAGTTGTTCTTGGGATGATTGAAAATCTGTCTGAGAGATTATCGGTCAGACTTTTTAATCGGCTATGGGTCTCATCAGCCCGCTGGCGCTGCGCAACAACCTTAGCGAAGCTCTCATCACTTGGGTTGCCTAGAAATCCTGCCGTCAATCCCCGCTCAACAGCGTGATGATGGGCAACATCATCGAGTGCTTTTAGTACCTCTAGAAACGCAATATTGCGCTGCGCCGAGACCCTATCTGACTGCTCATAAATNACAAGCAGACCCGCTATTACGAGTAAAATAATGGTCGCTAGAATTGAGCTAATAATATTAATTCGAACAAGAGAGAAATTTTCCAGCCACTTCATAGCGCCACTTCGTATTGATGAATGAGACTAAAGTTTAGAACAGNATCGGCTAAACGCCACTAAAACGAGCCAACGCCAGGGCATTCAATGATAAGCGAGTGAGTACCGCTTGGCTGTTGTGAAATGAGAGGGGGTTGCCAGTCTTGCGTTTTACTTTTTGTCGAGTGTCTCTTCAACAGCATTGAGCATGCCACGCAGCATTCCCATTTCTGCTTTTTCAGGTCGTGTGCGGTTGAAGTAGCGTCTGAACTTGTCGAGCACACGACCCTCATGTTGAGGGATAATAAAATTAATGCGCCGCAATACACGCTCTAGATGCTCAAAAAATAGCACCATTTCATGCTGGCGAGGGTAGGGGGCGGGTTCCACATTGGCTCTGTTTGTTTTAAGCGCTGAACGACGAAGTTCGTAACAGACCAATTGAATCGCTTGCGACACATTTAACACGGGGTATTCCGGATTCGCTTCAATAAAAAGATGACGGTTACACATCAGCATCTCTTTGTTGTTAAGACCGGTTGTCTCACGACCAAATAGAATCGCTATTTCACCCGTTTGTGACTCCTGCCATATCTGCTCGGCGGCCGTCTCTAGGTCTTGCAGTGGTAAATCATAGGCGCGCTCGCGCGCACTGGTACCGATTATAAGCTGGCAATCAGCAATTGCCTCATCTAGGGAATGAACGACCCGAGCACTTTCTAGCAAATCTGTTGCACCCGCTGCACGCGACAGCGCCTCATCACTCGGGAAGTCGCGGGGATTGACGAGCCATAGCTGCGATAGCCCCATATTCTTAAGTGCCCGTGCAGCAGCACCAATGTTGCCAGGGTGAAAGGTTTCGACAAGTACAATGCGGACATTTTTAAGCATAGGGCATTCATCTACTGAAAGAAAAAGCTGAGAACTTTGGTTCAATGGGGTATGCAAGGATAAGTTGGCAGCTAGCCCAAACGACTAGCCGCCTTGTGAACCGACTAAATCTTGGCAGCTTGATCAGCCGCATTACCGATGTAGTTAGCCGGTGTCAGCGCACGCAGTTCCGCTTTAGCTGACTCAGGAATTTCCAGTGTCTCAACGAAGTTAAGCATCACCTCTTTAGTCATGCCTTTGCCGCGAGTGAGCGCTTTTAGCTTCTCATACGGCTCTTCAATTGCGTATCGACGCATAACTGTTTGCACAGGCTCTGCCAGTACTTCCCAGCTGTTGTCTAGATCTTCATTGAGTCGTGCAGCATTAACTTCGAGTTTACTGATACCTTTAAGCGTTGCCGCATAGGCGATCAAACTGTGGCCAAAACCAACACCTAGATTACGCAGAACTGTTGAATCGGTTAGGTCACGCTGCCAGCGAGAGATAGGCAGCTTCGCGCTCAGGTGTCCCATGATCGCATTGGCTATACCAAGGTTGCCCTCAGAGTTCTCGAAATCAATCGGGTTTACTTTATGAGGCATGGTCGACGAGCCAACTTCCCCTGCAATGGTACGTTGTTTGAAGTAACCCCAAGCGATGTAACCCCAAACGTCACGGTCGAAGTCAATCAGGATGGTGTTGTAGCGACAGACAATATCGAACAGCTCGGCAATGTAGTCATGCGGCTCAATTTGAGTCGTATAGGGGTTGAAGCTTATACCCAAAGATTCAATAAACGCCTGGGCGTTAGCTTCCCAGTCGATCTCAGGGTAAGCGCTTAGGTGTGCATTGTAATTACCAACAGCACCGTTTATTTTGCCTAGGTACTCAATATTGTCGAGTTGCTTAATTTGACGACGCAGTCGATAAGCAACGTTAGCCATCTCTTTACCGAGTGTCGAAGGAGATGCAGTCTGTCCGTGTGTTCGCGAGAGCATTGGCTGTGTTGCGAACTCTCTGCCTAGCTTGGCTATCTGCGACTCAATTTCTACCATCTCTTTGCGCATCACGGCCACACCGTTTTTTAGCATGAGTGCGTGTGAGAGGTTGTTGATGTCCTCTGATGTGCAAGCGAAATGTACGAATTCACCCACGGCTGCCAGTTCATCATTGGAGGATATTCTCTCTTTGATAAAATATTCGACCGCTTTTACATCATGGTTGGTCGTGCGCTCTATCTCTTTAATGCGCTCAGCGTCATCTAGCGAGAAGTCAGCCACGAGTTGATCAAGAAGTTTATTAGCAGCAGTGCTCAGTGTTGGAACTTCAGTAATTGCATTGTGTGCTGCGAGTTTCTGCAGCCAACGTACTTCAACCTCTACGCGAAAGCGGATAAGACCGAATTCACTAAAGATTGAGCGTAGGTCAGAAGTCTTGCTGCCGTAACGGCCATCTACCGGAGAAACGGCAGTTAATGCGCTTAGTTCCATGTCTGGTGGTCCTATGTCGTGTCAGAAGTTTATCTAGCGCTCAAGCGTCGTTATTGAATCGTTTTAATCATCCAAGTTGACCCCTTTAATTAGATCGCTAACTAGCGAATGAATGCTTCGCAAGCTTTGCAGAAGTAGATTACACAGGGGTAGTTTGACGTGTTAAAACTCGAGTCTTCAAAACACTTCACGTTGTGAGCGTAACGAAAGAGGCTAGCGATTTTAAGTGGGCATAATCTTAGCAAAAACTGCCACTATGCGCACCTGTTGAAACCTACCTTAAAAGGTTTACGCCGCAATAATTATTATCGATGGAAACCCGTTAAACACCTTTATATTGTTGGGTTTATAGAGCACGCATCAACAACAGGGGGTAACAGCAAGCTATGGCCAGCCACTTGGGTCCAACAGTAGGGCGTAAGTGAGTGACTAAAGCATCACCGCACCCAAAAACACTCTTTCAAAAGCAACTCTTTCAAAAGAGCCCTTTCAAAAGCGACGTTTTCAAAAATAACGAACCATTAAGCGTTTAGTTGCTTAAGCGGTTCACGCAGGCGCGCACGTAAGAACAGAAAATGCCAGCGGTGCCCGCCAACCTGTTTCCATAACATTGCTGAACGTATACCGGCTAAAAGAAGGGCTCTGATTCGGGCCGCGTTCTCTGTATTCTGTAATTGGCGTGGATCGCCCTGAACCTGTATGCGGAAACTGAACTGACTAATCGTGTCCTGATAAAGTTGATCTAACCCCGCTATGATAGCGCCGTGTGTAAATCGCGACGGATTATCTGCCTGCGCTTGGTCCTGATTGGATGCTGAGAAGAATTCGGCTTTCTTCTCCAAGCCCTCAAGTCGCTCACCAATAAGGGTTAGGAATTTTGGGTTTTTAGCCAGTTTTCGTTCAAGGGCAATCATGCTCAGTGCATACCGGGTTATGTGTGGCGTCATTGGGTTGCCACTCTTATCCAGCGAGCGTTGCAGTGTTTTAAGGCCAGTACTTAGGTTAAAGCGCAGCTGTTGACGGCCACCGTAGACATCCTCGGTTGCTTTTGGATTGGTCACAAATAGGCTGGCAATACTGGCTTCTAGGGCGTCCTGTGATACCAATCCTTGGCGAGCGATATGGTCAACGAGTGTGGCGGCTTGGAATATACCGGCAAGCGCCATAGTTTGTTCAAGAGATGCGCTGTACATATATTTTTACTTCCAATAAAGATCACGTGAACTGTATTCGATAACGCCACCGCCAAGGCAGAGTTCATTTTGGTACAACACCAAGGATTGTCCCGGCGTGACTGCGCGCTGCTTCTCCTTGAATATAACGCGGTACCCCCCCTCGAAAGGCTCTAGGGTGCACGCTTGGTCAGCTTGGCGATAGCGCACTTTTGCATGGCAGTTAAGCGGTAATTGAGGTGGCGAACCACTGATCCAGAAGATCTCACTCGCGAATAGCCAATCGCTGTAGAGCAACGCGTTCTCTTGGCCTTGGACAACGATCAACTCGTTCGTTGTAAGATTCTTACCAGCAACAAACCACGGGATTTCAGGGTAATCTGCAAGTCCACCAATGCCCAAGCCTTGGCGCTGTCCAAGGGTGTAATACATAAGCCCCTGGTGTTCACCAATGCTGTCCCCGTCGGGGGTGACTATTTTACCTGGTTGTGCGGGTAAGTAGCGTTTTAAAAAATCACTGAAACGGCGCTCCCCGATAAAACAGATACCGGTGCTGTCTTTCTTTTTGGCGGTCGCAAGCTCTAACATGTCAGCAATCTCGCGGACCTTTGGTTTCTCAAGTTCACCAACAGGAAAGAGTGTCATGGCAAGTTCTTGCGACCCCACTTGGTGCAGAAAATAGCTTTGATCCTTGTTAGGATCTAGCCCTTTCAGTAGGGCTGCTTTTCCATCGCGCTCACCGCAACGGGTATAGTGCCCGGTCGCTATTTTGTCAGCACCCAGTAGTTGGGCATACTCCAGAAAAGCTTTAAATTTAATTTCGCGATTACATAGAATATCGGGGTTAGGCGTTCGTCCCGCCTTATATTCTTCAAGAAAGTGTTCAAACACGTTATCCCAATATTCAGACGCGAAGTTGGCTGTGTGTAGATGGATCCCAAGTTTGTCGCATACTGCCTGTGCGTCAGCAAGATCAGCCAACGCGGTACAGTATTCGGTACCATCATCCTCATCCCAGTTCTTCATAAATAGGCCTTCGACCTGATAACCCTGTTGTTGCAACAGGTAGGCGGAGACTGAAGAGTCGACACCGCCGGACATGCCGACGATCACTTTGGGGTTAGTCTTTGTAGTCATACAACTAGGTGTCTATTCCTGAATAAAATCGAGCGGGAAACGTCGGCCGCTTAGGTAGTCGTCAATACACTCAATAACGTAGGGAGAGCGCAGATTATCGGCCATGGCAATCTCATCACGGCTAAGCCAGAGTGAGCGAATAATCCCCTTGTCTAGTACGGCGTTTTCGACTTGTCTGATCGCTTTNGCGATAAAGCAGATTCGATGAAAGGTTAGCTTATTGTCTGGGGTACGATAGACATATAGCCCAAGTAACGCTTCAGGCTCGGCGTGATAACCGGTCTCTTCAAGTACCTCGCGGCGCAAGGCTTGCTCTATCGACTCACTCTCTTCGAGGTGACCGGCCGGCTGATTCAATACAGGACGGCCATTAATCATCTCTTCAACTAGAAGAAATCGACCCTCTTGCTCAATAATAGCGGCGACTGTGCTGCGGGGTGTCCAGCGCGTTGTAGAAGTTGAATTAGACATGAATAGTTTATCTAAGCAAAACGAGCGCTTATGATACCAGCTTTACAGTCGAGTGGTTGATTCAATTAGCTGAGGGTCTCGTTTTCATGAGTAATTATATTGAGGTTACAACAGCACCGTTAGATATATCCACAGCACTGGCGTGGTTGAAAGAGTCTCCCAGTGGAGTAGGGGCTTTGGTTAGTTTTACCGGATTGGTTCGTGAGCTAGACGATGCAGAGCTGGAGTCTATGGAACTTGAACACTATCCCGGTATGACCGAAAAGGCACTTGAGAACATTACCGCTCAAGCACGCGAACGTTGGCCTTTGAAACGCGTTTGGATTGTTCATCGCGTGGGACAGATGCGCTTAGCCGATGAAGTTGTTCAAGTCGCTGTAAGTTCAGCGCACCGTAAGGCGGCCTTTGAAGCGGCCAGTTTCATAATGGACTATTTAAAACGTGATGCGCCTTTCTGGAAGCGCGAGGTGAGCGATCAGGGGGCCGTTTGGGTCGAGCAGAAAGGGACTGATCTGGATGCCGCTGAACGTTGGCGCAATCGATAAGATCGATTTAAATTAGCGCTTGCGTGCCCGTTTAGTATTCGGATGCTGCTGTGGGCGCTGTTTTAAACGATTGTGTTTTGACCCTGTATTTCCCGAAGTCGGTACATTGATCTGTTCGACGCGCCACTCACCGGGTGCTAACCCTTCGATGCTCCAAGAGCCTATTGCCACACGGATCAGTCGTAGGGTTGGAAAGCCCGTCGCAGCCGTCATTCGTCTTACTTGGCGGTTACGACCCTCAGTTATTTCGAGTTCAATCCAGCTAGTGGGCTGATTCTGGCGTTGGCGAATGGGTACTGATCGTTCCCATATATCAGGCGCATCGATGCGTTTTGCTTTTGCAGGACGTGTCTGACCATCTTTTAGGCTTATCCCTGTCTCCAATTGCGTCAAAGCGATATCACTAACCTCGCCCTCAACCTGAACCCAATAGCGTTTAGATAGTTTGAATTTAGGGTTGGCGAGTCGGTGCTGAATCGCACCATCGGCTGTCAATATCATTAAGCCTTCAGAGTCAAAGTCAAGACGACCGGCAGCGTAGATATTAGGTATGTTGATGAAATTGGCCAGTGTTTGACGCCCTTGTGTATCAGTGAAGGTCGATAAAACGTTAAACGGCTTGTTGAGCAGATAGACGTCGGACAAAAGGGGCTCCATTTTAAGAAAACACGTATCTCAAGTAGACAAGTGTAAAGCAGTTAGTTGAAGGAATCTGCGAATACGTTCAGTTTGGCTCAGCCTGCCTTGTAACGCCCAATTGCGCATGTCCGCAGCTGTCTTTTTCATGGGCTCTCGTAAACTTTTTTCGGCGTTGAGACCTAAAATTCTTTTGCCATCAAATCATAGATCAAATCCGTTATTGCCATATATCCGTAATAGCAGACAGTGAGTCGATTATTCTGATGTGCATGGCTTCTTGATGAGCTAAATTGT
>JGI26082J51739_10001645_pt1 | contig 13820 bp, 11 predicted proteins | sample SaaInl5LU_22_DNA_FD_51739 | JGI IMG/M metagenome (IMG submission 51739)
CGCGGCTGATTCAAACCCTGCTTATCATCGCTAAGGGTGTAAGGCTGATAAATAACAGGTTGCTTGGGATGCGTGAGCGCTTGCTGATGCTCCACGCTAATCCTAGCTTGCACCTTACTTAACACCGCACGGATGTGTTCCATGGTCACGCCACTAGCAATGAGTGAAATGGCGCTATCTTGGTAATATTGAGATTTATAGGCATACACATCATCTGCAGTGAGCTGCGCTAGTATATCTGGCAATCCACCCCAGTGTTGATAGGCATCCGGATGCTGATCTCCTCGCCATATTTGTGACTGTTTTTGATAAGCTGGATGTTTAGCATAAAATGCCAGTTCATGCTGGATCACAGACTTTTCTTGTTCTATGTCGCGCGCTGCATAAGTGCGGGTCATTAAGCCTGCATACAAGTATTCGATGAGTAATAGTAAGTCTTCTGCAGTATCTGCTTGAGCAAAGTAATAGCTTTTATTTCCGGTCGTGCTGGCATTCATCTTACATCGAGTCAAACTCGTCAACGCAAATAAATTATGACGCTCTGGAAATACAGCGGATGTGCGAAACACTAAATGCTCGACCAAGTGACCAATACCAGAATGATCCAGAGCAGGGGAAGGCAAAGTAAAGACAGCTGCACACCCAACTATAACCTCAGGTTGTTCAACAATATGGATATTCATCGAGACCCTTTAGTGAGTTGCAGCATAAGCGCTTATTCCTGAATTAAATGGACAGGGATTTCAGTTTTGGGATCGCGGTAAAATAAGTTTTCTGTCGGCTGCTGGGACTGGGTGATGGCCGCTTGGATCAAATGATGATCGGGTGATTTATCACATACCGGATCGGTTTTATGCATATCACCAGTGAGCATAAACGCCTGACAGCGACAGCCGCCAAAGTCCTTTTCCTTTTCATCACAATCGCGACATGGCGAAGGAAGCCAATCCAGTCCACGAAATTTATTAAATGAAAAATCTTCATGCCAGATTTTCTCTAATGATGATTCTTTCACATTCGGGAACGTCAGAGGTAATATTTTAGCGCTATGACAAGGCAGGGCAGAACCATCGGGGGTCACGGTTAAAAAAGTGGTCGCCCAACCATTCATGCAAGCCTTTGGGCGTGTTTCATAATAATCAGGTGTGACAAATATAAACTTCGGTTCATCATCACCTTGAGTGTTTCTAAATGCATTCACGGTTGCTTCAGCGGTTTCAAGTTGTGCTTTCGTCGGCAGTAGATGGTCACGATTTAAATAGGCCCACCCATAATATTGTACTGTGGCTAACTCAACAAAATCGCCTCCCAATTCACAACTTAGGGCGAGTACATCGTCGATTTTATCTATGTTTTGGCGGGTTAAACAAAAATTCAACACCATCGGATAATCGTATTGCTTAACTAATTTAGCGACAGCTAACTTTTGTTCAAAAGAGTGGCGTTTGTTACCAATCAAGTCATTCTCATCGGCATTGGCAGCTTGGAAACTGAGCTGAATATGGTCAAGTCCTGCCTCTTTTAAACCCTTGATACGCTTTTCAGTTAAGCCAATGCCAGAGGTGATTAAGTTCGTGTAAAAACCCAGTTCACTGGCATGTGCCACTAATACTTCTAAATCTTTGCGTAGTAATGGTTCACCACCGGAAAAGCCGAGTTGTACGGCGCCCATTTCACGCGCTTCGCTAAGTACCTTTTTCCACGTTTCGGTATCACACTCATCTTTGCGCTCAGTCATTTGCACAGGATTGGAACAATACGGACAATGTAATGGGCAATCATATGTGAGCTCGGCAAGGAGCCATAATGGATTGTTTACATCCGCTTTTAAAATAGGTTTAGTCGACATACTTTATCCATTTTTTTTCATGAGCATGATCTAAAAATTCGTGAATATCTTTATCAATGCCCTCGGCTCCTGGAAATTTAGCGATTAAATCACTGATAATGGTATCAACATCACGCTCTCCATTTACCATTTGCATGATTTCACCGGCACTGCCATTGAGGGTGATCATNCCTTCAGGGTATAACAACACAAACGCATCTTGCGCTTTTTCAAATTGAAATTTATATAAGGGATTAAGTTTAGGAGTTGCCATTACATGAAGCCTTTGTGAGAAATATTTTCGTCAGTTACCGCACCAAAAGGCTTGCGGTTAAACTCATATGCTAAGCTGATACTATCAGCCATACTCCATAAGACATCAAGTTTGAATTGCAGAATATTCAATGCACGCTCTTGTTGTTTACGCGTTTCAAAATGATCTAAAGTGATCTCTAAACCGTGCTGTACATCACGACGTGCCTGATTTAAACGCATTTGAAAATAGGAAAATCCTTCTGGATCAATCCATTTATAATGGGTTGGCCAAGTATCGAGGCGACTTTGATGGATTTCAGGTGCGAACATCTCAGTGAGTGACGAACAGGCTGCTTCTTCCCAGCTAGCTTTACGCGTAAAGTTAATATATGCCCCGACGGCAAACTTCACACCAGGTAATAAAAAGCGTTCATTGAGCATATCTTCACGATTTAAACCCACCGCTTCACCTAGACGTAACCAAGCTTCAATACCGCCTAGAGTAGTATCTTCAGGGTCTCCATCATGATCCAATATACGCTGGATCCATTTGCGACGGGTTTGCAGATCCCAGCAATTTGCCATGATCCCTGCATCTTTTACTGGGATCGCTAACTGATAAAATAAGCGATTGGCGACCCATCCTTGAATTTGTTCTTGGCTACATTCACCTTTATTCATCGCTACATGAAACGGATGATAGATGTGGTAGTACTCGCCTTTAGCACGGAGCTTTGCTTCAAATTCATCGCGAGACCAAGGTGCTTGCTTTGTCATAGAATATCCTTAAATCGTAATTTGCATGCCATCATAGGCCAATTCAATACCATTATCGCGAAGATAGGCATTGGCAGTAGAAGACTCATCTAGTACAGGGTTGGTATTATTAATGTGAATCAAAATTTTCCGTTCGATATCGTATTCTTGTAACAATGCGACAGTGCCATCAGGACCATTCACAGGCATGTGACCCATTTGTGAACCGAGTCGGTTACTAAAGCCTTTTTGGATCATTTCATCATCGAGCCATAAGGTACCGTCAAATAGGGCACAACTTGATTGTTCGAGCATATTTTTGACTAAGTCACTCGCTTGTACACAACCTGGGGCATAAAACACACTTTTGCCGGTGGCATTATCTACAATCTGCAAACCAATGTTGTTCCCATCCACAATATTATCGCGATATTTCGAATAAGGCGGGGCATTCGATTCTAATACAACCGGATGAAAGGTGAGTCCAGCGACGCCTTCCACTTGAAAACCTGGTTCATGAGTCGTACCAATCGCGCGGCGTTGTAGCCCTCCATGCCAATGTTTAAGCATTGGAAAAACAGGAAAAGCGGTACTTAAATCTTCATAGACTACATCCGTGCAATAAACAGGTAATGGTAATCCCTCACGTAACGTTAGTAGTCCAGTGGTATGGTCGATTTGACTATCGGTTAAAATAATCGATTTAATCGCAGTGCCCCGTTGTTGCCCATCGGCCGGCCACAATAAGGGAGACTGGTTAATTTGTTGGCGAATATCGGGAGAGGCATTAATTAAGACCCAATCTTTACGGTTACTTGAAACAGCAATACTCGATTGTGTGCGTTCGCGTACGGGTAAAGTCTTATTTCGGCAGCCTGCACAATTATCACAATGACAATTCCACTGTGGTACACCACCGCCTGCACCTGAACCCAAAATTAATATATACATGGTGTTTACCTAGGAACAAAAAAGGCTGCCAGTTGGCAACCTTTTGACAAAAAATAAATGGGTGCTTAGCGATTGCTGATGTATAAAGTTACTTCAAAGCCAAGACGCATTTCGTTGTACTGAGGTTTAGTCCACATAGTATTTCTCCGTTATTTACGTTGTATTAACAATTAGTATAGTACAGATTTGAATCTAAAAAAACATCCTCCTTTAGGAGGGGATCATCTCGTCCTAAGTTCCCTGTTTACTATTCATTTTTAGATATTGTAACAATAAAGGTAAGGGCCTGCCTGTTGCTGAATTTCCCGTACCATGCATAAATGCAGTGCCGGCGACATCTAAATGTACCCAAGGGACATCCTCAGTGTAGCGGGATAAAAAACAGCCTGCAGTGATTGCGCCTGGGGAGTTGACCCCCGCATTCATCATATCGGCAAAGGGACTATCAATCGCTTCTTGGTATTCATCCCATAAGGGCATTTGCCAAGTGCGATCAAACGCTATTTCACTGGCGTCTAATAACTGCTGTGCTAAATCATCATGGTTACTGACCATGAAACTACTTACATGCCCTAAACTTTGAATAGCCGCACCGGTTAACGTCGCAATATCAATCATCGCGCTTGGTGTAAAACGCTGAGCAAACGTCATCACATCGGCAATAATAAGCCGTCCTTCGGCATCGGTACTCATGATTTCAACCGTTTGCCCTGATAGGGTTGTCAGAATATCACCTGGTCGATAAGCATCGCCATCGGGAAGGTTTTCAACGGCTGCGACAATGCCAATGACATTAATATTTAGCTGTAACTGAGCAATGATATGCATGATCCCGACAATGGTCGCGGCTCCGCACATATCATAGGTCATGTGACCCATCCCAGGTGCTTTTTTCAAGGTGATCCCACCAGCGTCAAAGGTGACTCCTTTACCAATGAGCACAATCGGCTCACCTTCACCGCCGTGGTAATGAATCACAGACATATGCGCCGGATTATCGCTGCCGCGACCCACTGCTGTATAGGCTCCCATACCCAGTTGTGATATAGCGTCGGCATCAAATATGTCTGTTGTGATGGTATTAAATCTTTCAGCAAGTAAGCGAGCATGGTCAGCAAGATAAGCGGGTGTACAAATATTTGCGGGTAAATTAGCTAGGTCTTTGGTGAGCCACATGCCATGATTTAACGCGTTAATTTCTTGCAAGCATATGATATCACTACCTGAATAAAACTCGATTTGAGGCATGCTGAAGTCAGGTTTGGTCGTTTTAAATACATCAAATTGATAAAATGATTGGATAAAATGTGTCAAAAAATTCAACGTGATAGCATCATCATGTTTGACCGTATCAGCCAGTCTGGCCGTGTTCGATGCCTGAATATTGAGATCTTTTGTGACATTTTTGATTAAATTAAAGAGCCGTTCTTGGGCTAAATCTTCGGGTAAACACACAAGTGTTAATGACAGCAGTGCAGTATCGACTGGACAGGCGATTGAAATATTCATGCCTGTTTTAAAAGGGGCTGTAAAGGTGTCCAACACCTTTTGAATATGGACTTGAGTGCTAGTCTCAAATGCTGATAAGGCATAGGTTAACGACTGTTCAGACACGATCATAATTAAATGGGTGTCCGCAGTGACTAGTACACTGGCCTTTTTAAGAGGTTGATAGCGTTGGTGGGGAAGTATTTTCATGAAGTCATGCTACTGAAAATATTGATGTGAGACAAACCTTTTACACAAAAAAGGAAATGCATGTACAGATGACATAGCATTTCCTTGCAGTGAAATAAAAAGCGACCCATTTGAGTCGCTCATTGTTCATGTCGATACACTAACTTTTACTTTTATGAAAAGCCCGCGCCAGACGATCTTTTAGGAACGTTCGATGAATTTTCGTCGCTGTGTTTCCGCGCTTAGTAGAAAGTTTATCTTCCAGTTCTTTTAAATTGTATAGAGCGGTGGCCTGTGCAATTTTGTCGTAGCTGCTAGCTTTTTCTAAACCAGCAATACGGATAAGACGCTCTATGTATTCCACCTGTAAGTTTTGGCGATATGAATTCACATTTTTACGCATATCATCAGCAAAAATAGCATCCGTCAAATCAGTCATTACTTCGCTCAGTGGATACGTATTACCATAGCGTGTGCTATCAGTAATACGCTGCAAGACATTTTTATGTAATATATGATCAAGCACCTGTTTTTGCATATTTAACAATAAGTTATGCGGTTTAGGGTCTTCATTGCGGCCATAATGTGAGAAACCACGACGTTGATTTTGTAAAAACGGTAATAATGGTTCGATATCATCAATCGCATTGGGCGCAAATAAATGCTTACTCAGTGCTTGCATGGCTTGCTCTTGTGTTTCACGCGGCACTGGCGTAAATGGTTGGTCATAGCCTGCTTGACCGACAACCGCGCGATTAATGTGGATCCCACCAATATAACGAGACATTACTCGAGTTTGTACCGCCATGCTACCAGCAATAACATTCGCAGCGACGACTAGATCTTGATGACTTTCACCCGGTTGGAGTACTTTATCTTGTAATTTAGTCGCTTCATGATGTAAGCGCTCGATATAGTTCTTCGCATAAGTCACAGCATCTGATGACATATCACCTGTCATGATACGCGGGTCAATATGACGACCTGCCGCACGCATATCATCTGCATCATTACCAAAAGCAAGTCCAGCTTCGGTCGAACGCAGCAGAATTGCTTCTAAACGTTGTGCCTCTGCTGCAGCATCATCGAGTGCTTGAGAGTATCCATAATTAATCGCCCAATCATCATAAGGACCTGGTGCATAATCATAATAGTCACCTTGAGCCTCACCTATCGGTGCTAGGTTAATCGGGGCATAATCCATGACCGAACCGGTGATTGCACCTTGAGTTAACGTTGAGTTATGGACATCGGTAGCAGAAAAACGTTGTGACGCTTTCATATTATGATTAAGACCCAATGTATGACCCACTTCATGCAAGGTTAAATGCAATAAACCTTGGCGAAGTATTTCGTTTTTATCTAAATCATAGATATCAACATTGGTGCCGCCAATCATATTACCTAGTACCATACCGCTTTGTATGTCAAAGCCCTTTGAGCAGCGTAGGGTTTTGCCTAAAAGTTCATGAGAGTGCATGTCATGGCTATCATGTTCTGATGTTGCCTCTGAGTTTAGCATTGAACCTTGAGTGAACATACCTTCGTATAACCAACGGTTGGACATAAAGACGAACTCAAGCATAATATCCGCAGCTATAATTTGCCCATCAATAGGATTCGCTAAACTTGGCCCATATCCACCAAAACGAGGGCGTGGTGAGCTAGTCCAACGTAACACGTTATAGCGTACATCATCAGCTGTCCAGTCCGCATCATCTGGTTGAATGCGTACTTCTAATGCATTACTGATCCCTGCTTTTTCAAATGATGAATTCCACGCTAACACACCCTCTTTAATCGTTTCACGCCACTCTAGTGGGGTGGTGTTTTCAATCCACCAGACAATCGGTTCAACAGGATCAGACACGTCAGCATCAGGGTCTTTTTTCTCTAAATGCCAGCGATTAATATAGTCAACATAAGGAGTTGTGCCAGGATCTGTTTGATCATCTTTGTAGGTACCAAAATAGCCCACGCGCGCATCATCAACACGCGGTTCAAAATTATTTTCTGGTAACTTTACAAATGCGTGTTGCAAACTAATTGTGGTGAAGCGTGCGTCAGCGCTGCCGCCGGTACCAAAGTTACGAGGGGTTGGATTTTCATAGACATAATCCACGACGATATGGGTATTTTCAGGGAAATTATCGACACGATTCAAGCGCGTTTTAGTTTTTGATAATTTACCGGGTTTAAAGCGATTTTTATCTGCTTTAGGATCACGCGAAGGGTAAGGGGAGATTTTATGTAAATCTTCACTCATGACGACGTCACTTAAATCGACAACGATTTTACCTTCCTCGTCGAACTCAATTTTGGTAGAAATTAATAATGCTTCAGAGGTATTTGCATTTGCCACTTTGCTCAATGGGTTTTCTGGATCAAAATAAAAATTATCATTTATTCTAACGATATCTAGGCGATCAAAATATTGGCGAAACTCAATCAGATTTTCACTGCGATAAGCCCCTTCAAAATGACCTGCATCCACAACACCGTTCACGGTTTGTGCAAAATACAGCACAGGCGTATTTAACATGGACGGTTCAATCACTAACTTAGCCGCGCCAGTATCTTCGTCTTGATAAATATCCATATAACCTGGCATGTGAGCCATGCCTTCTACAATATCAGCGAACGTTTTTTCTTTTTCTTCTTTTTTATTTTCATCACTGTCAGAGTCATTTTTTGACTCTTTATCTGATATAACGTCTTCTGTGGTCGCTACTTTTTTAGATTCGTCTTTAATTACGGGGGCTGTAGCGGGTTGGGAAAGTATGTCACTATTGAAAATTTCAGTCGCATCGTTGGCGTTAGCCACACCCACGTGCATACTTAATGCAAGGGTTAATGCGGAAAAGGTAAATGAGGGTTTCATAGTATCGCTCCATATTATAATTTGGATCTAGTTTAAGTTGAACACGATAGGAAACCTAGTGTTTACCATAAAATCACTTTTACAACTTTGTAACAAAGTTTATCCGCTTTGAAATGTTGCATGCATTTTAGAACTACCATTGGGTGTATCGATTTATTTATTTTTGAGTAAGGTGATAGATGTAATCAGATTTAGGTAAATATACTGAGAGCCTTTATTTAATAGGGACTCTCTATTTTTAGGTGTTATACCCTATGTTGATTATTGGTGATAAGGAATATAGTTAGACCCATATCAAACAGGAGATACATAATGCGATTTCATAAAATCACTCTAGCAATTATAAGTTCACAGTTACTTTATGCTTGTGGGGGAGGTGGTGATACTTCCTCTAACATTACACCTATACCACCTAGTACTGCACCAACAAGTCCCACTGTAAGCACAGTGATTAAAACTGGAGTGGTTACTGGTTTTGGAAGTGTTTATGTCGATGGTCAGCGGTTTACCACAGACAATACGTCATTCACCATCAACGGACAAGCAGGACAATCTATTGAGCAATTAAAAGTTGGGATGAAAATTTCGATGAATGTTCAAGAGTCAGATGAAAATGACACGCATAGTGTTTCTAGTGTGCTTTATGATAATGATATTGAAGGTGCAGTTACTGCAATTGACCGGAACAACCAACAGTTAGTCATAGTAGGCACTATCGTTAAGTATAATGATTTAACCCATTTTATTGGATTAACAGAAATGTCTTTATCTGTTGATGACCGTGTTGAAGTCAGTGGGTATTTTGATATCGATGGCACATTCATTGCCACATACATAGAATTAGATGATGACCTAGTTAATGATAATTCTGAGTATACATCAGGAGTTGTAGGTAATCTTGATGACGCTCAACAGACATTTATGTTGTCTGATATCACAGTCAATTATGCATCTTCGAATACCGCTATTATTGAAAATGGCCAAAAAGTGAGAGTAAAGGGTGTCTTAATCGATGGTGTGCTTACAGCCAATGAAGTGGAGATCATTGATGAAAGCTATTATCTAGAATTAAGTAATGATGATATTGCTCGAGTCGAAAAAGAGGGGCTTGTTACTGCATTTGATAGCGTGAATAACACTATCACAATTGATGGATTGATTTATCAGTTAGCAGGAGATGTTGTTATTGAAGGAAATACCAATATTCAGGTACAAGACTTTGTTGAAATATATTTAGATCCAGCGACAAATTTGGTCATTTATATTGAAACCAAAGATAGACATTTAAATACAGATGGTAAAATTAAAGGGGCGATTGAAGCAATTGATTCAATCAACCAAACTATCACGGTAAATGGTCAAGTATATACATTTGTGAGTACTACACGTTTAGAAGACGATGATGATAAGTATTTTAACTTTGCATCATTAAGCGTAAACGATCTAGTAGAAGTGGCCTATGTCAAAAATTCGCAATCAGATAATCTTATTCAGAGAATTGAACGTGAAGATGAAAATGAGTACAACGAAGAATGGGACCTGGAAAGTCGTGTTTTTACTGTAGACGCTGCGACTCAGACTATTACCCTTAACGGTATGAATGTGACTTTAACAGAATCAATGAGGTTTATTATTAATGATGTTGTGACTGATTTGACGACCTTTTTGACAACAGCTACAGATTCTGTAGGTAATGATGAAATTGAAATAGAAGGGGCGTTTGATAGTACCGGCGAATTTGTCGTGCAAAAAGTTGAATTGGAACAACAAAGCCTTAATGGCAGTAACAATGACAATGATTCTGACAATGATTCTGACAATGACAATGACAATCATACCTCAGATAATTCACATGATAATGGATATGTCGAATTTGAGGGTAAAGTAACAAGTATTGTTGATGACAGCAGTTTCACTTTAAATAACCAAGCTGTCAAAATTGATAGCAACAGTGAATTAGAAATCAACGATAGGCGCGTTTCTGTGACACAGTTCATGTCGGCACTTCAAGTTGGTGTTAGGTTGGAAATTGAAGGAGCTTGGGTTAATGGTGATTATATCTATGCCTATGAAGCCGAAATTGAATCCGATGATAATGATTAATTTACAATAATATGTTATAAATAAGCCATATTTCGATATGGCTTTTTTTATATGAATAGAGACAAAATTATAGCGCTCCTTTTAATTCTTATTATTATCTTCAAGTTAGGAGATCTTTACGTTGATTTTGCAAATCAAGTAGAGAGCCACCATTTAATCCAAGAAATCATATTGATTATTTTGTCTTCTGCTATTTTTGTTTTTTTAGCTTTTGACATTAAAAAACGAAGTAAACAAGCGCAGTTACTTGCACAACAATTAAGAGTAAGTAAAACCCATTATGACAATTTATCTAAAAAAGTCGTAGAGACAAAAACACAATTTTTCGAGGGCATTGCAGAACAATTTGAGCAGTGGGAACTGACGAAAACAGAAAAAGAAGTTGCATTATTGTTAGTCAAAGGTTTAAGTAACTTTGAAATTGCGGAAGTCCGTGGAAAATCTGAAAAAACGATTAGTCATCAAGCATCATCTGTTTATAAAAAAGCAAATGTTACAGGAAGGCATGAGCTTGCGGCCTTATTTTTTGAAGAATTAATTGGTAATTAAAACAATCGTTTAGTTCAAATAGGCGGTTATCCCTATAGCCGTTTTCGAGTAAGTAACTACACTAAGCTTTTATCTTTAGGATTATGCTAATGAAACTTACTCGTGTGACAAAACATCATACTTTAATCATTTTTCTGCATTGGTCGATGGCGATTACTCTATTACTTATGCTGTTAACTGGAGAGTTTATGGAAGACTCTCTCAGCTCTCCTATTTTTGTGTTGCATACTCAAGTTGGCTTGACGCTTTTATTATTGTTTTTTGTCAGACTATCAACATCCTTAATCACTCATAGAACTCACAATACAAGCTTGTTCTCGAAATTTGACGAACGCATAGCGAAATTTACCAAACTTGGCTTGTATTCCGTCATGTTCTTAATTCCTTTTACAGGATGGTTAATGACAAATTTTGAGCTTAGGTTACAACCGATTTCTTTTTTAGGTATGGTCGATTGGCCAGTGATCCCAAGTGTTGTCAGTAACCATGAACAATTTGAAATCCTGGAAGACATCCACGAGTTTGGTGTGAAAATGTTATTTCTTTTCACCGGATTACACGTTCTCGGTTATATAAAACATCTTGTGTGGGATAAAGTCGACCTTCTTAATGCGATACGCTTTAAAAAATAGTGCTCAAAGTTGATTATTCTTTTGCTAAATATTCATTACCACTCTTATTTTATCCTTTAGTAAATAAATGGCTTATTAATTGCAAAGTATTTAATGAGACTGCTCATTTTCGTAGTAAGCCTCAAGTTAATGTCTTAGACATGATTATATAATAGGTACCAAGATACTGTAGGTACTGTTTTTATTAGATATGTTAAGCATATCTAATTGGAGTGAAATATTTATGAAGCAATTACCAAGATACTTATTCGCCGCCGTTGTCATATTTGGCAGTTTAACCGCATGTAATAATGACAATAATGGCAGAGCTCTCTCAATACTAACCAATCAACAGTCCCAATGAGTGCCGCAAACACAAAGGGTAATCAAAAAGGAAATAGTGGTTTTGATGTTGATGCACTTGAACAGAAATTATTAAATTATAGTATGGACTCAATCAGTCAAGATGAAATAGACGATTTAGTATGGATAAGAGAGGAAGAAAAACTTGCTGGAGATGTGTATCAAGCGCTAGCAAATCTTCACGGGCTTCAAGCTTTTACTAATGTGGCAGACAGTGAAGCGACTCATACTTCTGCTGTTAGAGTGTTGTTGAATCGTTATGACATTGCTGATCCCGCTATTTCTACATCGATGGGTGTTTTTATCAACCCTACATTACAAGATTTATATAACGACTTGGTTTCAGCCGGTACACCTAGTTTAAATGAAGCTTTAGTGGTAGGTGTAATGATAGAAGAACTGGATATTTCCGATTTACATGCTGCAATAGAAAGACTTAGCCAAAATGAAGATATCAAAATGGTGTATGAGAATCTAACGAAAGGCTCAAGAAATCACCTTCGCTCTTTTTACAGTCAATTAATCAGTCGAGGTGGGACTTACACTCCGCAGTATATATCTGAAGAAGAGTTTGCAGATATTATTAATTCACCCATGGAAACGGGTAATTAACCATTCGCTTAATAATGGTTATTTTTGGCAATACTCACCAATGGCACATACATGTTTAAGATGTTTATAGACTAGTGTGCTACTGGTGCATTCAAATTAATGATATTAATAAAGGTCATTAATAACACGAAAAACGATACGATCTTTAGGTAAATATACCAACTGCTAATTCAGTCCATAAGGCTATGAAAATAAATAAGAGTAAAACGGCTAGATAAACTCTATTGTTGGAGGAGACCCTCCTGGATAACAAGACAAAAATAGCGCTAAAGCCAAAAATCATAGCGCCCATGACAACGAAATCCATAACTTGCCATTGAATTTCATTGCTTATGAGCATCCCTAAAGCGGGTATTAAAAGCAATAATATCGTACCAATACCTAACCAACAAAAAACAGAATTCTTCTTAGTTAAGTTTTTAAAATATATTTTCATTCTAATTTCCTGTGGGCATGTGACACTTTTTTGAGATTTAATAACTGCTATGATGAAGTAATAACTAAAGCAAATAATATAGATGAATTAAATAATTATTTTCAGTTGTTAGTTTACATTTGCACATTTAATATAGGAAGCCTAGTTTTAACATAATTTGACGGCTTATGACATATCCAACTATTGACCAAATTATCGGTAATACCCCCTTAGTACGCTTACAGCGCTTGGCGCCAGAGTCAGCTCAAGTACTCGTGAAACTTGAAGGACATAATCCTGCATCGAGTGTTAAAGACCGAGCAGCGTTATATATGATCAATGAAGCAGAAAGCGCTGGACATATCACGCCTGGAGACACGCTGATTGAGGCGACAAGTGGAAACACAGGTATCGCTCTGGCCATGGTAGCGGCTATTCGTGGGTATCGGATGCGCTTGATTATGCCGGATAATCTTTCTGTTGAACGTCGTGCAGCAATGAAAGCGTATGGCGCAGAATTAATCCTCGTAGATAATGGTATGGAAGGTGCCAGAGATTTGGCTCACGATATGGAAGCACGAGGTGAGGGCAAAATACTCAATCAATTTGCTAATAGTAATAACCCTTTAGCTCACTTTTCTGGTACCGGACCTGAAATATGGCGAGATACGCATGGTGAAGTCACGCATTTTGTCAGTGCCATGGGGACTACGGGTACGATCATGGGGACATCAAAATATTTAAAAGCACAAAACCCAGACGTACAAATTGTCGGCTTACAACCATCAGAAGGAAGTCAGATAGCGGGGATCCGTCGTT
>JGI26082J51739_10001646_pt1 | contig 13815 bp, 10 predicted proteins | sample SaaInl5LU_22_DNA_FD_51739 | JGI IMG/M metagenome (IMG submission 51739)
CGGACACGCGTAAGGTTAGCGACTGAGCCGGTAGCTTCGATAATTCCTGTAAACATGATTCACCTTCTAACGAACTAACTAACAATCTAACAANCTAACAAGGTTTACTCTTTTTANGCCGCGTATCTTCGCACCACGTAAAATTAGCGAGGCCTGAGCGTGACCTTNATGTCGGCGCCGACCTGCTCGANTGATTCGACTTTAAACTCAATCGCNTCACTCAATTCGTTTAGGCCGCTCATTCCCAGCAAAGGTCTGCCGTCGCTGCCTAGCAGTTTTGGCGCAATGTAGATGATCAATTCGTCGACAAGCCCTGCCTCGATAAAACTGCCACTCAACGTCGCGCCAGCCTCGACCAACACCTCATTGCATTCATCTAGCTCAGCGAGCGATTCTAGCACAGACAACAAGTCCACCCTTGATGGAGACTCGCCGGTGTTCGGCGCTAAACGTGCCTCGACAGACGATGACGCCTCTGCGAAGCTATTCGCGCCATGGAGCCGATACGCAATGCAGCGCCCTGGCTCTGTGACTATCTTGGCTGCCTCACTCAAGCGCCCGCGGCTATCGAGAACAACACGCAACGGTGGGTTAGACAAACGCAGCTCATTCCAGACCAATTGCTGTGCGTTCAGTCCGAGCTCTGCCTGTCTCAGGGTCATCGCTGGATCGTCGGCTAAAACCGTCTCGATACCGGTCACGATGGCGTCGCACTCAGCGCGAAGTCGTTGCACGTCGCTGCGCGCCTCTGCGCCGGTTATCCATTTGCTCTCGCCATTCGCCAGCGCTGTGCGACCATCTAAACTCATCGCAAGCTTGCATCGAACGAAAGGCCTGCGCCGCTCGAGCCTACTGAAAAAACCACGATTCAACCGCCGCGCGCCGTCCTCGAAGTCCTGTAAAAAAAAGACCTCTACGCCCGCCGCCTCTAACGCAGCAATCCCACCACCGCTCACTTTCGGATTCGGGTCTTTACTCGCTATAACAACGCGGCTTACGCCAGCCTCGATAAGCGCCGAGCTACAAGGCCCTGTGCGGCCTGTATGGCAACAGGGCTCGAGCGTCACGAAAGCCGTCGAGCCTGCCGCAAGACGAATCGCATTAGCAATCGCTACGGGCTCTGCGTGAGGCAACCCTGCGCCCTGATGCCAGCCTTCGCCTAATACGCTGTCACCTGCCTCCGCATTGCCACCAACGATGACACAGCCTACGCGGGGATTCGGAGCAGCACTAAATACCGACGCTGCGAGTTGAATCGCGCGCTGCATATGCTGCGGCCACGCTGTCTGTAGCGCGTCGAGCTCGGTATTACGTAGGGTTTGCATAAGGGGATGCCTTAGGCGCTAAAAGAATGAAGAAAGCGAGGCGTTTTCTGTGCAGTGTGTTTTTAACATCACAGCCTGTTCTACGCCTCGGGTTTTTCCTCGTTTGATAAGCGATCAATCTCCTGACGAAATTCGTCAAGGTCTTTGAAGCTGCGATACACCGACGCGAAACGCACAAACGCGACTTCGTCTAGGTCGCGCAGCTGACTCATCACGAGTTCGCCCACCGCGCGCGAATCAATTTCACGTTCGCCCGTTGCACGTAAGCTTGCCTTGATTTTGGTCACAGCCTCTTCGACACGCTCGATGCTGACGGGGCGCTTCTCTAAGGCTTTCATCAAGCCTGCTGTCATTTTGTCTTCGTTAAAAGGCTCGCGTATGCCCCCCGCTTTAATAATTCGCGGCATCACCAGCTCGGCCGCTTCGTAGGTCGTAAAGCGCTCGGCGCAGGTAATACATTCGCGGCGACGACGCACATTATTGCCCTCGGCGACGAGCCGCGAATCGATTACTTTGGTGTCGACTGCACTACAAAAAGGACAATGCATAGCTCAGGTTCCGTTTAAGCGAATTTGCTCACTGCCAGCACCGGCACGCAAGCTTTAGTAATCGAAAAATGACCTAGCCGTAAACAGGGAAGCGCGAGCAGAGCTCGAGAACCTTCTGTTTCACCTCTGCAATGACTGTTTCATCTTCGATGTTATCTAATACATCACACATCCACGAGGTCATCTCAGCGACCTCGGCTTCTTTGAATCCGCGCGTCGTGACTGCTGGTGATCCTATCCGCAGGCCGCTTGTGACGAAAGGCGATTTCGGGTCGTTCGGTACAGCATTCTTGTTCACGGTGATGTTCGCACGCCCCAGGGCTGCGTCGGCATCTTTGCCTGTGATGTCTTGCTTGATCAGGCTCAGCAAGAACAAATGATCATCGGTACCGCCCGAGACAACCTCATAGCCGCGCGCCATGAATCCTTTCGCCATCTCACGCGCATTTGCAACAACCTGCGCCTGATACGCTTTAAACTCATCGCTCATCGCTTCTTTGAAGCAGATCGCCTTGGCAGCGATCACATGCATCAATGGGCCGCCTTGGCTTTCGGGGAATACGGCAAAATTTAGCTTCTTCTCTAGCTCGGGGTTAGCGCGAGCGAGAATGATGCCGCCACGCGGGCCACGCAGTGTCTTGTGTGTAGTCGATGTTGTGACGTCGGCAATGTTTACGGGACTTGGGTAAGCGCCGCCCGCGATTAGACCCGAGACGTGTGCCATGTCGACGACAAACCACGCACCGACAGCATCGGCAATATCGCGAAATCGCTGCCAGTCGACGATTTTAGAATAGGCAGAGAAACCGGCCATTATCATCTTCGGCTTGTGCTCGTGTGCGAGGCGTTCAACTTGATCGTAATCGATCTCGCCCGTTTCGGCATTGAGCCCGTATTGCACGGCATTGTAGATACGCCCGGAGAAGCTCACGCTTGCACCGTGGGTAAGGTGACCACCGTCGGCGAGGCTCATGCCCAACACAGTATCGCCCGGCTGCATCAGCGCCATGTAAACAGCTGCGTTTGCCTGCGAACCGGAGTGAGGCTGCACGTTTGCATAGTCGGCGTTGTAGAGTTGTTTGGCGCGATCGATCGCGAGCTGCTCAATCACGTCAACGTGTTCGCAGCCACCGTAGTAACGCTTACCGGGGTAGCCTTCTGCGTATTTATTCGTCAAGACAGAGCCCTGAGCTTCCATGATAAAGGGGCTCGCATGATTCTCTGAAGCGATCAGTTCAATGTGCTCTTCTTGCCGAACACGCTCGGCCTCCATGGCTACAGCTATTTCAGGATCGAACTCGGCGAGGCTGACATCGGTCTTAAACATCTTCTACTCCGGACAAAGGCGTCAAATGGGCTTGATTTAGCGCAGGTATTCTACATGATAGGTCGCCGCTCGGCATCTTTAAGTGGTGCCGAAGAAGCGCCAGATTTAGTCATTTAACGCGATGTTGACAGCATATTGGCAGTCTTCGATGACGAGTATTACTCGGTCTTGTCTCTAACCGATTTCTTGGACGCTCCTCTCTTCCACCTCTCGAATGTTATAGGTGAAATTAGTTCACTCATACTGAAATAATCTTCGTTTGCCGCACCCCCGAATCGCACAGTACGGTCGGGAGATAAGTTTTACTGAAAAGTTAAAAATAGAAAATCAGTCAAATTGCGACAGGAGAGTTCGCCATGGTTAAAAGGCTACCCAATCGGATAGTGCACCACGTTCCTTCTTCACCGAAAAAACTTGCTTGGCATATTAAACAAGCTTCTCGCACAACACTTGTTGCGGCGCTGGCGGTTCCTTCGCTGTCTCTCGCTCAAGAGCCTATTCGTCTCGAAGAAATTATCGTTACGGCAACGAAGCGCGCGACAGACCTGCAGAAGGTCCCGTCTTCAATTACTGCGCTCAATCAAAGCACCCTCGACGATCTAAACATTAATAATTTTCAAGACTATGTAAAGCAGTTGCCCTCGGTGTCTTACACGCAGCGGCGCCCAGGACAGGCCAACCTATTTATGCGCGGCATCTCCGAAGGCGGCAACTCTAATCAATCGCTGCAAGGCCCTTCGGTTGCGGTTTACCTAAACGAGCAACCGGTAACAGCGATCGGGTTCAACTTAGATATGCATATATACGATGTCGAGCGCATTGAGGTTTTAATGGGTCCTCAGGGCACGCTCTATGGCGCCTCATCGCAGGCTGGCAACCTTCGGATTATTACTAACCAGCCCGATACCGAAAGCTTCGATGCGGGCTTCGATCTCAGTACAGAAACTATTTCGCAAGGCGGCAATGGTTACATGGCCGAGGGTTTCGTGAACATTCCGATCAGCGATCGCGCAGCACTTCGCCTTACCGCTTGGTGGGATGAAGATGGCGGCTATATCGATGCAGTCCCTGGCAGCATCACTTTTCCAACTAGCGGAATAACACGGACTAATGAAGGCTTCGTCGAAGACGACTTCAATGAAGCGAATAAGCAAGGCTTGAGAGCCGCACTTAAAGTTGACTTAACAGATAGCTGGACTGCGACAGCCTCGGCAATGTTTCAAGAACTCGAATCAGACGGTGTGTGGGACCATGACCCGGTCAATCTCGATGACTTCGAAGTCGCGCGTTTCTTTGANGACAAACAGACCGATGAGTGGTCGCAATTCGCNCTTACGCTCGAAGGAGACTTAGGGTTCGCTGATCTAACCTATGCTGGCTCTTACCTCGATCGCGATTTCGATACCTACAGCGATTATTCGCATTACTCAATTGATGGCGCAGTCGAGCCTTACTACACCTGCTACGTTTCCTATTTCGGCCCGTGTGTAGACCCCAGCATCCAGTATTCAAACTTCTCGGAACTGCAATTTCAGACACACGAACTCAGGCTTGCTTCGCAAGGCGAGAGATTAGACTGGATCGTAGGTGCGTTTTTCTCTGAGCAAGAAACAACCTTCGATAGCCAGTGGTCTGTGCCACCGATTAATCGAGGGGCTGCGGTACTCAACGATCTTTATTTCCAAACCGATCAGGTGCGTAATGATTCTGAAATCGCCCTGTTTGGCGAGATCAACTACCGCCTCACCGAAGACCTCACCGCAACTCTTGGCTATAGACAGTTTGACGGTGAAACGACTCTTGATGGCTTTGTCGGCACCGTATTCTGGCCCAACTGCTGTTACGCATTCGACGACAACAGACCACCAGATAATGTTGCAAGCAAAGCCGAATACGATGATGGCATACTCAAACTTAATCTTAGCTATAACCTGAACGAATCGGTGATGGTCTACGGCAACTACGCAGAGGGATACCGACCAGGCGGCGCCAATCGAGCACCTGGCGTCGGCGACACATTCGATCCCGATTACCTAGAAAGCTATGAAGTTGGCTTTAAGAGCACGTTAATGGATGGGCGCCTGCGCCTAAACGCTGCGGCTTACTTAATGGACTGGGACGATATACAGCTCGGTTTCTTTAATAGAGAGATCTCTCTTCTGGGCCTTGTGGACAATGTTGGCACAGCAGAAAGTAAGGGTATCGAATTTGATACGACTTACCTCGCAACAGAAAACTTAGAGCTCTCGCTTTCCTACGCCTACAATCAAGCTGAGCTCACCGAGAACTATTTTGCTAACAACACAGCGACCGAACCAGACGCGCGAAGCGGGCAGGATCTGCCTTTTACACCCGATAATAAATTCACTTTATCGGCTCGCTACTCGGTCAATATGTTCGATATGCCTTCGACTCTCCAATTGAACTACGCCTATACCGACAGCATGTGGAACGACTTGTTTCTATCTAATCGTGAACAGATGGACGGATACGGTCTGCTCAATGCCACTTGGCGATTCGACGCGGACAACTGGTATTTCACAGTCTTCGGCGACAATCTTACCAATGAGGTTGCGCAGTTATTTATCAACAGCGCGGATATTCAACGCCTCGTCACCGTTAATCGACCTCGAACCCTTGGTGTGAGTGTTGGTATGCGTTTCAAGTAGTGCGTCCCGTGTAAATAGGACAACTCTCCTCTGCGCCGCAGGTCTTAATTGACTGCGGCGATTTTTTTGGTGTGATCTATTACACTCAGCAAAAAGCCCGCGGAGCCGAGCGCATACATGACACGAAGCCAAAAGCCCTACTCTGCAGATCTTATCAAAGCTGCCGAGCATATAGCGGCCAATCAGTTTGGAAAAGCGGAGGCTATTCTTCGCCCCTATGTTAAGGATAATCCAGCAGACGTTAATGGCATTCGCCTCTTAGGCGAAGTCGGCATCGCCCTTGGCGCGCTAAGCGATGGCGAAAAACTCCTAGCAAGAGCCGTCGAGCTAGCACCTAAATATACCGAGGCGCGCTACGGGTGGGCCAATGCCCTCTACAAGCGGCATCGATATGAGGAGGCGCGGGAACAACTCGACCACCTACTCGCGCTTGATTCGAGTCGGCTTGACTGGCGCATGCTAAAAGCAGCGACGCTTGTCGAGGTGAACGAATACGAAGAGGCCATTGAGCTTTTCGAATCAGTGCTCACACTTAGGCCAGATCATAGGCAAGCTTACCTCAGCTATGGACACGCGCTGCGCGCGGTTGGACGTACCGAGGATTGCATCGTGGCTTATGAAAAGTGCGTCGAGGTCGCGACTGGCGTCGGCGAGGCATACTACAGCTTAGCTAATCTTAAAACGTATCGGTTCAGCGATGAACAGATCGCTCATATTGAAGAGCTGCTTAATGACAGCGCCTGCGAGTTTAGAGACTACTACCATCTCCTCTTCTCACTCGGCAAGGCTCAGGAAGACCGCGGCAATCATCAAGCGGCAATGGCCGCGTATGTTAAGGGTAATCAGGTAAGAGGAAGAAATGTTCCGTGGGACAGTCAAAAGTTTCACAGCGATACCGAAGAACTCAAAGCCTTTTTCTCTGACGCTTTTTTTGCAAAGTATCAAGGTAAAGGGTGCGACAGAAAAGACCCCATTTTCATCGTCGGCCTCCCTCGCTCGGGCTCCACACTTATCGAGCAAATACTCGCAAGCCACTCTCTGGTCGAAGGCACAGCCGAACTCGCCGACATCATTGCCCTTGCGCGTAAACTCTCAGGCAAAGCGAAAAGAGGTGACCCGTCACGCTATCCGGGCGGGCTTGCTCGTTCAAGCAGTGAGGAGATCGAAGGTTACGGACAAGGCTATATCGACAGCACAGCGATTCAACGCGTAACCCAGAAGCCCTATTTTATCGATAAGATGCCCAACAACTTCAGTCATATTGGACTTATTCATCTTATTCTTCCGAACGCCCGAATCATTGATGCAAGGCGCCATCCGCTCGATTGCTGCTTTAGTGGATTTAAGCAGCTGTTTGCTTCAGGCCAAGGCTTTACTTACGGTCAAAGACGAATAGGTAACTACTACCGCGACTATGTTTCTCTTATGGATCATTGGGACGCGGTATTACCTGGCCGCGTTTTACGTGTTCAGTACGAAGACATGGTTAACGACACCGAAACACAGGTGCGCAAGATTTTGGATTACTGCGGACTGCCTTTCGAGGAATCGTGTTTGGAGTTCTATAACAATAAACGCGCTGTTAGAACTGCGAGTTCGGAGCAGGTTAGGCAACCCATCTATGCAAGTGGAATGGGGCAATGGCAGGCGTTTGAAAAGTGGCTCGATCCACTGAAAGAAGCGTTAGGGCCGGTGCTTGAACGTTATCCAATCGAGCGAGTNGATAGCTGATCGTCCACTTCAATTTGTGAAAACAACCACCGCCTAAACGCGGNCAGCTTGGGTGAGTCTCGCTTTTCGNTTCGGCAGACTAAATACCAGCGATTAGGATTCTTAAGCCTTAGCTTAGGAAATATCTCGATAAGCGCTCCCGTTTCTATCTCATCTGAAATATACGGCTGCTGTCCAAGGGCTATGCCTATTCCTTGCGTGGCGCTCGACAGGGCGACATCATAGCTTTCGAGTTGCAAACCGCTGTCGGGAGAAACGCCACGCACGTTGTTTCCTTCGAGCCACACATGCCAGTCACCGGCCGAAGGATAGACTTGCAAAATTGGGTGGCCGGCAAGCTGCTCTGGGGTTTCGAAGGGCCCATGACGCTCCAGAAAAGCTGGGCTGCAGACCGGAAACAATTCACAGTCGAACAAATGGTCGTAGTGTAGATTGCTGTCTACGGGTTGCCCGACCATGATTGCCGCATCGATATCTTCTTGTGCGAAATTGACATCCGACTGCGACGTATGAAGGCGCACCTGAATACTCGAATCGAACTCTTGCAGCCGTGGTAACCGCGGAAGTAGCCATCGCATCGTGAAAGTCGAGTAAACGTGCAGTGTAAGCACCGAAACCGACGCCTCTTCGAGAATAAGCTGCGCGCCCTCTGCGATGCTATCGAACGAATTACGCACGATCGGATAGAGCAGCTTACCCTTACGAGTAAGCTCTACGGCGCGGGTTTTTCGTGTAAATAGATGCGTATTAAGTGACTGCTCTAGGGACTTAACCTGATGACTAATAGCCGATTGCGACACGCTCAACTCGTGTGCCGCATCTTTAAAGCTGAGGTGGCGCGCCGCCGCCTCAAATGCGCGAAGCGCATTAAGCGGAGGCAATTTTCTGCGCTGCTGAAATCCGGTCAAACACCCTCCTTAAATCAAATGCCTTATTAGAAAATCTATTGCATGAATTGCTCCTATGCTTTTATTTCATAACCGATGGCGAGTCAAGTCTTGAGAAATATTCATGCATAGTGACGATTTATTCAATTGCATGCTTGTACTCTTGGCTGAGAGACTCGAAAAACATTTAATCTTTGCCCAGCGCGCCTCGGTTTTAGTCCACCCACGCTGAGTGTTGACTTTAGAGAGTTAAAACATGGATGAGAAACGCGTTGCGCTCGTTACCGCCGGAGCAAATGGCATCGGCAGAGCAATAGCAGAGTGCCTAGCGGCCGAAGGGATCAAAGTTCATATTTGTGACATCGACCCACAGGCAATCGCTGCGTGTCTGGAAGCCAATCCAGACTTTGAGGGCACCTGCTGCGACGCAGCTGACCCTGCCGAAGTTGATCGCCTTTTCGACGAAATCGGCGCACACAGCAACCGCTTAGATATTTTGGTCAACAATGTCGGTGTCGCCGGTCCAACTGCCGCTGTGGAAGATATTGCCCCTGCCGACTGGGATAGGACTATCGCGATCGACCTTAATGCGGCATTTTATGCGACGCGCAGAGCGACACCTTTCATCAAGAAGGCGCGGGGAAGCATAATTAACATTGCCTCGAATGCGGCTCTCTTTGGGTTCCCGCTTCGCTCGCCCTATGTTGCAGCCAAATGGGCGCTAATCGGCCTCACCAAAACATGGGCTATGGAGATGGGGCCCGATGGAGTTAACGTCAATGCGATCTGCCCCGGCAGCGTAAAAGGGCCTCGAATAGATGGAGTAATCGAGCGCGATGCACAAGAGAGAGGGGTTGCACCGAGTGCGATACGCGATGTGTATCTTCGTCAGAGTTCGATGCGCGTGTTTGTAGACGCCAAAGAAATTGCCGACACGGTCAAGTTCCTTTGCTCCCCAGCAGGACACAATATTTCAGGCCAGGCGTTAGCTATCGACGGTCATACCGAAGGTTTATCCAACTGGATAGACTAAACAAGTATTCGAGTAGGAGTAACAACATGAAAGCAGCGTGGTTCGAAAAGTTTGGTTCGGCAAATGAGGCGCTTATCGTAGGCGATCTCCCAAAACCCGAAGCCGGACCCGGTGAAGTGCTTGTGCGACTTCACACCACTGGCGTCAATCCATCCGACGTCAAGAAGCGGGCTGGCGCCTTTCCTACTCTCCTCGACGGCGGACTTGTCATCCCACACAGCGACGGCGCCGGTGTCATCGAAGCCGTTGGTGAGGGAGTAGATCAAACGAGAATCGGCGAGCGCGTGTTTGTCTACCAAGCTCAGTATGGTCGGCGCCTTGGCAGTGCAGCCGACTATGTAGCAATTGATTCTATTCGCGCGCCAGCCCTGCCAGATGAGTGCTCTTTCGACGTAGGTGCTTGTATTGGCATTCCGATAATGACAGCACATCGCTGCGTCTATGCCGACGGTGAAGTCGTAGGAAAAACCATTCTTGTTACAGGCGGAGCCGGCAGAGTTGGTTACTACGCCATCCAATGGGCAAAGCTCGGCGGCGCAACGGTTATTGCAACGGCAAGCAACGCAGCAGACAAAGAACTCTGCCTGCAGCTTGGCGCGGATGCGGTGGTCAATCATCGCGAAGAAAATTGGGGCGAATCCGTTGTTGCCGCTAATGCAGGCGACAGAGTCGACCGCGTTGTCGAAGTCGAATTTGGGGCCAACCTGCCAGAAATCATGAAGTGCATTGCTATTGGCGGCACTATCGCCACCTATTCTTCGACTGTCGTCGGCGAGCCCACCTTGCCGTTCCGCGACATGATGTTTATGGATCTTACGGTGCGCATGGTTATCGTTTACGCGATGCCAGAAAGCGCCAAACAGGCCGCAGTCGAGGACACTGTGGCAGCGCTGCGTGAGGGTAAACTCGCACATCGCATCGCCCATGTACTTCCTCTCGCAGACATTGCTCGCTCCCATGAACTTATCGAACAGGGCGGTTTCGGCGGCTGTGTTGTCGTGCAGATAACGCAATCAGATGATTAGCGCCCGCGCACTGGCCAGCTTATCGCTTGTTTTCTTTGCGGGTAGTGCTTATGCAGCCGACACGCCTCACCTCACTATCGGTGAGGCAGAGTATCTCGGCACACGAAACATGGATGGCACAGTCGACGCTTTTCTCGGCGTGCCTTTCGCAGCGCCACCTATCGGCGAACTTCGCTGGCGCGCTGCACAGCCTTACATTGCCGCTGTGGGTCAGCACCAAGCCGTTTCATTTGCTCCCGCCTGTTATCAAGGCGACCATATCACGCGCTGGTATCAGGGCGTTGTTGCAGGATTCGGTGGCGATCCAAATTCAGTGATCGCGCCCGACGTAAGCGAAGACTGCCTCTATCTCAATGTCTGGCGACCCAGCAGCATGGGTGAAAGCGCCCCACTCCCGATTATCGTTTACGTTCACGGCGGGAGTAACCGTGGCGGCTGGTCATGGGAGCCTAACTATTTAGGCGAAAATCTCGCCCGCCATCAGGCTATCGTCATCACTGTCGCCTATCGCCTAGGGCCGTTCGGATTTATGGCGCACCCTCAGCTAGAGGAAAGTAATTTCGGTCTCACCGATCTCGTCATGGCGCTTAATTGGATCAAACAGTATTCGGGGCGACTCGGTGGCGACCCGACAAATATTACCCTCGTAGGCGAATCTTCGGGGGCGAGCAATATTTCGCATCTGATCGCTATGCCAAGCGCTGCCGGGCTATTCAATCGTGTCATTCATCAGAGCGCTGGATGGGCTTTGCAAGAATCGGTTAGCCGCGACGACGCGCTTACCCTTGGTAGTGCGCTCGGAGAAGCCACTGGGTCGGCGTCTATAGCGGCATTGCGCAAACTTCCCGTGCTCGCTATCGACACAGCGGCCCAAAAAGTCTACGCAGAGGCAGGATTCGATCCACACTTGGATGCAGGCTTGGCGTCCTCTCCGCTTGAAGCGGTTATCAACAACCGCGCGAACCCTGTCGATCTGCTTATCGGCAGCAATGCTGACGAATGGAAAATGTATTTAGAGCCGGATGAATCATCGAGCGAGTGGCTTGCACAAAACGTTGAGGGTAGCCGTATTAACGCGGTGACCGGTACACTGGAGGGGCTAGATGAAGCCTCTAAACTCGATCGCCTGATCACCAGCGTCAACTACACATGCCCGTCTCTTAGGCTTGCCGGCGAGACTGCAAACACTGGCGCGCGCACGTGGGTCTATTATTTTTCTAGGCGCCGCGTAGGAGAGCAAGCGGCTGAGATGGGCGCCTATCATGGCGCAGAACTGCCATATGTTTTTGACACACACGATGCGTGGCTTCCGACGAACTCTGACGACCGTGCGCTTACGCAAAGCATGATGCACTACTGGGTGAACTTTGCTCGCCATGGCGATCCGAACGGCGAAAATCTTGTCGACTGGCCAGCATTCAGCAGTGAATATGATCGCAATACGCTGCGCTTAGATAGTCAAATCGAAGCGATCGTGCATCCTTACGCGAGCCTGTGTGAAGCACTGTTCGATCGATAAAAAACAAAAAATCAGAACCGCGGAGAGAGCTTTATGGAGTCGAAGCAGGCCTCACAACACACTATAGATTGGTGGACTTTCTCCGCCAGTGTCGGCGCGATCGTAACCCTCTCTTTACCAATGGTGCTCGCGCCTGATCTTGCCGGCAAGTTGATCGAGCAGGCCTATGACTTTCTTACCAACAATTTAGGCTTCTTGTACCAATGGTACAGCCTTGCGGTTTTCGTTTTCCTTATCTACCTCGGCTTTAGCCGTTATGGCGCGGTTCGCCTTGGCGCAGAGGATAGTAGACCCGAGTTTGGCAATCTGAGTTGGGTCGCGATGCTTTTCTCTGCAGGCATAGGCGCGGGGCTTCTCTATTGGGCGGTCATCGAATGGGGGTACTATCTCGATTCACCGCCGTTTGGCGTGCCTGCGCGCAGCAACGAGGCGATTGAGTGGGCGGCCAGCTATGGGCTCTTTCACTGGGGTGTTAACGCTTGGGCATTTTATTGCCTGCCTGCGCTCGCCATCGCTTACCCATTTTACGTGAGGAAAGTGCCTTATCTTAGGCTCAGCACTGGCTGCCTGAAATATTTACCCGGCGGTGCCACGAGCAAACGCGCTCGCGTTGTTGATTTTCTTTATATGCTTAATCTAATCGGCGGCACTGGCACCTCACTCGGACTGTCGTCGCCGATGATAGCAGCGACACTTGCCGAGCTTACAGGGTGGAATCACGATTTCATGCTCGAGGTGATGGTGGTCGTATTCTGCATAGCCATCTTTGGCACTAGCGCTTGGCTCGGCTTAGAGCGAGGTTTTAAAAAGCTCGCCGATCTAAATCTTTGGTTAACCCTGACCCTTCTTTTCTTTGTACTCGCCGTGGGACCCACCTTATTTATTCTTAAAATGGGCACCAATGGCATCGGTCTCGTTCTACAAAATATAGTGCGCATGATCACGTGGACTGACCCGCTCACCAACTCTCGCTTTGTCGAAGACTGGACGATTTTTTATTGGGCTTGGTGGGTTGCCTACGGTCCATTCGTAGGGATTTTTGTCACGCGCATTTCTTACGGACGCACTATTCGCGAAGTCATATTTGGTATGCTGGTTTACGGCAGTCTTGGCGCTTGGCTTTTCTTCATCGTATTTGGCAATTATGCGTTACATCTTGAGCTCGAAAACATATTGTCTGTAACCGGCATAATGAACGAGCAAAGCCCAGCCGCCGCGATAACTCAAGTCTTTGGAACTCTTCCCTTTCGCGAGCTAGCCCTTTGCGCGTTTTTCGTCGTATCTGTGGTCTTCCTTGTCACCACCTATGACTCTGCTTCTTACACACTCGCTTCGGTCTCAACGAAAAAGATGCGAGCAGGCGAAAATCCAGCGCGAGGCCTGCGACTTTTTTGGGCATGCAGCCTCGGCGTTTTGCCGATCACGCTAATGTTCATTGATGGGGGAATCAAAGTTATTCTCTCAACCACTATTGTCGTCTCACTTCCTTTGCTTGCTCTTGGCTACATAATGGCAGACTCGCTAATGTCACAATTACGCGAAGACCATGGCGACAAGCCGGCGGATTAAGACAGGATCAATTCTTCGCCGTTAAGCAAGGCATGAGTGGCTAAATCGAAACTAGCGAGGTCAGAGGGATGAAGTAACTGCACGATCGGTATCGATGGAATTGCTACAATGTCGGCCGCCAATACCGCAGCGACAGGGGTCACATCTGGTCTCACCAAAACTATAGCCGCAGGGCCATTGCC
>JGI26082J51739_10001650_pt1 | contig 13810 bp, 15 predicted proteins | sample SaaInl5LU_22_DNA_FD_51739 | JGI IMG/M metagenome (IMG submission 51739)
TCTTGTTGTAATCGCGCCATAGCTGAGGTTAATGCCGAGGGTGTAGCCAGACCTAAAGCACAAGGACAGGTAGCAATGAGTATTGATACCGTGATCCAAAATGCATCCTCATTGCCCAATGTATGCCATACGGCAAAAGTAATACTTGCGATTAATAAGACTGCAACGACGAAATATTGCGATAATTTATCGGCCATTTGCGCGATAGCCGGTTTTTGTGCCATTGCATCCGTTTGCAGACGCAAGATTTGATTGACTAAGGCATATTTTAATTCGGCTCTGACCCTAATTATTATACTGTTATGTTGATTGATTGTGCCGCCAAAGACACTCTGACCGATGCCTTTGGTCACCGGTTCAAATTCGCCGGTTAGCATTGATTCATTAATATGCGTTGTGCCTTCGATTATTTCGCCATCAATCGGTATAGTCTCGCCGGCTTTGACTAATACAATCTGACCTGGGGTTAATGACTTGGCAGTGACAATCGTTTGTTCATGGGTCTGTGGGGCAAGGACTGTCGCACTTACCGGTACGTATTTCATTGTGTTTGAAGCGATTTCAGTCGCTTTATAACGTGCTCGATGTTCCAGAAAACGACTGGTCAACAAAAAGAAAATAAACATGCATATCGATTCAAAATAGACTTCACCAGTATGCAGGTAGGTCGCTTTTATTCCTGCAATATAGGTTCCCATAATCGCTAAGGTAACGGGTACATCCATGTTTAAGACGCGTTGCGACAATGCTTTTATTGCCCCAAGATAAAACGTTGAACCGGCATAAAATACAACAGGAGTAGTTAATACCAAACTGATCCACTGAAAATACTCGCGCATAACAGCGTCGATATTACCCAGCCAATCAAAATAAAATCCCATTGATAACATCATGACTTGCATGGTCATGATCCCTGCGAGTCCTAGTTGCTTTATGAAGCGTTTATGTTCGGTTTGATAGGTTAGTTCATGTTGTTCTGGAGAAAACGGTTGAGCATCGTAGCCAATACCAGATAAGCCACTTAGGATAGTGGATAGGGAAGTCAACGTAGGATCCCATTTGATTGACGCACGAGCAGCCCCAACATTCACTGTATTTTGTATGATCCCCGCCTGCTTAACTAAGTGACGTTCAATGAGCCAGCCACAGGCTGCACAAGTGATGCCTTCGAGGGTTAATTGCACTTCTTTTAGATTGCCTTGGTCGAGGACAAAATCTTGTTGGAGTTCAGGGGCATCGTAGACACTGAGTTTTGCTAATAATTCCGTTTGTTCTGAAGCGGATGGCGCACGTTGGGCTTTTTCTGTGCGAAATTGATAGTAGTCGGTTAATTGATTGTCAACAATGGACTGAGCGACCGCTGCGCAGCCTGGACAGCACATAACTTGAGGTTGGTCAAACACACGCACAACAAATGAATGATCATCTGGTGCCGCTAAACCACAATGAAAACAAGTATAGTCCATGGGTGAATTAGCCCTCTACCTTATTCAGGCTCAAAGGAGATAGTGTCAGAGTAGGGTAAATTCATCGTTTTTTGAATTTTCCATTGTTCATCTAAAGGGGTCAAAGAGACTTTCCATTTTCCGATAATATCGGTACTGTGACTTCCACGATAAACGCCGGCAGCGTCCCGCGTCAATAACAGTTCAAAGTCACGCGNAGCAATAGTCACATGATAAAAGTTTAATCGCAGAGCTTGACCCTGTTTAGGTGCACCTGAATTAAAGGTTAATGCTATGCTATCACCATTAATGTTGAGAAAAGTAGAAATATTTAACGTTTGTGCCAGCTCTATTTTGTCTAGACGGGTATTGATGACGCGGCCTTCTTTATAATACTCATCCACTACCAGATCATTATCTGTCGTGACTGCTAACTTGGCATAATTAAGTGAAAAGATCATTGATGATAAAGGAACCAAAATTAAAAACCATGGCCAAAATTGTTTGTACCAAGGCGTGTTTGCATCGGTAGGTGAGTCTGATGGGTGCATGGCTACTCCAAGTGAAGGGGGCGTTGTAAAATTGTAGGATTAAAATAAAAAGCCCCGTTAAAACGAGGCTTCTAGCATATCATAAACCGTTTACTTATTAGATAAACTATATATATATGAAGCAACTACATGGATCTTATCATCACCTAGTGTTTTACTAAATGCTGGCATCACACCATTGCGACCGTAAGTGAGTGTTTCTGTAACACTTCGTTTACTGCCACCATATAACCACACGTTATCAGTTAGGTTAGGTGCACCCATCATCTGGTTGCCTTTTCCGTCCATACCATGACATGCAGCACATGCCATAAAACGTGTTTTACCTTTAGCAGCTAACTCTTGATCAACTTGGCGACCAGATAAGCTTAATGTGTATTCAACCACTTCAGCAATACCATCTTCACCAAACGCATCTAACCAAGCAGGCATCATCGCATTACGACCACCTTGTAGCGTTTTCACGATAGTTGCACCTGAACCACCGTATAACCAATCATCATCTGTCAGGTTCGGGAAGCCGCCGTTTTGTCCACGCGCATCTGAACCATGACACTGTGCACAGTTTTGTAAGAATAATCGTTGTCCGACTTTTAGCGCTTCAGCATGTTGTGGGTCAGTTGCTAACGTTTCGACATCAATTTTTGCATATGCAGCAAAGATAGGGTCAAATTTTTCATTGGCAAACTTGATTTCACGGTCGTACTGGACCAAAGNACCAGATTCAATNGATGCTTGTAGTTTTTGCTCAGACTCTGCCAAAGTAAGAATACCTTGGTTAGAGCTCTCCCAGCCNAGTAATCCTTTATAAGCACCAAGGCCAGGGTATAGGGCTAAATACGCTAAGCCCCACACGATGGTCATATAAAACATAATCGTCCACCAACGAGGTAGCTGATTATTGATTTCAAGAATCCCATCGAACTCATGGCCCATTGACTCGCCAACTTTAACACCCGTTTTGTTTGCAAGTGTCCAGCGAAGTAAGAAGTAACAGCCGGCGATTGAGCCAAGCGTAATTACCGATATCCATATTGTCCAAAACGTAGTCATGTTTAAGACTCCTGTTTATTTTTAATAATCTTTTTTTCTTCATCATCAAACACTAAATTTGCATCCTCATCGAAGCGTGCTTTATTACGGCTTGAAAAAGCCCAATAAAGTACACCGATAAAGGCGATGAAAACGATAACAGTAAATATACTGCCAATAATTGCCTGATTCATTATTTTAAATGTGTCCCAAGTGATTGAAGGTAAGCGATCAGTGCTTGCATCTCTGTTTTACCTTGCACGGCAGCTTTCGCACCCGCAATATCTTCATCAGTATAAGGCACACCAAAATCACGGAATAATGACAATTTTTTCTCGATTAATTCACCGTCAAGGGTGTTTTCAGCTAACCAAGGATAACCTGGCATATTTGATTCTGGCACAACATTACGCGGATTTAGTAAGTGAACACGATGCCACTCATCAGAGTAACGATTTCCGACTCTTGCTAGGTCAGGACCAGTACGCTTAGAGCCCCATAAAAACGGCCGTTCCCATACCGATTCACCTGCAACAGAATAGTGACCGTAACGTTCTGTTTCTGCACGGAATGGACGGATCATTTGTGAATGACATCCAACACAACCTTCACGAATATAAATATCACGACCTTCCATTTGCAGTGCAGTATATGGTGTTAAACCTTTTACTGGCTCCATGGTTTGTTGTTGATACATTAACGGGGTAATTTGTGCCATCGCACCTAAGGCAATGGCAAACAAAATGAGAACCGTCAATAAACCAACGTTTTTTTCAATCAACTCATGTGGGTTTTTCATGTTCAACTCCTATGCTGTTGCTACAGTGGCATCTGAGACTGTTTCAGTCTTAGGAGCACGAATCGTTTTGTAGCAGTTATAAGCCATAATTAGCATACCAACAACAACGAAGGCACCACCAATTGCACGAAGAATATAAAATGGTTTAGATTCTTCTAATGATTCAACAAAGCTGTATGTTAAGGTGCCATCAGCATTAACCGCACGCCACATAAGACCTTGTAAAACACCGGACATCCACATTGCAACGATATACAGTACAACACCAATTGTTGCTAACCAGAAATGAACATTAATTAATGATGTGCTGTACATTTTTGGTTGGCCAAATAAGATTGGCACTAAGTGATAGACAGAACCGATAGTAACCATCGCAACCCAACCTAATGCACCAGAATGAACGTGACCGATAGTCCAATCCGTATAATGGGATAGGGCGTTAACGGTTTTAATTGCCATCATTGGACCTTCAAAAGTAGACATACCATAGAAAGACAATGAGACGATTAAGAAACGTAAAATAGGATCAGTACGAAGCTTATGCCATGCACCTGAAAGCGTCATGATACCGTTAATCATACCACCCCAAGATGGGACAAATAAAATAATGGACATCACCATACCCAATGATTGAGTCCAATCAGGCAATGCAGTGTAGTGAAGGTGGTGTGGACCAGCCCAAATATACAATGATATTAATGCCCAAAAATGCACGATAGACAAACGATAAGAATAAACTGGACGACCCGCTTGTTTTGGTACGAAGTAATACATCATACCCAAGAAACCGGCAGTCAAGAAGAAACCTACTGCGTTGTGACCATACCACCACTGCATCATGGCATCAACCGCGCCAGCATACAATGAATAGGACTTGGTAAACGACACTGGAATAACCATTGAATTACCAATGTGAAGTACCGCAACCGTCAGCATAAATGCACCCAAGAACCAATTGGCAACGTAAATATGTGATGTCTTACGAATAATTAAGGTACCGAAAAAATTAATGATGTAAGCGACCCAAACCAATGTGATCAAAATATCAATAGGCCATTCTAGCTCTGCGTACTCTTTAGAAGAGGTAAGTCCTAATGGCAAGGTAATGACAGCAGAAACAATCACTGCTTGCCAGCCCCAAAAGGTGAATGCCGCTAGTTTATCCGAGAACAAACGTACCTGGCTCGTTCGCTGCACAATATAGTATGAGCAAGCAAATAAAGCACAGCCACCAAATGCAAAAATCACAGCATTGGTGTGTAAAGGACGTAAACGTGAATAGGTTAAGTATGGAATATCAAAATTAAGTGCTGGTGCAAATAATTGGGTTGCAATTAGCAAACCAAGAGACATTCCTACAACACCCCAGATTACGGTCATCACCGTAAATTGCCTAACNACTTTATANTTGTAGTTAGGTTGAACTTGAGTAGTCTCGCTCATCGGGTCGTTCTTCCATTGTTAAAGTAAAATTGTTATCGTTTACNGCTATTTATAANGATAAAATATACAACATNATTNTNTNTTTTTATCACAATATTTCGCAANGATGTGGGAATGATATAGTGTTTAAAAAGAAATTGGTAGACTAAGGCGCATATGCTTGATCAAGGTCAATTCATTTAACTAATTTGTAACAAGATAGAGGGTTTTNGGTAACANAATGAGCAAAACTAATTTACATAAAGCACTATTATTAATCATTTTTGTTGGTTTATTGATGTTTCTCTATCAACATAACGTCGGTTCACAATACGATAATTCGAACTCGTGTGATGTATACGCTCAAAAATGCACCATAGACCTTGAACAAGGTCAATTGACCATTGATTTTCCTAGGCAAATAGTCGTAGAAGAGCTATTAAACGTCAAATTTACTTTACCGCAAGGTTTAGAAATTGAGCAAGTGGTGATTGAAGGCGTTAATATGTACATGGGAAAATTACCCGTACATTTTGAGTCACTTAGTTCTGAATCTTTTATACAACAAACCGGCGAGTTCTATTTGGGCAGTTGTCATTTGAGCAATATGCAATGGCAAATGTTGATTAGTTTGCGCACTGTTAACAGCGACAGCGAGATTAACCACGACAGCGAGCAATCACAGAGTAAACTAATCACTGCTCGCGTACTTTTTTCAACACAACAACTCTAATAGGTAAAGCCATTAATATGTACATGGGAAAATTACCCGTACATTTTGAGTCACTTAGTTCTGAATCTTCAATACATCAAATCGGCGAGTTCTTTTTGGGCAGTTGTCATTTGAGCAATATGCAATGGCAAATGTTGATTAGCTTGCGCAATATTAACAGCGACAGCGAGCAATCACAGAGTAAACTAATCACTGCTCGCGTATTTTTTTCAACACAACAACTCTAATAGGTAAACCCAAAAAGCAATAGGCTGAATCTTTATAGTTGTGTTTGTAAGTATATCTCCAGCCCTAAAGATTTGATTAATCCAAGCTGTTGTTCTAACCAATGAGCATGGTCCATTTCAGTATCATCTAATAATACCATTAGCATGTCGCGAGTGACATAATCACGTTCTTTTTCGCACAGCGCGATCGTTACGCGTAACTGCTCGGCAACTTCATATTCAACCCTTAGGTCACTGGCTAACATGTCTGGGACATTATGCCCTAGTTGGTATCCGGTACGAGTGACCATATCCGGTTGACCTTCCAAAAACAGCATGCGTTGGATCAGTTTAGTCGCATGCCCTTTTTCATCATCAAATTCATGATTGATGCGCTCAAACAATTTCATATACCCCCAATCTTCATACATTTGTGCATGTATAAAGTATTGATCCATCGCTGCTAGTTCATAGCTAAGTAAGTGATTTAACGCATCGTTAATGACCGGTTTACCTTGCATAATGTGCTCCTTAAAGTTGCGCTTGTAGGTAACGGGGTAATCCCATATCTACAATTTGCTGTTGTTGAGTCAATAAAAAATCAAGATAATCTTCTTCATCTACTAATTGTTTGGTGAGCAGATCTCGGGAAACAAAATCTTGTTCTGTTTCTAATATGGCGATACTGTCAGATAATAAGGCAATGTGCTGGGTTTGGAATTTAACATCACAGGCAAGCATTTCTTCAGGATCTTCTCCAATGAATAACTTACCTAGTGCTTGTAGGTTAGGTAAGCCTTCTAGAAATAACACGCGCTCTATCAATGCATCGGCTTGTTTCATGTCTTTGATTGATTTTTTATATTCTGCTGTATTTAATGCTTCGTAGCCCCAGTTTTTAAACATGCGAGCATGTAAAAAATACTGATTAATAGATGTTAGCTCTGAAGTTAACACCGCATTGAGTTGTGCAATAACATTGGGTGAAATTTGCATCTATAGCTCCTTTTCAATATTTATTAAAGTATAAAACAATATAGATTAAATGACAGTTTTTTATAGTAAAATCAGTGGTTTGCTAATGATAATCGTTATTGTTTTGATTCGGCACAAACTTTGGCCCAGAGCAAAGATTCTTCGGCAAAGCCTAATCCAGCCTCTGTGAAAAAGTTAAATACACGGTCAACCCCGTTATTAATTAACGGCTCAACTTCATCTTCGTAGCGTGCAATTGCCGCAATTCGACCATTAAAATTAGTACTTTTTAATTGTTGCGTAATATTGGATGCATCTTCTATCGAAGGCAGTGCGATAAGCACCAGTTCAATATTTTGAATGTTGAGGTTTTCCCATAAATCAATATCTTCACCATCACCGATAATCGTATTTTTACCTAATTTGGCTAATTTATTGATTTTGTCAGGATCCGAATCAATGCCACAAACTTGCTGGCCTAATTGTGCGTGTATCGCTTTAAATGCGCTTTTACCGACACGTCCCATACCAATGACTAACACTTTTGCATCGCCTAGTGAGGGATAAATATCCTGATGTAACGGGATTGGGTGCTCGTACTGTTTAATATGATTTTTGTGCTTACAATAATAATGATGAGAGTGCTTGTATAATACGCTTGTCACGATAAATGAAAATGCTGTGGCAAGAGCCAAGATCACTAACCATTCCATTTCTAGCATACCACCAGCTACAGCAACAGCCCCAACAATTAATCCAAACTCACTATAGTTAGACATCATTAATGAGGTTAAATAGGCGGTGCGTGCGCGTAATCGTAAACTGATAAATAAGCCAAAGAACAATAAAAATTTGAGAGGTAACAATAAACACAATATTAAGGCAATACTCACTAGTTCAATCGATGGTAGTGCGGTTAAACCAATAGTGAGAAAAAATCCAATTAAAAATAAATCTTTAAATGCCATTAAGGACTTAGATAGTTCGGCTGACTTGGCTTGGCTGGCTAATAATACGCCAGCAATTAATGCCCCGAGATCACCTTTAATTCCGACTAACTCAAATAAATGATATGCTCCTAAAGCAAATATAAATCCGGTTAATGGCAGCATTTCTCCGTGGCCTGAGCCTGATAAGAGGCGTTGCAATAAGGGGCGAGCAGGGATCAGTAGTACTAATAAGGCAGCCCAAGGCGATGGGATTTTACCTGTTGCAACAACTAAAAACAGCACTGCAAAAATATCTTGCATGACCAAAATACCAATCGCTAATTTACCATGTCGGGTTTTGATTTCTCCGGCTTCATCTAAAATTTTGACGACACAAACAGTTGAACTAAAACTAAATGCAAAGCCAATTAAGACCGCAGTATTCCAAGTTAAAGTAAACCAAGAGGTCGCAACGAACAACCCTAATGCAAAGACAGCGGCACTGCATAACGCAATCCACACACAACTATGGGCGATAGAGCCTAATAGAATTTCACGTTTGAGTAAGTCTTTAATGTTGAGTTTCAAGCCTATCGTAAACAACATGATAGTGATACCCATATTGGCTATGGCTTGTAATGTCTCGTTGTTGGAATAACCTAATGCATTTAAGAAAAAACCAGCAATGAGGAAGCCAATCAATGGCGGTAATTTGCAATATTTAGCGATTAAGCCAAAACCAAATGCGACTAACAAAAACATAATATCCATGTAACGTANTATCCNTAATGATAAAGAGGGTGAAAATAAGGTAATTAACCGATAAACCGAATGATTTCATCAGCAGTTTGTTTAGGNGCCTCTAGCATAGGCATATGTCCTAAATCCTCCCAAATAATGCTAACCGCTTTAGTTTTATCTTGCCATACTTTGGCACATGAAATATGAATAATATCGTCTAGTCCNCCCCATAACATCAATATAGGGCAAGTAATATTCGCTAGCTTGTCATCTAAGATATGTTCAAGATTAAAAAAATCACGATANATATGTTCNAATTGTGCTTTATTTTTTACATATTCATGNGCTTTAAATTGCTTAACCGAATTNGGGAAATAGGGAGGCTTGGCCATAGTGAGTGCAAAAAATGCGTCAAATTGTTCAGGGCTATCCATAAAAAAAGGATTGCGTCCCTTTAAGGCTAATTGTTGNAGCGTACTTGGTTGTGGTGGGATAACCCCTGCTGGATCAACACAAATAATTGATGCTGTCAGTTCGGGGTAATCAAGGGCAAATTGTGCTGCAATAAATCCGCCCATGGAGTTACCTGCAATATGTACTTTACCCTTTCCTTTAGTGAGTCCCAATGCGTTCACAAACCCTGCTAAACGTTTTGTTTGTGCTGGTATAGAATAATCAGCACTTGCATCATAACCGGTGACGCCATGCCCCGGTAAATCCAACAAAATCACATGGTAGTGTTTGGCTAAGGTTTTTGCACAACGCAGCCATACCGTATGTTCAGCGCTAAAACCATGTAATAACAACAGGGTGGGTTTGGCAGTGTTGGTCGCCACATTAGTTTCAGTTTTACGCATTTTTCGTTGTGCGCTGTTTTGTAAATAAAAATATCTTATCCCATCGACTGTTTTATAATGTGGGGTAAAGCCATACAAGGTTGATTCAACGGTGTGGGTTAAGCGCAGTACATAGCCACCAAATTGCTCTGGATAGCGCATTACCCCATATACAATCATCGCAATAATCAATAATAATAAATACAACATTCAATACTCCTATTTAAACCCATTATGGTCTTGGCGATAATCTTCTTGATCAACTAGCTTTAAGCCCTTTGCCAATAGTTTACGTAATTGCTTAAGCGGTAGTAATTTGGATAACCAATACGTTTTCTTAGCGTGATTACCATACACAATGCGCGGGTTGTTGCGTTGTACTTCAACTAGCACCACTTGGCACATTTCATCACTTGGGGTAGTCAAAAACCGACGTTTAAATTTCGCCGTTCGAACTGATCGCGAGATATCTGTATCGACGCCACCGGGGTGGACTAAATGGACTTGCACCTGAGGATGAACATGGGCAAGCTCGACCATCAGTGATTCAGTATACCCACGCAGTGCAAATTTGCTGGCGCAGTAATCTGATGCGTTCGGCGTTCCAACAAAGCCAAAGATACTCGATATGTTGACTAATGCCGCCCATTTTTGCGCAGTTAGCAACGGTAAAAATGTACGACAACCAGTGACCACACCAAAAAAATTAACGTCCATAGTACGGTTAAGTTGCTCAGGCGTACTTGCCCATGCAGGTTGAGCTGCGCCTTCAATACCCGCGTTATTAATCAACATGTGACAGCCAGCAAATTCATCCATGGCCAGTTTTTTAAAAGCGAGCCAATGTTCAGTGTTACTCACATCCATTGCCATTACAGCGACACTTTGCTCACTCGATGAAAGTAGGGCAACGGTAGCATCCAAAGCATCGGTGTCAATATCACTAAGTAATAATTTAGCACCTTGAGCCGCTAGAAGCGTTGCATAGCTGCGACCCATGCCAGAACCTGCACCCGTAATTGCCACGACTTTGTTTCTGAAAAAATTGGTAGTCGCCATGTTATTTCCTTTTTATTTTTATTATTTGATTATATGATCGTCAAGCTTAAAGCGCACACACATGCGTTTGTATATAAAAGAAAAGCCTGGGAACATCGCAATCACTTTACCTGAAGCACTTTTATACCAACTGTTACATCCTCCAGTTTGCCATACTGTTTGCTCCATCTCACGGTGTACCATATCCGTGTATTGACTTTCTGCTTGCACAGTCGGTTCAATTGACTGTTTGCGTTGTGCTTCAACAGTGTCGATGGCTTGCATGATGTAATGCATTTGCGCTTCGATAACAAATATCGCACTGGTGTGACCAATCCCAGTATTGGGGCCGGTAACAATAAAGTAATTAGGGAAATCAGGAACACTCGTACCTAAGTAAGCGCGCGGATAATCATCCCATACCGATGCTAATGTGGTGTTGTGTTTACCGATTACAGGATAAGATATCAATCCATCCGTCGCATCATATCCCGTCGAATAAATAATGACATCAAGATCTAGTGCTGTGCCATCGGCGGTGATGATCCCATTTTCAGTAATAGTCTTAATGCCATTGTTTTTATCATATAAATTCACGTGTTCGCGACAAATTGCGGGATAAAAAATGTTGGATAAAATGATCCGTTTACAACCAATGGTAAAGTCAGGTGTCAATGCTTTACGCAAATCTGGATCACTAACTTGGCGTTGTAATTGTCGTTTTGCCGGACCGCCAGCAAATAAATTTAATACGGTTTGCGAGTATTTAAACCCTACCACGCGTGTTTCTAAGCCCCAATAAATTGCGCTTCTGAGAGTGTTGTATATCCATTTGACACCTAATAGTCGCTGCATCCATGCGGGAAACGTAATATCAGGCCGCGGTATAATCCAATGGGGAGAGCGTTGAAATACCGCGAGTGATTTGACCTCATCAACGATGGCCGGGATCACTTGTGCCGCAGATGCACCACTACCTACGATAGCGACACGTTTATCTGAAAGTTCAAGTTCATCTGGCCAGTTATTGGTATGGAAACTGGCTCCACTAAACCTGTCTTTGCCAGGGAAGTTTGGGATCACTGGCATGGATAAAGGNCCCGTTGCATTAATAATATATTTTGCATATATAGCCGGTTTATTGTTTATTGCAATGCACCATTGTCGGCGCTCTTCATCCCATTTGCTGTTAATGACTTCATGATTAAGATGCACATGTGGGGTAAGGTTAAAGGTAGTGAATACTTGTTGTGTATACTGTGCCAGCTCAGGTTGAGTCACAAACATCTGAGTCCATTTATAGGGCATCGCGGATAAGGAATAAAGTGGCGATTGGACATCAACAGCTGCGCCAGGATAGCGATTTTGTAACCATGTACCACCAGCAAATGCACGGCGTTCAAGCATGATGAAATCGGTATAGCCACGTTGTTTTAGATTAATAGCGGCGGCTTGGCCACCAAATCCTGTCCCAATGATCACGACTTGATGTACGTCTGCTACTGAATTATCTGTCTTATCTGTCTTATCCGTCACACCAATTCCTTATTATGATTTTTATTATGGTTGGGTTTCGATCTGAGTTAAGTTTTTATGAATCCCATTAGACCAGAAAAACGTTTAAAAAAAAAATACTATACAAATGTTTAAAATATAAACTATATTTTTATGTAGGTATTATGTTTAAAGAGATGCTTACAACATGCTCTATTAGAAGTTTTACAAGATGTTTTAAAGGATTTTAACATGACACAGATTATTGACACCAAGGGCGTTATGCCGTCATCGTCATTACAAGATGCATTAATCGTTAATCTAAACGGCAAACCTGAAATCGTAGTCCAAAGTTTGGAACAATACGATCAACAACTTGAATTAATTGCTTATTATAAATACAAACCAATGATTGCAGATGGCGTAACCTAAGCTTTGCACTGCGCCTCAGTTTTACCCATTTTGAGGTTATTTTTTTGGTTTAAATGTATTTACTGCTATCCATCCGCATACCACTACACAAGCAAGGACAACAATACTAGCTTGCATATTGAATTGACCATATAACGCAAAGCGGATCATTTCAACGCAGTAAGTAAATGGATTATACTGGCAAATCCAATATAACCATAAACTCGATTCTTGAATTTTCCATAAAGGGTAGAGTGCACTAGAAAGAAAAAACATAGGAAAAATAACAAAGTTCATTACCCCTGCAAAGTTTTCCAATTGTTTGATGAAATTAGAAAGTATCAAACCCAATGCACCTAAAAAGAATGCACTCAAGAACACACTCGGGATCGCATATATAAAGGCCCACCCAGGGATCTCAACATCGACGATATTCGCTAAGAGCAAAAATATCACCACTTGTAACAGTGACAAACATGCCGCAGCAATCAATTTACACAATAGCAAAAAGCTTTTGGGAATAGGGCTCATCAAGAGTATTTTCATACTCCCCATTTCACGGTCGTAGACCATAGACAGTGACGTCTGCATCGAATTAAACAAAATGATCATGGCACATAATCCAGGGACAATATATTCTTGATATAAAATATAACTCTCGTAAGGTGGCATGATTGACACGCCCAATGCACTCCTAAAGCCTGCAGCAAATACGATCAACCATAATAATGGACGAACCAAAGCGCTCAACAAGCGAGAGCGTTGCTGAAAAAACCGTAAGACTTCGCGTTTTAATATTGCCCAAAAACAAATCAAATATGGGGGCATTAGAGCAATCCTTGTGGTTGAGTCAATGTGCGATATAAATCGAACACACTGCTTTGCTGATGCTTAGCCAGTAAAGTATGACACACGCCTTGTTCAATTAATTTACCTTGGTTAAGAATGAACAGGGGATCATCATCTAGGACTTCATCCATTAAATGAGTTGTCCATAATACGGTTAAGTGTTGGGCTGTTGCTAATGCACGAATATGTTCAATAATTAATTTACGGCTATCGACATCTAAACCCACGGTTGCTTCATCTAATAATAAATACTGTGGCAAGTGGATCATACACCTCGCAATTTCAACCCGGCGGCGATGACCTTCATTTAACGATCTAACTTTATCCTGCAAACGATCAAACAACGCTA
>JGI26082J51739_10001657_pt1 | contig 13787 bp, 20 predicted proteins | sample SaaInl5LU_22_DNA_FD_51739 | JGI IMG/M metagenome (IMG submission 51739)
TACTAGTATTAACACTAATGTGATCGCCCAGGTGTGTATGATCCATATCATTCATCAACAGCCACCCAATAGTGACGACAGTTGTAGCCGCCTCTATCTACAAATGGATTGTCTCCACTTTTGCCTGCCCATGTATCGCCCCATAGATCATTTATTTCATCTTCTTCCATGGTTATACCAGTTAGTTCTGCACACCAAGGGCGGGTGTTTTCTACAACTCCACCTTCGTATGTCCATTTGGTAATGCCCAGCCGTTTGCCTCTGTTGGCTGTAAATGCACCATCAAATCTCATCACCACTGTTTCTGCCACACCTCTGAGTGTATCACTCAAACTGCCTGAGGTCGTAATGCCTGGCAACCTATCTTGTATCTGTTTTCTTAGATTGCGATATTCTTCTGGGTTGCGATTTGGATCAGTTGCCATACGGGCAAAGCGTGTTTGTAATCTTGTGGTAACAGGATCTGATGTGCTCATCATCAATCCACTAACACTGCCTCTTGCTTGGTTTGTGAGTGCATCTACGGCTATGCCTGTGACAGTGCCTGCAACCACCAAACTTGCTACAGTTTCAGCGTGATTCATAATAGTTTCTCTAATGGTGCCTCTTGCATCTTCCACCAATAGATTTTCTACACCGCTGTCTTCTGGAACACCACCTGTTCCAATGCCTGCGGCAGTTTGTGTTGCTATGGTGTCTGCACTCAATGCAGTTAAGTTGCCTGCGTTGCTTGCTGCAATGTTGGCAGCATTTTCATATGCACCAACTATGCTGGTTCTGCTGGTATCACCTGCAGAGATCAACTCTGCAATACGGTTCTCCAATGCACGGGTGGTGTCAGCTGCTGAACCTTCAAAGTCTTTGATTGTTGATTCTAAAACTTCAGTGTGCTGCGACATATTATACGAAACCTCTTGCAACTAGGTCAAGGTGTTGTGCTTGACTGGTGACTTCACAGTTTCACCACTGCGTGGATTTGTCATAGTGTGTGTTTCAAACTGTGGTGCTGCCATGTTGTTGTGGATTTCATTGATTAGGTTGCTGTCTTCCACCACCAACTCAACAATCTGTTTGTTGATTTCTTCTTGGAACACTGGATTGGTTACTCCACTACTTCTTGCTTTGATTAGGAAGTCCAAATCTGTGCTGTTGTCACGAATGTTGTATGCGTGTGGATAATCAATGGTTGCGTCATAGTTTGCGCCCATGTATTTGTAGATCCAACGCCAAATGTGTTCTTCTGTGAGCTCCAGTGCATCTGCTTTTTCTGCAAGTCTTGCTGCCAACATCATAAACTCAGTTTGCATTGCAATGCCACTCATTGTTTTTGCTTCAGTGGCACGGATTGCTCCTGTGTTGGCCATCTTGTCAATGGCATCTACACTGCTGGCCATTGTTGCCAATATGCTGGTGATGTTTGCACCTGAACTTTGTAGTATGTAGGGTTTGAGTCCTGGATCTAAATCTTCTGGCACTTGAATGATTGAACCTGCACCTGCTGTTAGGATTGTGTTTGGAGTGGCCACAACACTTGGGTGTGAATCCAATCTAATGGTTTGCTCAATCTCACTACTTAGGTTGTAGATGTATCTTTGTTGATCTGCAATGTCGCCAATGTCACTCACACCAATGCCTCTGATGATGCCACGTTTGTTGTAGGCACACACCGCTGGTATTTCGCCCAGTCCGTTTACTTCTTCTGTGGTTTCTATTGTGACTTGCTTGTCATTTACCACAACTGTCTTCACTGTATCAGGCGTCCACACTTTGATGGTTTTAACATCGCCGTTGATTTCTTCTATGTATTTGAAGTAGCAGAGTTGGTATCTACCTGTGGGTGAACGTTCCCATTTCCAATCCAACACCATAAGAGGTGTAANAATATTTACATATGGACGCACGCCTGCTGCTATTTCATCTGCGATTGTGATTGCTCCAATGTCTGGCTTGGTTACAATAACCCAAGTNTGGCCAAACACACTGGCATAAACACTCACGTCTTTCATAAAGTTGTTGAAACTTCTGCCNTCCAAGTCTGCGTCTTTGAGTATTTCTTCTGTGACGGGATTGTTGGCAAGAACGCCCAAGTCTCTCACTGGGCTTTGTTTGAAAATAAAACTGGTGTAAACTCCAATAATACTATTGCAGTGATTTTGCAGTGGAGTTGTTCTCAATCTTGCAGCGTATTCACCTGCNGTTTCTAGGTTGTATTTGACTAGGTGGTTTGCATTTTCGTATTCTTCAGAGCCTGTGTAACTCTCCAACATATACTTCCAATGGTCTTTGTATTCGCTGTAAAGCTGGTTGCCACTCAAATAGTAGGCAATCTGGCTTTCTATTGTTTCAATAGCATCCATGTGTTTTCCTTAAGGTTGGTCTTGTGATATCAAGTGTATTTATTTGTTTGTGTTGATATTTGGTATAAAATGGTGTTTAAAGGCTGACTTTGGCACTCCAACTCTGNGCTGTAGGCTCTGGTGCAGGTCTTCTTATTGGATAGAGGTATGCAATACAGTATGAGAGTGCGTCAAAAACATGGTCGTGCCCTTTTTCCTTGTCTGGTATTACAGTTCCTGGTTTGTAGCTGTGTTTTTCTAGGCTTTCTATTGTGTGCTTGCATTTGGGGTCAACAAACAATCTTCTAACTCCATCACTGTTGCAGAATCTTGCATTGATTGCATTGATTCTATCTTTTACAGGATCATGCTTGCGTGGTGCTCTAACTTGAAAACCAGCATTGCTCAATATAGTGTGATCACTTTTGCCACTACTACTTGTTTGCTGTCTGCTGCCACTAGGATCAGGGAACACATAAACTTTTTCGTTGGGATATCTGTGATGTATTTCTTGCACCAGTTCGTCTGTGTTTGATGAGTATATAAGGATCTCATCTGTGACATAGAAAGTATCACCTGATCTGTGTCCTACAGTTGCACTAATAGGATTTCTGTTGAAGTCAACTCCAATAAGAGTTTCTTTGGGTTTTGGACCCTCATATGACTTGACATTGTGATCACGTTCAAACGAATAGGCCACTCTGTTGCCCACATCTTCAAAGCTGGCTTCAAACTCTTGCTTGAACTGGCTGAGTGTCATTTCTGCTCGTGCTGCTTCAATCTCAGCAGGGTCTACCATTCCTGCTTCAAGTGTGGTCATGCTCCAACTGTTCCAGCCTGGTGTGGTTTTGGCTAGATTGAACAGGTCATAGAAGTAGTTGTTCTTACCACAAGGAGTTGAAATAAACATAGCATCGCCACGTTGGTCAGCAAGTGCTGGTCTGATTACTTCTGGAAATAAATCAGGATCACAAAATGCTGCTTCATCTATAACGCAATATGAAAGGCTGATACCTCTCAGTGCTTGAATGTTCTCTGAACCTTTGAGTGAAATCACACTGTTGTTTTTTAGTGTTATACTCAGTTCACTTTCGTTGATCTTCTTTACCCAACGTAGATCCAACAGTCTGTCTTTGAGTGGTTTCCAAACAATCATCTTTGCAGCACGATATGAACTTGTAACATAGAAAACGTTCTTGTTGGGTTGATGTGCATACCAGCACAACTCTCTAATGGCCAGATACGTTTTGCCACTGCGTCTGCCCGCACTTATACATTTAAACCTACTGGGGTCATCACTGACCTTTTGTTGCCACGGTGCAAGTTTCATTTCTGTATCTCAAGGTTGGTCAATCTCATGTTGAGGTCTTGCATGGCTCGTTCTTGTGCTCGTATGTGTCGCATTATACTTTCCATATGAGTTTGCTGCCTGTTGAGCAAACCAGCAAGTTCAACAAATCCNTTGCTGAGGTATTCAAGCTGATCAAATGGATCGTAATCGTTGTTGAGCATTGTATTCTTTCTTTATTATAAAATGTTCACGTCTGGTGCACACCACAGTGTTTACAATGCTCCACTCACCATCAAAGTCTCTGCGTGTAAGACAAAGGTCATGTGATCGTCTGCCTCTACTATCCCAAAGGTGTTGTGGCCATATGTGAAGCCAATCTTGCCAAGTTAGTTCATAACTTTCGCCTCTGTATTTTGCTTGGCTTCTGTGCTTTAGGTAAGCATAGTATTTGTCTCTGGTNATAAGACAAGGGCCTGTAATCCAACAGTTGGGATCGCTAACACGACCTTTACCACTTGGGCTAAGACCCTTGACTGCAGGNACATACTTTATTCTAGGCAAAACTCATTATCCAACTCATGCCAACATTAATGCCCCAAATCAACAAGAACAAATAAATCAAGTTCATTACTCGTGTGGTGCTTTTGATCAGTTCTTTCATAATCCTGGTTCCTTGTATAGTGTTAGAGTGTGTGAGTCCAGCTTGGTTTCAAACAAGAAACGCTGGTATGCATCATCAGTGAGTTCAACAGTGTTGTCCTCCGCTAATACTCCGCCTAGTTTGGCGAAGTTGTAGACAGGTAGTTGGTTGGTGGTGTAAATAAACTTCATGTTAGTTCCAATCAAATAATGTTTGTGCTGGTGCAGTTACTGGATCAAGTAATCCAATGCTAGAGTTTTTGTTGGGCAAATAGATACCCATCGCTGGATTGTAAACTTCTTCACGCAAGTTCATCATAGTGTGCCACAAGATAGTTTTTATACTTTTACTTTTCTTTACATTAGGATGTTCAAGATATGCACCCCTTGGAAGTTGATACATTTCATTTACTGGAGGATTCAACACATTAGGATGCTGGCTTGCGTAGGCGTTGAGATGATCAACCAACTGTTTAACTTGGGCTTCAAGCCAATACGGCATACACCATTTGGTGTTGTCATGAACTGCATACGCATCTCCAAACAAGTCCATCCAATACTGATTGTTTAAGTTGTGCCATTGGTTTAAGAATCCGCTGTTGCTAGTGCTACTAGGAAGTTCACCTTTGGTGTTGATGTAATCGTTCATGTCATCACATAGTTTTGCAAGATTACTCATTATTCGCTGCCTCGCTTGATGTGTGTTAATATGTTGTGGTAACTTTGCAGCAGGTCTTTGCCTGGTGTTTTTCTGCGGTTTTCGTTGAACATACTGTCAACTACGATTTCACTGTGCTTGAGCAAGTCTGCATAGTTGTTGGCTAGTTTTTGTATGCCTGCGTCAGTGTTGGGCACAGGTTGATTTTTGGCCTGCTTGATAAAGTTTTCTAAACTAAACTCTGTTTTACTGTTGGCTGGTGTTAGGGATATCGTCCCTGAGTTCTTCATCGTCATATGTTTCTCCTATACTTGTTGATGATTCGTTGCTCCATGGCAATGCAGCATTGCTTTCGCTGTTAACAGGTTGGTCTGTCATTCCTAGATACTGTTTGCTGAGCCATATTTGCATTGTGGTGTTTTCGTTTACGACAGCGTTCTTGAACATTGCACGCCTTAGTTTTATCTTCATACCTTCACGGCCTTTTACAAGTTCTACCGCGAAGTTTCTGCTTATTGCATCTTCTTTAACTCCAAAGAAGTTTGCAATCTCTTTGTTGGTGCATCCAAGACCTGCTAGTTCTTCAACTTGATCTTGGGGCACTACTGTTTTGTCACGACCAACTGGAAGGCCTGTTATTACACCTTCTACTGGGGCTTTGGGTAGAGGACCTCTCTTGCCCCATCCTTTGGGTCTATCGTTGTTTTCTTGTTTCATACAGTTATTTATGCGAACTGTTAAAAAAGCGGGTGTAAAATGGGCCAGTTTTACTGCTTTAGCCCAGGCAGGTTGGTTTATGATTCTGTGTCTTTGCTTACTAGTAGGCGGATGTTGTATTGGTGCAATACTATGCTGTTTTCTTCCAAGTGATCCAACCAACTCCTAACTATATCCTTTTTTGCCCGTATTTCAAGTTCTTTGATTTTGAAAAACTTTTCGTCAGTGGCAGTTTGGCCATTAAACTGTTGTTTGAAGTGAAACAAATCATCTTCTTGTTTGCGTATCCATTCATTGATATCTAGGACTTTGGCGCCTTTGAGTGTTTCTATGGTTTCATATTTGTCAGTCATCACGCTGCCTCCTCTTCAACAATAAATCGTTGTGGTGTAAAGTTTTCTACTTCCCAGGCACTCATACTTTCAATGCCGCCATTGACTTCATACATAAGGTTCCAAGCCTCGTCTTCTGGCAATAGAACACTATTGTAATACATTGCACCGTCTTCAATGGTGTTCCACTCTACTTTCATCATATCCATCACGCTGCCTCCTCTTCATATATCCACTCTAACGTGCGTATGGGTTTTTTAATGTTGTGTTGCAGTCTAAGTTCTCGTCTAACAGTTCTCTCACTTGGAACTCTACAGCTGAACAATATCTCAACTTGTGCAAAGTGATCAGGTGTGTTGATGTTGTGTCCGTAGTGAGCGTTGATATAATAGTGCTTCATTGTATAGTGCCTTTTCTGTTGTTGCCTATGTATTATTTATACGACAGTTTTTAGGTGTTGTCAACCTGTTTTTTTCTCAATATATCGCTCCATAGTGCCATTTTGCATATTCTTTCTAATAGTGCCAGGATCACCACCAAGTATTTTTGCCCACTGTTTAACTGTTTTACCTTGGAAGTAGTGCTTTATTACTGTTTTTTTCGTGTAAGGTATGTTTGCCCATTTGCAATAAGTTCTGTATTCGTGCATGGTGCCATTTTTTATATGATGTCTAATAGTGCCACGATCACCACCAAGTATTTTTACCCATTCTTTAACAGCTTTGCCTTTGTAGATTATCTTTAGATTTTTGTTGATTGCAGTGCATGGTATATTAGCCCATTTACAATAAGTTTTATATTGCTCCATAGTGCCATTTTTTATATGATGTCTAATAACACCATAATCACCACCAAGTATTTTTGCCCAGTCTCCAGCACTTTTGCCTTGAAAGACATATTTTGGTTTGCTTATTTTTGCCGTGTGTTCAGGTGATTGTTTTAAGCCCCACATGCCACCAACACGATACGGATTATATACAAAGTTCTCTTCAGTGCCTGTGCTTACAGGTAGTGGTGTTGATAGGAAGTCCATGATACCCTCTGTGTTGTTGCCTATGTGTTAGTTATAGCATATATGTTAGGTGTTGTCAACCTGTTTTTTACTCCAATGGCAAATAGCAACAGCAAGATACTGTCTAGTAGCAGTTGGACATAGTGTAATCATATGGTCAATAACCTTGCGTCTTTCAACGCCTCTTTTGGTGTGGTATGAAAGAGTTTCAACCAACTCACGATTAGCATCTAACCAATCTTTACAGGGCAACCCTTCAAAGTAGTGAGTTGAGTTGTTGGTTGCCATCTTACCATATCTTGTTATCATTGTATTTCTACGTTTTGCCTTCGTTTCTTCTGGAGTTGTTGTGTATTTTCTTGCGGCACTTATGCGTTTTCTTGCGTCATCACTTAAATGACACATACCTGCGTTCCAAGCAATATTTCTTTTTTCTACTGTCTCTTCACTGCCGCAGGATTGCGGCAGTGGCGTTGATAGGAAGTCCATATTATTTGCCCTCACTCATGATTACAAGTTGACGCCAGTTGGCAGGATCTACTGCATACATATCTAAACAAGTTTGGATGCTGCGAAAAGTGATACCGTTGAACCGTTCATACTCTGTTGTAATGAAATCTACAATCGCATCTTTTACATCATCTTTAACAGTGCTATTGGCAAGAACACGGATGCGACCTACATTATAAAGCAAACGCATTGCAACCGCAGTCCAAGCATCATTTAGACCTGCTGGAACATACAAGCAACGATCTACAACAGGCTTGATGCGTTGTTGGGCCTTTACACTTAGTGTATCTACCTTCAACGGCTTGTTGCTGATCAAGATTATACGACCTTCGCAACGGAACTCTTGCGGAACACCGTCGTGACGCAGATAGTGACTGCGTTTGCCATAATACATCTCGCCACCACTAGGGTCTAATGCTGCCTTAAGGATGTCTGACATTTCTACATCATCAAAGCATACATCTGTATCGTCAATAACCAAAATCTGATTAGCTTCTTTGGCGTGCTTGTAAATGCGGATAAACAACTCTGGAGCACTAAGAGTGCCCTTGAGAAAGTGATATTTGCTGCTATTTGCGTCTAATGTTTGGCGCACCACTTCTGTTTTGCCACCACCTGCTGGACCGTTGATGATTAGACCTCTTTTGCCTAAACCACCTTTGGCAAATGAACTAACCATATTGGCGATGCTGTTGTAGTGCTGGCTGATTGCTGCTTGCTGTTCTGCAGGTTCTACAAGATCTGGACTCTTGTTAAGTGTATCTACAAAATATGTCATTGTATAGTGCCTTTCTGTTTGTGCCTATACAACAGTTATAGCATTAGTGCAACCAGAAGTCAAGAAAAACAGATCTAATGAAATCAATGGGTTAGCATTTTTCTGCAAAAAACTTGTGATAACGAAATGTTACAACCCTGTAACATATGTTTCTAAAAAAAACGTGTTTTAGGTTGACCTGTATAAATAAGTGTAGTATAGTAAATATACAGTGTAAGGTTAAAACAATCTTGGTCATGCGAGATTGGGCGTTTTAGTTTCCATTAGCCACCTTACACTTTTTAAAAACAATGGAAACACTACAAAGGAAACAGGCAAATGGCAAACACTGGTATTAAACTACACAACAAGGCTAAACAACTGGCATTAAAATATTATGGCACCGCAGATCTTAAGGCATTATCAACATATCAACTAGACAAGGTAATAAGCTGGACTACAGGCAAAAATCCAGACGCAGGCAGAAACCGTGATCGTAAAGCAGGCAGATCCAAAGGCAGATACGCTAAAGGCAATCTATAATCAACACCTAAGGTTAGCGGGCCAGTTTTTAATACCGCTGGGATCAAGGGCCATTTAGGACCAATGGATGGCACCCAAAAAAGACGATGTATTGTTGAACATTGCAAAAGACACGTTTGTTGCACAAACAGATGACATATGAGGTAACGAAGTCATCACACCGTAAGGTGGCCACAGCAGGTAGGGAGTGAGTGTGAGATCCCGTGCAATAGTGTCTATAATAAAATACCTGCTTCCTATATGCTGGAGATGATACTCAGATCAAGCAAAGAGGGGACCTAGCAACAGGTTCCTTCTGACTAAAGAATCTATCTAGATCAATATCTCTTAATAATATTAGATTAAATAAAAGAAAAAAAAGAAAGTGCTTGTGTTTATTGAGTTGAGTGAAACGAAACGAAAATAAACCAACACTTTAGACTTAACGAAGTTAGGTCTATTGATTACCACTAACAAATAGGAACTAAAATGAGTTGGTATTACAACAATGAGTTAATAACCACTGCACCTGAGGAATATGTGGGATTTGTGTATGAGATACATGATACCCTAAATCAGAAGTATTATATTGGCAAGAAACTACTTTGGACCACTAAAAAACTACCACCTCTTAAAGGTAGAAAAAACAAAAGACATAGACGTGTGGAAACTGATTGGCAAACATATTGGGGATCAAGTGATGCACTCAACAGTGCGAGAGCTGAAATAGGCAATCAACACTTTCGTAGAAAAATACTCTATTGGTGTGCCAACAAAAATCAAATGAGTTATTTTGAAACACGTGAGCAGTTTTCAAGAGATGTGTTGTTCAAAGACGAGTATTACAATGGGATTATTTCGTGTAGAATAAGCTCAAGAGGTTTGAAGCCATAGTGCTACATTCTCGCATATAAAAGGTTCGTTTCAAAACTTGACTGTATGTTGTGTAGATTTCGTAGATTTTTCACCATCTCGTATACACTATGTTGTGTCAAAAACTCTGTTGATGATTTGACGCCATTTTAATGAAAAGCCCTTGTGCAGAACTACTAGAACACACAAGGGCTAATACAGTAGGATGTAAGACAACTTCCAACGGAGAAACATATGGCTATGTTTTGTTTTGTTTGGAAACACTTGGGTGACAGCCCTAACTGTTGTCTTACGTTTTATTTATCTTCTGTGATTTTTATTTGCCTCATTTGTGCGTTTAGCTCTTTTGCCAACATCCAATCGTTAGCACCAGCAATGCTAACCAGTCTACAAGTGGTGCAATACTCACGCCAATGTGGTTGTGGTTCTTTTGTTTGTGCAAGTCTTACCCGTCTTATATCATCAAGTTCTTTGCCACAAGGACAGGGGTCAATGGGCTTTATGCGAACTAGGTATTCAGTGCTGTCCTGTGCAGTGCTGCGAAACTCACAGCGATCTAATATTTCTTTTGGTATGCGGTCCCTCATACAAATACTTAAGGCATTTGCGTGAGCATTATTCCAATCGTGGATATTAGTGCAACAAGAATACTGCTGGTTGCACCTATGATTACTTTTGTAAGACTGGTTTGACTACTTGCCATCTGTTCTTTGATGCCATCAAGTTTGTTCTCAACCTTGTCCAGTCGTTTTTCTAGGTTTTGATAGTTCTGTTCCACCAAACTTATCCTCACATCCATATCTGTCATATCATGCACTTCTGTTCACGCAGTTTACTCTGAAGTTTCTTCTGTCAACCAATCCATCGCTGGTGGTAACTTCTACTGTAACCACATAAGTTTTGTCGCTTTGTCCGCCACTGAGCTCCACATAGGTTTTTGTGTTGTCTGCAATGCCTGAACTTACTATGGTGAGTGGTGTTGGATCATTGCGTCTTGCAGCTGCCGTCCAAGTGCCAGTTGCAATGGTGTCATTGGTTTCAAGCCAAGTGCCCCAATCCAGTGTGTATGTTAGAGTTGCCTCTGGGTCTTTGTCTATGGTTAGTCCTGTGTTTGTTGACAGGAAACCTGTTCTGTTAATAGCCATGTTTATGTTCCTTTTATACTATAACTTCTAAGTTCACGGTCAATCACGTGACTTCTTGTTTCTTTGGGTATGCTCCAACTTCTTGTTTCTTTGGGCACGATGTAGATGTATTGATCAACGTGTAGGATTTTGTTGATGCTGATGATTGCTGTAAAGCCCTGCATGGTTGCACTGGCTTCATAGTTTACTCCTGCAAGAACAGTTGCACCACTGTTGACGTTTAACTCACTGCCACCACTTGCAATACTATTAGGCACAACATCAATACCAAAGGTTGCCCCAAAGTTTGCAACTTCTACAGTTAATCTATTGCCGCTACAACTCAAACCTGCAACACTGTTGACGTTGACTTCACCCTGTGTTATTTCACCTACAGTTGCAGTTAAACCACTTGATGCGTTTGCAACTATGTTGTGATCCTTAATGGTTACAAGGCTGCTGTCCAGCGATATAACCGCCGCTACAGTGCTGGTAGCACCACGTGTGTAGTTTGGAGTGGCACTGGTTGTGGTGCTGACGTTGAGGGTGCTGTTTGCACCTCTTGTCACAACAACTTCACTGGTTAGTGTGCTGTTGATGTCTGCGTTTGCAAAGTAATCACCCACTCTACCTGCGGCAGTTAAACTGCTGGCAATGCTGTCTGCAATCATTGCAGCCTGTTTTATTACACCAACACTGCNNGACATTGATGCAATCACACCTGNNGTTGNAGTGGCTCCACGTATGTAGTTTTCAGTGATGTTGCTGCCAAATGCACTAGCAAGGCTTGCATCAGTGGTTTTGATTCTAAATCCAGTTGCAGTTGAACCAAATGCACTTGACAAGTTTGCACTGTCGCTTCTAATGCGTCCAACTGCACTGCTCAACCCAACTGTGCTGTTGATGTTGCTGTTCGCTTCAACAACCTTTGTGCCATCAGCATTGACACTGCTCACACTGTTGATGGTTGCGTCATATAGTTTTACACCACTGTCATCATCTATGTAGTTGCCTTCGTAGTGCAACAATAGTTGTGTGCTGGTGTTGTTCACGTATGCACTAGTTGGGACAGTTTGTGAACTATTGGCGAAAGTTAAACCTGCATCAGTTATGGCAGTTGAACTTTGCAGTATTCTAGTTTCATCTAAATAAAAATAATGACTTATTGATCCTGTGTCAAGTTCAGCCCAGCCAAACCATACACTTGGATCTGTGATTGGTCGCAAATCTCCAGTGAAACTGTGTGTTATTTCTAAACTACCATTTAGCCATAGTTTTATGCCAGTTCCAGGTTTGTATGCCACACTGATGTGATTGCTTCCCAAACTTAGATCTGTGGTGCCTAATGTTGACTTATACACATCGTTGTCATCAAAGGTTGTCAGTCGCAACACATCTTTGGCCTGATGACGATCAGTGTTTACTTGTAATGTAGTGCCATTGAGACTAGTATAGTTGGTTGGTGCTATAGTAATGATTTCGCAGTTGTCTGCGCTGTTGCCAACCTGTCCAAAAAACACAAAACTTTCAAACACCCATTCATCAGTGTTGTTGGGCACCAGTGAAGTTTCTTGGTATTCAATATAGTAAAGATTGTTGTCTAATGTTTGGCTGCTGTTGTTTCCAAACGCTGCTTGTATTGTTGGAAAGGCACCTGACAGGTTAGAGTCTATAGGTATTAGTGGTCTAACACCTGGCTCAAACACCTGCAACAATGTGGTAGAAACTATTTCAGACGCACCTTGATAGGAAACGCCTGGTTGACTGGTTACACTGAAATCACTGTTGACAGTTGCTGCCACAGTTCTTGTTGCATCAGCTTGAGCATTCAAGTTTGCAAAGTATTCCAACAATCCACTGCTGTCCACAATCAGTTCTGCACTGGTGCTCATTGAAGTTGCGCTCTGCATCAATGTTTCGCCTGTCATTGTTGCAATCACGTTCATTGTTGCAGCAAATGCACCTGAGATGTTTGCATTGGCTGAAAGTATTTTGCTGGGTGTCACACTCATAGTTGATTCAACTGTAAATGTTGCTGATGAGACAAATCCCACCTCTACATTTACACCTGGTGAACTGCCACCGTTGTCTGGATGTTCAAATCCAAACTCACTGTTCATAGTGCAGACGAACTGTTTGATTCTCACAACATCAATGTTCATACCAGTGGTGCTGTTTATGGTTGCTTCACCAAACTGTATTGCAAGTTCTAGTGTTGCAGTTAAACTTGCAAAACTTCCGCCTGGTATAAAATAACCTGCTTCAATATAGTCTTCTACCACATAGGGTGAAATGCCCACAACCACATCTGCAATGCCGCCAACATAGTCTGCATCTGCAAAGTAGCCTGCTTCTACATATTCTTCCTGTGGTGTTAGACTCATTTATTCTTCCTCAACTGGTGCAACAAACTGGTCTGCAACTGGATCATAGGTATAACCTACGCCTGCAAAACAACCTCTGATGCTGTTTGTGTAACTGGTTTGAATCCATTGTGTGGGATCACCAACTGCACCACTATCAATGAAATCCTGTTCTGCAACTATTACTTCTACAACTGTGTTGTTTTCTATTCTTGCAAAATGACTCATATTGCATACCTCACTACCACATAGCCTGATCCGCCATTAGCACCCCAAGCATCTGTAACATAACCAACTTTGGCAGTTCCGCCACCACCACCACCAGTATTGGCAGTGCCTTCAGTGCCTCTTTGATCCTTGCCGCCTGCGCCACCACCGCCAGATCCGCCAGCACCTACATTGCCACTATTTGATTGAAACGGAGCGCCGCCACCGCCACCACCTAATGTGATAGCACTTGACGCAAATCCATTTACAGTTACACCTGCTCCGCCAGCACCACCGCTGGCTCCACTAGCATTGGCACCCGCAGCACTATTACCGCCACCGCCACCTGCTCCATCGTAAGTGGTTGATGCGCCACCGCCGTTTTTATAACCTGAACCACCGCTTCTAGTGCTGCTGGCGGTGCTTCCACTACCACCACCTGAGCC
>JGI26082J51739_10001673_pt1 | contig 13745 bp, 15 predicted proteins | sample SaaInl5LU_22_DNA_FD_51739 | JGI IMG/M metagenome (IMG submission 51739)
CGTAACACCAGAAGGTACAGGTGAACCCGATACAATGCGTAGATCCGGATGTCCTTCTACCTCTGGCATTTCGTCCTTTTGTAGGGGTATGTACACGGGTTGCATCATCTTATTCGCCGCAGGTAAATTGACCCAAAGCTGAATGATTTCTTGAATCCCTCCAGTCTCGCACAGTGCCGCGGGAGGACGTTCGCTGTGAACGATACCCATACCGACATCCATCCATTGCACACCACCTTCTGTAACGACGCTGTTGTTACCTCTAGAATCACGGTGATGAACCCCGCCCTGATACATAAAGGTTACGGGAGAAAATCCTCGGTGTGGATGCGGGCCTACTCCAGTGTTCCATCGATCTGAACCTGCTTGGATTTCTCCGGCATGGTGGTGCAGCAATAAAAATGGACCAATCTGATCTACTGACGCGGTTGGAATGGGCTGTTTGATGGGAGTGTTCCCCATCATCACCTCATGTCCTGGAAGAGCTCTACGTACGGGCATTTGCTAAAGTATTTGTTTAAACAACTAAAGCAAATATAGTCAAAGAAAGCCGGACTATAACCCGACTTTTTAAGGTTGAATGGTGATAGGATCCGTAACTAGAGTATTGCTCTGATTTCCGGCCCGATCGATGACATAAATTCGATAAGTAACTTCCTCGGTCTCGCCCAAAGAATTGGTCAGAAACACACTAGGTATCGTCCACTCTAACGATCCTTGAATAGGTACCTCAGCGCCTCCGGGAACCATATTTGATATACGGAACTCGTGGGCCAATTCTAGGCGTTCGTCTACGACAACGAGGTTATTTTCACTGGTTAAATTCTCTCCTAAATCACCATTTCCATCGAAGAACGAGATGCGCAAATAAATGCTGTCTTCGAGCGCAACAATGGTCATCGGTCCCAATTCCTCTAAGACTATTTTCGGAACAGTACTGCCCGATGGGGTCTCACAGGAGACTAAAAATAGGCAACAAGTGGCCCAAAGTAACAAACGATTCATAAAGACTAGTACAAGTAAAAACTACAGTGGTCGACATACCACCAAGGAGACTCATGATCAGGAGATGAAACATTAGAGGTCCCGTCGGAGAATTCGACTCTAAAATAAGTGGTATCACCAGCAGTGAAGGTGTTTGGNGCGAAGGATAACGTCCAATAATCTCCTACAAAATAGGATGCNTCTATAGCAGTCATGTTTCCATAATCCTCTTGTGCTCCGATGTAAATTTGAACGTTCTCAAGTTGTTCACTTGGAATAAGGTCATCATCCATNTGCAGGAGCAGACGTATGGTGTCACTGGCATCCGCAGCGAATGGAGCGGCCCATTCTGTTCGAGTTTCATCGATGCGGTTCNNGTTCCAATTGGACCAGTTTACATCCCCAGAAAATGCGACGTACCAATTAAAGTTAGGCACCTGATTTGGCGGAAGAGCCACCGTACCGTTTGTTGATTTTGCACTGTCCTCTATCCAAGCTTTGATCAGATTGATCTCTTTGTTTGATAACGGCTCGCCGTAGAGTGGCATNTGNCCTAANGTATCGTTAGAGGTGACTAATCTGTTGTACAACCACGATTGATGCACATCGCCAGGNACCACTCTGTACTGGTAACTTAGGTCTGCATCATTTTTTACAACGGGATGGTAGACCAACGTGTTGTAACTCCCCTCGACAGTTCTAAAATCGGGTTCAAAAGTCCCGTCGTGACAAGCCGGGTTGGCACATCGCGGCTCCAGTATACGTTCGTGGATGGCGGCAAATCCGGTTAAATTGGCTCCAGGATCATCAGCAGGATCAACGTCAAATGGATTCGATCCCATACCTGTGTTACACGAGACGACCATTAGGGCTGCTGCACATATGTAGAGTATTCGCCTCATGAAAACGCACCGTTTAGCACACTTCCTGGAAGGGTAGGCATATCTGTATCAAAGCCTAAAATATTGCCGATAGTAGGCACCACATCTACGGTCGCTCCGAGATCATTCGAAACACTATCCTGATTCACTACATCCGGTGGTCCTACCACCATACAGAACACGTCCCGTGCCATAGGATCCCCATTTGTGTGGTCTAAAGCAGGTCTGCCGTACTGATCTACAATGGTATTCGGAGTTTCATTCCTCCCTATTTCTGGCATCACGATAAGTACCGTATCATCTTTCATCCCAGGCGTATTCTGAATCGTATCCCAAAGATGTGCTACGCCATAATCTGCGCGGTGTAATGCATTACAATATTCTGTGTATTCATCATGCGCAACGTCCACACCAAAGAGATTCACCACGAGAAGTTCAGGTTGGAATTCTTTCATGAGCTCTTCGGCGAAAAATAAATTGTATTGATCACCGGACATATAAGGTTGAAGCCCCCAAGGGTTCGACAGTGCACCACTTACTACCTGGTCTTGAATACTCTTGAGCCAACCAACGATTTGCTCTCGATCCTCATCATTATTCACGACCCCATTATTTAATGAATACGTCTTTCTGAAGTTACTATCGAGGTAAGCTCGAAGCTCATCTATGGTCGCTGCCTTTTGATCGGTAAACTGCAGCTCATGTCGTAAGTTGACACTGACATCCCATTGAAAAAAAGGATTNGGTGCGATTTGATTCGCTGCGTACTGAACACCATAATTCGGATGNGAACTGTGATTTAACAGCGGATAAAGACTGTTACTATGGCTGAGCCACCAAGCATTTTTNGCGGCATGTGTTGGGCTGTTGTGCTTCCGATATAATTCAAAAACNGTAGGAAAAGGAGGATTCGTCCTTAGACTAAGATTTTCCGTGGTATGCTGCCCCGTAATGGCCGAAGTATGTCCGTTGAAATGCCCTGTCGGCCCTTCACTGAACTTAATGTTCGTGAATAAGGTACCGTATTCTTGTAGTGTCTTAGGTAAAGGACTGTTTGGCATCGGGGTGATTCCTCCAGCAATATCACCAGCGATTGAACTCGATCCTTTGAGCATGGCTGGCATCAAATTTCCTTCATTCTGTAGGATCGATTCCATATTTCTAACTCCACCGGCAAATAGACAGAAGACTACATGATTCGCTCTTCGCGCACCCGTATAAGCAAACAAGCGCCCCGAAGGAAGAATGGTTGGCAAGGTCATGCCTGCTGCCCCTAACGCCGATTTTTTTAAGAATGATCTTCTATCCATGTCGCTAGTAAAATTTGTACTCAGTAGAAGTCATAAAAACATAGTAGATGTCCTCAGCAGTCAACGTTTGGTTTTCGGCAAGCTGACTTTCCCAGAAGGCCAATTCAAAATCGGACGGATCTCTCAGAAAAAACCGCTTGTAAGTTCTAGTGATAAAACCCGTTGGATCAGCGGCGATTTCATCGGCAGTAGGCAACACCAAGTCAGGGTTCAAAAGCAAACTTTGTACGATCTCATCCACCACCAATTCCTTATCTCCGAAACTGATATAGGCCTTTCGCATCGTTTCCAAAACATCCACAGGGATTTCTTGCTCATACAAGTCTCTATAGGCAATGGTCATAAACTGCAGGTCATCCTTTAGTTCCGTCTTTTGCCCGGGAATATTCGGTGTTTGTGTCCCCACATCATAGATCGTACTACGCTGGCATGCAAAGAGCAAAAGGACAATGCCTAAAANACGAAATAACTTAACTATTGACATACTCGGAAGAGGTTAATAGGTGCTGCTGAAGCTGAATATATCCCCAGCCGTCCTTCATAAGTCCTAGGTAAAATACAATTTCGTGTGTATCGGGTACTCGATTTAAATACTGCTCGAAAAGTGTGATAATCAGTCCCTGCTTGAACTCATTCTGCTCGACGATAATCTTCAAGAAGTCCTCTTTAGAATTGCCATTNANGCTGTANAGTGTGGACCAATTATAGTCTGACATCGATATTCCGCTTGCCAATTCTGCATCCGAAGGGTATCTATGAAATGCGTGCTGATAAACACTGACTACGAAATTTTCAGTACCCATATTAATCTCATCGTAGGCGGGAAGGCGGAACATTCTTCGCATGAGTACCGTATAGCTGGAGTCCTGATTTATCCAACCCGTGTAGGCCTGTTTGTGGGCCTGGGCTCGTTGCAATAGTCCTTCCCAATATTCTCGCTCACCATCTGTTCCGCTGTTCGTAATGTAAAAATTGTATGCATCGATCTCTTCACNTAATCGCAACGTGTCGACGCCGTCCACGAGCCTGTTGCTCATAAACTGCCACACGGTCCAGCGGGCTCTAGGNTTCGATTGGAGCGACTCGATGAAACTTGTGCGAATAGAACGACTGTAGGGATCAACACTCAACTGAGCGAACACCTCATCCTGTTCTAGGATGGTCGGCTTTCTGTTCAACAGTGCGATGAAGGAACGATTGATATAATTCTCTAATTCTACATCCGTTATCGTTGAGTCGACAGGAAAAGTATCGACAGGAACAACATTTGCATCTTCACAAGAAGTCATGAATAGTGTCGATACTACAAGAAGAATTAGCAATAAGTCTTTCATACCACGAATATAAACTTTATCCACAGCGGTAGAATCGAGGATTACGGTAGAATTTCTAACAACTCCATGATAGTGCTAATTTCAAACGTAACGCGTTCTGTGTGGCGCACTCCTTTTGGGTTGAAGAACACTTGGTCGATCCCTTCATTTCTGGCACCTACACAGTCCGCGATGAGATTATCACCAATCATTAAGCTCTCTTTACGAGTTGCTCCAGTCAGTTTTAATGCCCTGCGAAAGATCTTCGGGTCGGGCTTGTTCGCTCCAACTTGGTCACTACACAAGAGCAAATCAAACAAGGGCTCCAATCCACTTTCAGAAAACTTAATGTTTTGACTCTCGTGAAAACCGTTCGTAATCACATGCAACACATATCCTCTTTCTTTCAGCGTATGTATAACCTCTCGAGTCCCTTCGATCAAATGATTCTGGTAAGGCGTTTCGGCGATATAACGGGTCTCTAATGTCCAAGCGAGCTCGTTCGCCTCGACTCCAAAATGAGCGAAAGTTTCACGAAATCTAGTTTCACGAAGCGTTTGTTTATCAATTTGACCTTGGCGGTACATATCCCACTTCAAGTCATTAATCGTGATGTATTTCGAGAAAAAGGCATCGAAACTTGGCATACCTAAGTCTTGGAGACTTAGATCATCAAAGAGATTGCGAAGTGACATTTCGGAATTTTTCTTAAAGTCCCAGAGTGTGTGGTCCCAATCAAAGAACAGGTGCTTATACGGCATCTTTAGTGGTTTTCTGTTTGAAATATCTTGCCCAGATAGGCAAGCGGTTTTCTACGTGCATGAAGAACGGATGGTTAGTTGCTCCAAATCCGCTGTAAAAGCGAGCCAGACCATCTAAACTACTCCCCTCAAAATCTATGACATGATCGGAGCTCGCTACCGTTCGAATATGCTGATCGATGAGCCAGGCACTTACCCCATGCTCTTTTCCATAATCGTTCGTAGCGTTTAATAGTAATGTAGANCGTCCCTCCACGATAATCCAAAAGTGAGCACCNATNAGCTGGTTATATTCATCGCGCACCGCGTAAAGTGTTCCTTTATTTTGGTACTTACAGAACTCCATCAGTTTTTTCAGACGCTCCAGGTTTTCATCTGTAATAGCAGTTTGTGACTGCGTATTCAATTTCCAAAGCGAAACAGCTTCCTCAATACTCGACCACTCGGCCCATTGCAGATCTATAGCATTGGCCTTTTTAATATTGCGTTTATTCTGCTTTGAATAGGCGGAATACAACGCTTCATAGCAGTCGTTTGTCTGCAGGGAATAATTCGCCAACGCTTCTGGTTTGAAGTGTGCTGGAAGCGGTGTACCCGGTGCTAAGAAGAACTCACCATATTTAACGTAGCGCGTGGCCTCATTTATGAGATCCTCGATCCACTTCGTCGAAAGCGGAATTTTAGCATACGGCCCTGTGCTTTGTGTCCCAAAAGGTCTTGTAGTATAGCTGAGTCCGTTTTTAGTGCGAGGAAAAATAGGTAAGATAACCTCATAGTCGCCATAGACGATCGCATCCCACTGCGGGACTAGCCAGTTCAAATACCAACTAAAACCGTAAGGCTGTGGGGCCTGTAATGACGAAATACAAAGATCCCAACGCTCAAAGTCAATATCCTTATGCTTGATGTATTTAAACCTTTGCGGCATCTATAAAGTCTTTATATAAGCTAACCCACCCTTCGGTCTGTGGTTCAGTTTGCCCGTAAGTTCTGTTGTGCCAAATACTAATTAAGGTACCTCCTACTTTGCGGTAAATAGCGGGCCATTTCATCAATTCCTTTCTTGCTTTCTCTGCCGTCAGTCCGCCGTACATATAATAGGTCGTATCCATAAAGGCAAAAGGATGCTGCATCAATGGCAATTCTGCATCTATCTCCACATCGTAAAAAGTAAAGGGAGTGGCCATAGACGCACGGAATCCTGCTAATTCTGCATACCCCATGCTGTGCTCTTCCGTTATGCCCAAGTCCAATAAGGTGCGTTGGGTGTACGGTGTTCTCAATTTCAAATAATGCTGTCGCGAAGCATTGACCGGCCGGCGCAGAATTTCTTGCAGATCTTCACGCTCAGCAGCAATTTTTTTCTCGTCCCCACTTGAAGCATAGGACGGATGTATCCCAACCTCAGCCCAGTCCGCAATGTCGCGCAGTCGAACTGCNGCGTCCGTACTGTATGGACTAACATTGCGATCGTTAGGGCCGAACTCCGCAAGAAGCATAAAATAGGTCGTCGGCACTTGGTGTTTTTTATTCCAATTTCTTTGCTTTCTAAAAGTATCAAANGGGTCACGACGGATACCTAGGAGCACCACTAGACGTTCATTGANTTTCGTGAAATCAAAATTGGCCGCATCTTTCGCAAAGGCACCAATTGTGCGTAGAGCACCTTTTCCCTTGTACGCGAACATGTTATCAATGTCTACCGTCGTGCGATAGGAATAGTGCTTTGAAAGATCAAAATCTTCGCCGAACATCAACTTACCTACTTCCAGTGCCCATTCATTTATGAGTGGACGNTCCAAAAAACCATTCTGATAGGCAAAACTTTCTGTTGCCGGGAATCGACCGTGTGCATCNGGGATGAACGGTAAATATTCCTCATACCGAGAAGCCAAATAAAAGGTAGCTGCTAATGGATCGAACGGTAAACTCCCGATATTTCTCTGGCAGATAATCGGCATATCTTTCCAAGATGATGGATAGAGTTCTTGTTCGCTAATCTCCTTCTCCCAAAGTAGACCATGAGGACTAATGTGAAGTCCTTCGTGTAGATCTTGTGGACAATAATTCACTTTGAAACCGGGTGCGTTTTCCCAGCTCGCCTTATCGAAATAATGAACGACTTTAACGCGCATTGCATAGGTGAAAAACACCTTTGCTGCCCATCTCAACCGCGGAGCGTCGTGCTTTGAGAATAACGCTATTACGGCATCCATTGACCGCCGTTTACATGCAACGTCTGTCCCGTTGTAAACGGACTTTGAACAAGCATATCAATATAGTTTGCAATTTGCTCCGGTGCACCAAACACTCCAGCGGGAATAGTCGTTAGCACCTCATCCAGCATGTCTTTGGGTACATCAAAGAGCATCCCAGCATCCATATACCCGTAGGCTATGGTATTCGCGGTAACGCCTTTACTCGCACAATCTAAGGCAACACCTCGCATGTATCCTTCAAGGGCACTCTTGGATGCGGCGTAACCGCTGGTTCCAAACGAAGGTTTATGTGCGACTACTGAGCTTATATTGATAACACGACCGAAGCCCCTGTGACGCATATCTCCTAAAAAGGCTTGAGTAGTGCGAACGGCTGAGAAGAAATTGACTTCGAAAAGCCTATGCATTTCTTTAGAGTCGAGCTTCCACGCAGCTGCTGCATGTGCAATACCAGCATTGTTAATCAAGATATCCACACCGCCTTGATGGGCTGCCCATTCCTTAAGTGCAACTACGTCTCCATCGTCAGTTAAATCTGCGCGGAACACCTTCGCTTGTAATTGTTGTTCTTTTAAGTATTCACGCAGCTCGTCTGCACTACTTTTTGTGGTGAGAAGTAATTTGTAACCGAAATCTAAGAGCTTGGGAATGATCGCTTTCGCTACACCGCCGCCTGCTCCAGTGAGAAGTATTGTTTTCATGAACCGCTGGTCGTATACATGGTAACCCCATTAGAGGTATATGCTTTCAAAAGTATGGATTTCATTTGAGCCGCATCGACCAAAAGTGCCTTTGCTTCGCCTATCTGTAGATGTCGAAGTGCTCCCTCTTTTTCTAAAAGCGGTATGAGGCCATCACATTCTCGTTTGGCACTCATCTCTGGGTTATGCACCTTGGATACCACCTCGACTGTTCGCTGCCCACTAGTAACCTTAAACGTTCTAGATTTCGGTAAATAGATAGGGAATTTAAACGTTTTCCATCCGATCGCATCTTCTACGGCGTGAAGACTGGTTCCACTGTTTATCAAGGTTGTGCCGATGTATAAAATCTGACCGTTCCATTCCATATGCTTTCGCCAGGGACTGTGCACCCCATAAGGAGTGGCATCGGTATGATGTCCAGTACAATAGTCGATGGCTTTCGGACCATATGCGGCCACAGGCTCTAAGGGATGTGCGCTGCGGGCATGAGCAAATTCAGTTCGAAACACTTCTGTAATCGCCCCCATTCTTGAGGGTGTTTGCGCCACATCAAATTCTTCGAGCCCATGCTCGGCTTGCAGCGTGACTACCGGGCTTGACGGCATGAGCAATGTTGTATCAGCATCTATTGACCCAAGTAACGCATGAACGACTGTAGAGGGACCTCCTTCTACATAGCCAATCGCACTTAGTGAACTGTGCACCAGTAGATCACGTGTCGGATCGACCCCACCATCAAGAAGCTGTTGGGTTAGTTTTTCCGCGGTCCATGTGTCCCCTTTGTTTCGTTTTTTATCCAGGGCGATGCGACGTAACTGCTTTTTTCGAGCGCGGTTCCATTCCAGAATTGTCGATGGAACGAGTGATCTAAGAATATCTTTCATGAGCGTTAAGTAAGGTGTCTAGGAAGTATTTCGTTGCCCAATTCGGTAATCCAAACGGCTCATACCTTCCCCACAAAGGAAAACTACCAGAAATCGCTCCAAGGGAATCGGAGTGTTCACGAGCAGTAAGGTGTCTAGGAAGTATTTCGTTGCCCAATTCGGTAATCCAAACGGCTCATACCTTCCCCACAAAGGAAAACTACCAGAAATCGCTCCAAGGGAATCTGAATGTTCACGAGCACCACGATCTGCTATCGCTACTAGAAGGATGTTCATTTTCGTAAACGCTGCCTCCCAAAGTGCTTCACCTGTGATCTTGAACATGTGCTCCCATACAATCGCAAGCTGAGCGCCTCCGGTGGGAATAAAGCTCTCTGTACCGGTCCAATTCTCACGATAGCGTCCATTTAGTATACCTCTATTAAGAAATTCCGTAGCCAAAACACGCGCAGGAAGCAGTGCGGCTTCTTGCATCGTTTTGTCTTCTAGGTGCAGGCCCATGTGCCAAAGGCCGTCGATCGTATACGCTATCGTATGAATAATCGGTTGATCGTTCTTGTGGGTAGTATTGTCGCAATTAGAAAACCAGCCTAGGGAATTCTGCTGGCTCATCACCCATGAACCGTGCAGCAGGGCCGCAGCTTTCCATTCTTTCTCATGCTCTGGAAAATGAGGAAGCCAATCCAGTACCGGTGCCATCACATAGGTCCCATACACGCGAATCGCTCCCATGTAGTCGTTTGAGGAAAAACGGCCTTGCTCATCAAGCTGGTCCAAAATCCACTGAATGCAACGAAGCGATGCATTTTTATAGCGCTCATCACCAGTGGTTTCGAATAGCGCAAGCGTACCGCGCAGGATCTGCCCACTATTAAAGACTACCGAACCTCTTTTTTGATGTAAGTAGCCACCTGGCCAACCTCCGTCTTCATGCTGTATGGATAACAACCATTCTCCAGCAGAAAGTGCTGCGTTTTTCGTATCGTCTGACCAGGACATTTGATCCTCTGAAAGAGCGGAATAAGTGAGCAGTGATGGGATGATGTAGCCGGTAGTTTCAGGATATGAACTGGTCCAGCCTTTGTTAAAATAGTACGTTCCAGAACCGCGATCCTCACCGACTGTAATGCTTCTTGTCAGCCATTTAGCTGCATGATGCATTGCTTTAGTTCGGTCTTCCTCTCTTTGGTGCTCGAGGTAAGAGCGTAGATACATCATCTTGTTCACCTCCGCTAGCAGCAACCTCAGGTTCTCATACTTGGTGAGAAATTTTTGCCAATTTTTAATGTACCTCAAAGCACCCATCTACATCATTCCTTGATCTGAAAAGCTAAAGTAGCCACTACGGGTCACAATCAAGTGATCTAAGAGGTTTAGATCTAGCGTTTGTGCGGCATCGACCAATTTTCGAGTCATCCTCTTGTCATTTTCACTAGGCTTTAGCGCACCGGACGGGTGATTATGCGCAACAATCATTGCCGTAGCACCCAATTCAATCGCACGCTTTAACACAATACGTACATCCGTTACCGTCCCCGTTATCCCACCACGAAACAAATCCAGACAGCTGATCGGGATATGAGCTCGATTGAGATACAACACATGAAACTCTTCGTGAGACAGGTATCGAAGATTATCAAAATAGGGCACGGCATCAGTGGATTTCTTGATCGCACTCGGCATGCTCTGAGGCGTATTCCAGAGCTTATGCAACTCAAGCATTGCTAAGATTTGCTTGGCCTTCACAGGACCAATTCCCTTTATGCTTTTCAATGCTGCTTCATCCGCTTGCACTAGTTGTTCCATAGAAATAAAGTGGGCATTTAAACGACGTGCGAGCTCATCCACACTTTGGTAGCGCGAAGCTCCGTTTAACACAAAACTCATCAGTTTTTCTTGCGACCAAGGCCCTTGCTGGTCTTTAAAATTTTCATTCATAAGGCAGGTATGTTTTTAGTAAGGGGTTCCTCATTTAAGTTCGATGGTGACCAATTAAAATCCTACTTTTAGTGCTATGAAAATAGCAGTACTCGGATCTCGCGGAATTCCCAACCGCTATGGTGGTTTTGAAGAAATGGCTCAGCGCGTTTGTCCTATGTGGGTAGCCGCCGGTCACAGGGTGGTTGTATACACGACAAGCGACCATCCCGAGCGAATGGAAACGTTCGAGGGCGTTGAGATTCGTTACATTTTCAACCCCAAACGCACCTTAGGTCTCGCCGGACAATTCATCTATGATTTAATGTCCCTGAGGGATGCACAGAAGGAACATTTTGATATCGTTCTTCAGCTCGGCTACACCACCTCTGGGATTTGGTCTTTTCTCTGGCCGGCTGAAAAAACCGTTACGAACATGGATGGCTTAGAGCATCAGAGGGCCAAATACAGTGGACCGTTAGCTGGTTTTTTACGTTGGTCGGAGAAACGAGCAGCTAAACGTTCAAAACTTTTAGTTGCTGACAATCCGGAGATTGCGAAATACTTAAAAAAATACAGCCAACCAACGGTTACCATTGCATACGGAACGGATGTGATTGAAAAGACGACTGCACAAATTGAACTCTTGCAAAATTGGGCAAAAGAGCAGGAAATAGATCTAGTTCCCGGAGCCTACTCCCTTCATATTGGCAGAGTGCAGAAAGACAACCATGTTCATGAAATCTTAGAAGCAGCAAAAACCAGTAGAATGGAATTGGTCGCGATAGGTGACTATTCAACAACGTATGGAAAGCTCTTGAAAGACGCCTACAGCTCGGTGGAGAACATTCATTTTCCAGGGACATTGTATGAGAAACCGATCCTGAACGCCCTTCGGTGTCATAGCAAGTTTTACATACATGGGCACAGCGCTGGTGGTACAAACCCTGCGTTGTTAGAAGCGCTGGGTTGCGGCTGTTTCGTGTTGGCACACGGCAATAATTTCAATGCAAATGTACTGGGAGGACTCGGAGGCTTGTGGAACAGCACAGAAGAGCTGAGCACCCAGATGGGACTTACACCAGAGTCAGACTTAGCTGAGAAACAGCGCGAAATCGCACAGAACCGTATGGCGGAACATTTTACTTGGCAACAGATCGCTAACGAGTATTTGCGTGCGTTTGAAACTATGCTTTAAGTGGGCACCGCATAAAAAAGCCCCGTCTCTCAATCGTGAAAAACGGGGCTTGAAAAGTAATTTCAATCGGCTTAAATGATCAACATTGCATCACCAAAGGCGAGGAAACGGTATTTCTCTTTGATTGCTTCCTGAATCGCATGCATCGCAAGATCGTGACCGAGCATCGCACTATTCATCATCAACAATGTTGAGCCTGGAGGGTGGAAGTTGGTGATCATGGAATCTGGGACTTTCACTACGTATGGAGGGAAGATGAATTTGTTCGTCCAGCCTTCAGTCGCCGTAACACGACCTCCCGTAGTTAGTGAACTTTCCAAAGTACGAACAGTCGTGGTACCCACAGCACAAACACGACGCTTGTTCAGTAATGCGTCGTTAACCACGTCAGCACAAGGCTGCTCAAGGAAGAACTGCTCACTGTCCATTTTGTGCTTACTCAAATCTTCTACTTCCACAGGACGGAACGTACCCAAACCTACGTGGTGGGTTAATTCTGGCAGGTGAACACCTTTGATTTCCAAACGCTTCATCAAATGCTTGGAAAAGTGTAATCCTGCCACTGGAGCTGCAACCGCACCTTCTACTTTCGCGAAAATCGTTTGGTAGCGCTCCGCATCTTCGCTAGTAGGCTCGCGGTCGATATATTTTGGAAGAGGCGTCTCCCCCATTTCTGTCAACTTCGCACGGAATTCTTCGTACGAACCGTCGAACAAGAAGCGTAACGTACGACCTCTAGAAGTGGTGTTATCGATCACCTCTGCTACTAGAGAATCATCGTCCCCAAAGTAGAGTTTGTTTCCAATTCTGATTTTACGCGCAGGATCAACGAGTACATCCCATAAACGGCTTTCAGAATTCAGCTCGCGCAGCAAAAAGACTTCGATGCGCGCTCCTGTTTTCTCTTTATTCCCCCACATTCTCGCAGGAAAGACTTTCGTGTTGTTCAACACCATCACATCACCGTCGTCGAAATAGTCGATTACCTGGTGAAAGTGTTTGTGTTCGATTTCGCCTGTATCCTTGTGAACTACCATCAAACGGCTATCGTCGCGGTGTAAGGTCGGCTCCTGAGCTATGAGTTCCTTCGGGAGATCATAGTCAAAGTGTGAGAGTTTCATTTTCATAGCTTACGGGCTTTGAAATGTTTATAGTTAAGCGGTAAAGGTACGATTTCGGCACCCCCCTTGTCAAGTTTATTAAAGACCAATTGACTTTGAACAATAAACTTTCGAAATTTGTTGACCTTAGACGCACTGCTTAGCAGTGTTTGCACCATCGAAATTGGACACTTAAAAACTACGCCCTATGGGAGTTAATTTACGTACCGAACTTACCGCCATTCGCTCAAAAAGCACCGATTCCCACCACAGCGACATGCTTAAAGGATTCACGCAACTCTTCGCACAAAAATCTGAAGGTGAGCGTATTCTGAATAACCTTTTCGCCTCTACGGGTCAGGAAGAAGCGCTGCACTTTGATGCTTTAGATACGGAACGTATCTACCATATTAGCGCCATCGAGAAGTTGTGTGTCGACTACAGATTACGCTTTTTAGACTCCTCGCTTTTCAA
>JGI26082J51739_10001675_pt1 | contig 13742 bp, 14 predicted proteins | sample SaaInl5LU_22_DNA_FD_51739 | JGI IMG/M metagenome (IMG submission 51739)
ATAAGAATAACGATTGCAGGTATTGATAATGACTCAGCGTGTCCCTCTTTTGATCAACGGCCAGATGGTCCAAAGCCAGACCGATGCTTTTATTCCCGTAACAGACCCCGCAACTCAAAATGTTATTGCTGAGGTCCCTTGTGCGACATCCGCCGAAGTGGACGCGGCCATAGCCGCCGCACAGATTGCATTTGAGAGCTGGAAAGAGACCCCCGTGGGCGAGCGTGCTCGCTTGATGCTGCGTTACCAGCACCTACTCAAAGAGCATCACGACGAGATCGCCACCCTGCTATCCAGCGAAACAGGAAAGACGTTTGAAGACGCTAAAGGTGATGTATGGCGCGGTATAGAAGTGGTTGAACACGCCTGTAATATCGCTTCACTGTCGATGGGTGAGACCGTTGAGAATGTCGCGCGAAAAATCGACTGTTACAGCATCACTCAACCGCTCGGTGTCTGTGTGGGTATCACACCCTTCAACTTCCCAGCGATGATTCCCCTGTGGATGTTTCCGATGGCCATCGCCTGTGGTAACACCTTCGTTCTAAAACCCTCCGAGCAGGATCCACTAACACCAATGCGCTTGGCGGAGCTGTTCAAAGAGGCGGGCGCCCCTGACGGTCTGCTGCAAGTTGTGCATGGCACTAAAGAGGTGGTCGACCAACTGCTGACCCACAAAGATACGCCCGCTATCTCGTTTGTCGGCTCGGTTGCTGTCGGGGAACACATCTACCGTACCGGCACCGAGCATCTGAAGCGGGTGCAGGCCTTTGCCGGCGCCAAGAACCATATGGTGATCATGCCGGACGCGTCCAAGAATCAGGTTATCAATAATCTTGTCGGTGCGTCTGTCGGGGCCGGAGGTCAGCGCTGTATGGCGATCTCTGTCGCTGTATTTGTAGGCAGTGCCAAAGAGTGGATTCCGGAGCTGCGCGAGGCAATGAACAAGGTTCGCCCCGGCGCCTGGGACGACCCGGATGCGGGGTACGGCCCGCTGATCAATCCAAGTGCTCGGGCCCGTGTGCTCGACTTCATACAGCAGGGAAAGAATGCTGGCGCCCAGTGTCTGCTCGATGGTAGCGACTGCACCGTAGATGGCCCCCCCCCCCCCCCCCCCCAACGGCAACTGGGTTGGCCCGACGTTGTTTAGCGGTGTCACCACCGATATGTCGATCTACAAAGAGGAGATCTTTGGCCCAGTGCTTTGCGCCATTGAGGTCGACACACTGGATGAAGCCATCGCTCTAATTAATGCCAACGCCTATGGTAATGGCACGTCGATCTTTACCTCATCGGGCGCCGCTGCTCGCAAGTATCAACACGAGATCAAGGTAGGCCAGGTCGGTATCAATGTCCCAGTGCCTGTGCCGCTGCCGATGTTCTCGTTCACTGGCTGGCGTAAATCCTTCTATGGGGATCAACACGCCTACGGTAAACAGGCGGTTAAGTTCTACACCGAAACTAAGACCGTTACCGCGCGCTGGTTCGAAGAGGATATAGACACTGGGGTAAACACCACGATTCAGCTAAAGTAAGCGGATAACAACAAAGGAAAACACCATGGATTTTGAGCTGAACGAAGATCAGATCGCCTTTGCCGACCTGGCTCGAAGCTTCGCTGAAAAAGAGTTCGAACCCAATGCCGCTGAGTGGGATGAGCAGCAGATATTCCCACTTGAGACCTTGCGTAAAGCGGGTGAACTCGGCCTGTGTGGCCTTTACGCCCCAGAAGATGTTGGCGGTTTAGGGCTGAGCCGACTGGATGCCAGCATCATCTTTGAGGAGCTCGCACAGGGCTGCACATCGACTACCGCCTATCTAACGATCCACAACATGGTGGCGTGGATGATCGCAGAATTTGGTAACGAAGCGACGCGCAACCAGTGGTGCCCTGNCCTCACGGCGGGTGAGCAATTTGGCTCCTACTGCCTAACAGAGCCNAACGCCGGCTCCGANGCCGNCTCACTTAAGACAAGCGCTAGTCGCGATGGTGACGACTACCTGCTCAACGGCAGCAAGATCTTTATCTCCGGTGCCGGCGCAACCGATGTCCTCGTAGTAATGGCACGCACCGGTGAAGCAGGCGCCAAAGGGATCTCGGCTTTCGCCGTCGATGCCAAAAGCGAAGGCATCAGCTACGGGCGCAAAGAGCAGAAAATGGGATGGAACTCACAACCCACCCGTATGGTTACCTTTGATGAGGTACGCGTGCCTGCTAGCGCCATGCTGGGCGCTGAGGGTGATGGCTTTAAGATCGCCATGAAGGGCCTGGACGGCGGACGCATCAATATTGGCGCCTGCTCTATCGGTACGGCGCAAGCGGCACTTAAACGCGCACGCAACTACATGCTGGAGCGCAGTCAGTTCGGCAAANCACTGAGCAACTTCCAAGCACTGCAGTTCAANCTCGCTGATATGACCACTCAGTTGGTTGCTGCCCGCCAGATGATTCGACTCGCAGCAAGCCGGCTCGACGCCGGACATGCCGATAAAACAGTTTATTGTGCTATGGCGAAGCAGTTTGCAACCGACGCCGGATACACCGTAGCCGATGAAGCGCTGCAGATCTTTGGCGGCAATGGCTACATCAAGGAGTATCCGCTAGAGCGCTACCTACGTGACAACCGCGTGCACCGTATCCTTGAGGGTACCAATGAAATTATGCGTCTGATCATCGCCCGCCGGGCGCTGATGCAGGATGCCGCAGAGCTACTTTAAGCGATATTAGGGAGAGAGCATGTCTGACGCGCTACTTTTAGAAAAGCAGGGCCATACCGCGGTTATTACGATGAATAATCCGCCGGCTAACACCTGGACCGTTGAGAGCTTGAAGCAGTTAACCGAGTTGGTTGCGCAGCTCAACGCCGATCGCGAAGTGTTCGCTCTGGTGTTGCGCTCTACCAGCGAGAAATTNTTCTGTGCCGGTGCCGACCTCAAGCTGTTCGCAGATGGCGATCGCTCGATGGCTCGCGACATGGCCCGCGGCTTCGGNGAGGCCTTTGANGCGCTGTCGAATTTCCGTGGCGTATCCATTGCTGCGATAAACGGCTTTGCCATGGGNGGTGGCCTCGAGGTTGCACTGGCGTGTGATATTCGTGTNGCCGAGGAGCAGGCTCANATGGCGCTNCCAGAAGCCAAAGTNGGACTTCTNCCCTGTGCGGGTGGNACCCAGAATCTGACGATGCTGGTTGGAGAAGGTTGGACTAAGCGNATGATTTTATTAGGCGAACGTCTGAAAGCGNCGCAAGCGAAAGAGATCGGCCTAGTCGAAGAGCTGGTACCTACCGGCGGCGCGTTTGAGCGTGCAATGGAGCTGGCCAAGCAGGCCGAGCAGCAGAGTCCAATGTCGATCGCCAACTGTAAACAGCTGATTCAAAACAACCGTCATCAGCACTGGGATGCAGGCTACATTCTCGAGCGTGAACTCTTCGTTGACCTCTTCTTCTCTGAGGATCAAAAAGAGGGGGTGAACGCATTCCTGGAAAAACGTGCTCCCGAGTGGAAGAACCGCTAACTGAGCGAGATAAGGACATTTGATGAGTTGCGTACTCTTTAACGAACACCCCACAAACGACGGCAACCTTATTCTTGAGGTGCATCTCAACTCTGAGCGATCACTCAATGCGCTGACGCTGGAGATGATTGAGCTGACTATGCCGCGCCTCGATCAGGCCGCTGCGGATGAGCGAATTAAAGCGGTGCTGTTGACCAGCGCAGGGGAGAAGGCCTTCTGCGCCGGTGGCGATGTGGTGAACCTCTACAAGTCGATCACTAACGAGGCGAACTCTAGTTTCCCGGTCGACTACTTCACTGCTGAGTATACAATCGACTACCGCATTCACACCTTCCCTAAACCTTTTATCTGTTGGGGCAGCGGTTATGTCATGGGTGGCGGCATGGGCCTAATGAACGGCTGTAGCCATCGCGTGGTTACACAAACCTCACACCTCGCAATGCCGGAGGTGACTATCGGTCTCTACCCTGACGTGGGCGGTAGTTTTTTCCTCAACCGTATGCCCGGGCGCACGGGTATTTTTCTGGGTCTTACCGGCAACCCAATCTATGCGGCAGATGCCCTCTTCCTCGGCCTTGCTGATCGCTTCATTGATGCCGCCAAACTGCCGCAGTTGATCAGCTCACTGGTCGAGGCAGACTGGAGCGCGGACGCCTACACCTGCGTAAATCAGGTGCTGCGCCAGCTCGAGCAGCAGTCCCAAGCGGTCTTGCGCACAGACGCTCCAATCCAGGATCACTTTGACTTCATACAGCAGATCACCGATCAAGATTCGCTCGATGATCTTATGCAAGCGATGCACGAGCTCGAAAGCGAGGATCCTTGGATTCAACGCTCTAAAAAAGCGATCACCCACGGTTCGCCCCTATCAGTGCACATCATTGCTGAACAGCTCAAACGCTGCCGCCACCTTTCACTCAAAGAGGTGTTTATGGCCGAGCTTGAGCTGTCGGTGCAGTGCTGCCGTCATCGCGAGTTTCCAGAGGGGGTTCGAGCCCTTCTAGTCGATAAAGACGGCAAACCCGACTGGAGCTATAAGACGGTGAGCAGCGTCGACGAAGCGTTTGTGCAGCAGTTCTTTACTAGCCCTTGGGAGCCCGGACAAGCGAATCCGTTGAGCGATCTTTAACGGCAAAACTTTTTACCCTGAACAATAAACATAAGAGGGACAGAGAATGGCAACAATTGGATTTATCGGACTGGGTAATATGGGCGGCCCGATGGCCGCCAACTTGGTCAAAGCAGGTCACCAGGTACAGGTGTTTGACCTCTCAGCAGCCGCACTTGAACGAGCAGTCTCAGCCGGTGCACAGGCAGCTGACTCTGCAACTTCGGCCGTCAAAGGCGCACAGTTTGTCATCACTATGCTACCGGCAGGCCAGCATGTTGAAGGGCTGTTCGTCACCGGTGATACACCGCTGTTTGATGCCGTGGAGTCCGACGCCCTAATCATTGACAGCTCCACCATTGATGCCGAGACCGCAAAGCGTGTCTCTGCAGTGGGTGCCGCTCGCGGTATCGACTTCATCGATGCACCGGTCTCAGGCGGAGTCGGTGCAGCTACAGCGGGCACCCTTGCCTTTATGGTCGGTGCAACAGAAGCTCAATTCGAGCGGGCTAAACCCATTCTAGAGGCGATGGGCAAAAACATCTTCCGCGCGGGCGACTCGGGTGCGGGCCAGATCGCCAAATGCTGCAACAACATGATGCTGGCGATTCAGATGGCCGGTGCCTCAGAGGCGTTAAATATGGGGGTGCGTAACGGTCTGGATCCGGCAGTGCTCTCTGAGATCATGAAGCAGAGTTCCGGTAACAACTGGGCGCTGCAGGTCTACAACCCCTTCCCCGGTGTAATGCCCAATGTGCCCTCCTCTAATAATTACCAAGGCGGCTTTGCGGTGGACCTGATGTATAAGGATCTAGGGTTAGCGATGGATGTCAGCCAGCAGAGTGGCTCGCCCACACCGATGGGCTCCGCAGCCCGCGCGCTGTACATGCTGCACCGTAAAAACGGCACAGGCGGCCTGGATTTCTCCAGCATTCTGAAGTTCTATCAGGAGCAGTAGATCCCAGCGTTAGTCGACAACAAATAGCCTCACCAGAATAAATATAAGAGGGATGCAGATGAGATATGACGACCAATACCAAGCCGCTTTAGATAACCCAGAGGCCTATTGGGCGACCCAGATTGATCGAATCGCTTGGTTCAAAAAGCCCGAAACGATCCTGCACAAAACTGATTTCGGAACCTACAGTTGGTATCCCGATGGAGAACTCAACACCTGCTATCTAGCCTTAGATCAACAGGTCGAGCAGGGCCGCGGTGAGCAGGTAGCGCTCTATTACGACTCGCCCGTCAGCGATACCAAAGAGGCCATCAGCTACAACGACCTCTTAGCTCGAGTGAAACGCTTTGCCGGCGCGCTGCAAGCGCGCGGCGTGGAGAAAGGCGATACCGTACTCATATACATGCCAATGATTCCAGAGGCCGCAGTAGCAATGCTCGCCTGCGCCCGCCTTGGCGCAGTTCACTCAGTCGTCTTTGGTGGCTTTGCCCCCAACGAAATGGCCATTCGTATCGATGATGCCAACCCCAAAATGATNCTCACCGCATCCTGCGGTATCGAGTTCGACAAGNAGATCGCCTACAAGCCGCTNGTCGATCAGGCGATCGATATGGCGACACATAAGCCCGAGNACACTATCGTCTGCCAACGCCCAATGCTAAGCGCCGAGCTTAACCAAGCGCGCGATCTGGACTGGTATGAATTTCAGGAGGGGTCGCAAGACGCAGCGTGCACGCCTGTCTTGGGACGCGACCCGCTGTACATACTCTACACCTCTGGCACTACCGGTCAGCCCAAAGGGATAGTGCGAGACAACGGCGGCCATGCAGTAGCGCTAAGTTATGCCCTCAACAATGTCTATGGCATGGAAGCGGGCGATGTCTGGTGGGGCGCCTCCGACATTGGCTGGGTTGTCGGTCACTCCTTTATTGTTTACGGCCCTTTGATGGGCGGCTGCTCGGCGATCTTCTTTGAGGGTAAACCGATCAAAACGCCCGATGCTGGCACCTTCTGGCGCGTCATTGGCGAATATGGGGTCAACTCGATGTTCTGTGCCCCCACCGCCTTCCGCGCGATTCGCAAAGAGGATCCTGAGGGCGCACTGGCCAAACAGTTCGACCTGAGCTCGCTGAAATGGGTCTTTGTCGCCGGTGAAAAACTCGACTCCTCGACCTACGGCTGGCTCTCTGAACTGCTGCAAGTGCCTGTGATAGACCACTGGTGGCAAACCGAAACGGGTTGGCCGATGACCGCGCCGATGATGGGATGGGACAACCCCTCCAAAGAGCGTCTGGGCTCCACCAACAAACCGATCCCCGGGTACGATATTCGCGTGCTCGACGACAGCGGCGAAGAGGTTGAGACTGACGCCGCTGGCAACATCTGCGTCTCCCTGCCGATGCCCCCGGGCGTCGCCTGGAGTATCTGGAATAACAACGAACGCTACCGCAGCTCTTACCTTCAGGCGTTTCCCGGTTACTACCACACGGGTGACGGCGGATTTAAAGATGCGGAGGGCTACATCTACATTACCGGACGTACCGATGATGTGATCAACGTCTCCGGCCACCGACTCTCCACCGGCGAGATGGAAGAGGTACTGTCGGCACATAGCGCTGTCGCTGAGTGTGCCGTCATAGGTGTGAACGATGAACTGCGGGGACAATTGCCGCTGGGCCTCGTGGTGCTCAAAGCGGACGAAACCATCAGCGAAGCGGATCTGGTACAAGACCTAGTGCAGATGGTTCGTGACCGAGTGGGCGCAGTCGCTTGCTTCCGTCAGGCATTGGTGGTGCAACGCTTGCCCAAGACCCGCTCAGGCAAGGTGCTACGTGCAGTGCTACGCAAGATTGCGGCGGGTCAGGAGTACACCATGCCATCAACGATAGATGATCCAGCGATTCTGACGGAGATCGAAGAGATCCTACAATCCGCAGGTTTCTGAGCAGGGCCCTGTAGGAGGGATGTGCGGCAAAGCCGCATTTCCCGACACCCAGTGTCGGGTCGCGAAATAGCGCTGTGCGCTACATCGCTCGTACATTCTTAATCCAACGTGTGTCGCCTCGAGAGGCGAGCTACCGGTTAGTGCTTGTTGGTTTTCGCCAGCAGCGCTTCGAGCTTGTTGCTGATGCGCTCCTCTTTCTCGGCTACGCGCTGCTGTTTGCGCTGCTCTTTTTGACGCTCGACACGGCGCTGTTTGTACTCCGCTAGCTTCGCTTTGGCGTGACCCGCTTCGCTCTCGTTGACGGTACCAGACGCGTCACCGTTCAGATCGACACGGTCGGCACCCTCTACAATCGACTGCAGGTAGCGTGGATTGCGCACGTAGGTAGCCAGTGCACGTTTGATTTTACCGCGGCTCACTTTGTCATCAGCGACCAGATCTTCCTGAATACCAATCTTCAGGGGTTTAGGCTCGGCAGCGTTGAACGCTTTCGGGTAGTTTGTCTCCAACAGTTCTACCGCTGCCTGGTTTGCTGCGCGATTCTTGTTACGCGCCTTGTCTGAGGTCTGTTCGCTCACGTTCTCATCTCGTTTGTTACTTGGGCCGCAACCCTGATCGAAGCCGCATTCTAACAGCATATCAGGCTTGTTAAGCCCCTTTTTCACAACGCGCACACTCGGATTACGGGTCGCTACTGGGGTGGGCTATCAGGCGCCCTTGCGAATCAGGTAGATATACTCATCACCGCGCTGCTCTTGCTCGACCAATTCGTGCCCGAGGAAATTGCAGAATTTTGGGATATCACGCTCTGTGGAGGGGTCTGTGGCTAAAACCTCTATCAGTTGCCCGGCAGCAACGTCTGAGATTTTGTTATGCAGCATCATCACCGGTTCAGGGCAGTAGAGACCACGCGCATCAAGTTGTGCATCAGGTTTCACAAAGGATTTTCCGTTCAATTACTCAATCTCATTATTGTCGCAAATACCGAGGCATGTTGTCAGCCCAGCGTTGTCAGACCGGTACGGCTACCAACCGCTTTACCGTTCACCCGCCTTCGGTCTATTCTTGGACTAAAGGGAACGCACGTAAGGAAAACAACAATGATAAGAGTTTTTATTGAGCGCCATGTTCCAACGGAACTGACCGACGCCTATAACTCACTCGCTCGCGAAAACCTGCAGACGGCGATGTCCACGACGGGCTTCATCTCTGGCGAAGTTTTACATGATATCAGCGATACAGAGAAGCGTCTGATTGTAGCAACTTACCGNACGTTAAGTGACTGGTCGCGCTGGTATCACTCGGAAGAGCGCAGGCAGATGATGGACCGAATCGGTCCTATGCTCGAGCACGAAGAGAAGATCACTATTTACGAGCTGTAGTTCAGCCTCTGCTTATCTGATCAACTCTAAATAGACCGTGATCTCCTCGCGATCGTGATAGAGATGCTTGGCTTCCAATTTATATCTGAGCTGCGCCTCGGTCAGAATGCTCTGCAACTGCTCGAGACAAGATTCCACCTCAGCAAAACGCTGCTTCATCGGCAGTTTNAGGTTAAATATAAGAATCGTTGACCAGCGANTAATCGCCCACTTGGCCATCAACTCAGTAACTTGCGATGGTTTTTCCACCACATCACACACCAACATATCCACCGGCTTGTTCGGCTTGAACGTGAAGGCGTCTTCGCGACGATGGTCCACCTGCCCGGAATCCATCAACTCTTGTGACATTGGGCCATTATCAACCGCTGTTACAAACATATTGCGATTGACCAACTGCCAGGTCCAACCACCCGGGGCAGCACCCAGATCAACGGCCGTTCGGCCACTCTCAATCTTCTCTTGCCAATCCGCCTTGGGCACAAACCAGTGCCACGCCTCCTCCAACTTCAGCGTCGAGCGGCTCGGTGCAGAGGGCGGAAACTTCAAGCGCAGTATACCCTGCTCCCAGCGACAGCTGTTCTTGATCGGCGAAACACCCAACCAGAAAGTTTGTCCATCAATGACGAATAAATGGGTACGCCAGTCGGCACGCTGTTTGCGCGGCAACATCAGACCGGCTTGACGCATTGCACCNGAGAGCGCAGAACCAAACTTACGCGCAAAACCGTTAAGGTTGCGCCCATCTGTAGTGTCAGCCGTCTCAACATAGAGCTCAGCGGACTGCGGCAGCCCCTCAGCGGCCGCTAAGAGCGGCGTGATGCGGTCCTTNGTACTGACATGCGATAGAAGATCAGTGCAAGCGACCCATTGACGCGCGAAGATCAGGCGCCNAAATTTGAGCTGCGCCATCAACTCAAGCGCATTCTGCTCACCCGTCAGATGAAAAAGCACATAGGCGCTATTGGGGCTAAACTTGGGATANCCGAAAAAAACCGAGCTCTGCTGCACGAGTCGATATCTCGGAAGCCGCTTCAGATTCAAACCCTGCGCGGCAATAGATCAGTAGATGGTTAAGCACGCTCGAGCCTCGCTGTTTCACCGGTGATTGCGGCGCAAACTCTAGCATAGCTAGATTTGCGGGAAACGAGCGTTGGTCGTACCACTGCTGCAGAACTGCGTGACAGCTTATATTGATTTGAATCAAGATATACCCTGTTTTATGACCTTCGCGTTAGCGGTAGATTGCTCTAATAGCCTATTATTATCAGCAAATAACCACCAGAAATATAAGAATAAACCATTTAATATCAGTAGCTTAGATTGCAAAGCTTCAGAGCAATTTTGGCTGATTGGCGTCTTTATGTCGGAACAGCGCATGCTGCACCGCACAAAAATAGGTGAGATAAATGGTCCCTAATTCATTGAAAAAGATCGACTCATCCAACATAATTCGCCCAAATTTCGACCTTTTCTATTCACAAAGCTTGATGAGAGCCTGAAATGAGCACTGCAACTGCAAATACGTACAACTATCGAGTTGTTCGCCAGTTCGCCATCATGACGGTTGTTTGGGGCATCGTAGGCATGGGCCTAGGTGTTCTGATCGCTGCTCAGTTGGTGTGGCCAGCACTTAACTTCGATACGCCTTGGTTTTCTTTTGGACGTCTGCGTCCTCTGCATACCAATGCGGTCATCTTCGCCTTTGGCGGTAGCGCCCTATTCGCAACGTCTTACTACGTTGTGCAGCGTACCTGCCAAACTCGCCTCTTCTCTGATGGCCTAGCGGCATTTACCTTCTGGGGTTGGCAGGCAGTTATCGTAGCTGCTGCTATCACACTACCGATGGGTATTACATCAACTAAAGAGTACGCTGAGCTCGAGTGGCCAATCGATATTCTGCTTGCTGTTGTATGGATCTGCTATGCAATCGTCTTCCTCGGTACTGTCAAAAACCGTAAGACGTCGCACATCTATGTGGGCAACTGGTTCTACATGGCGTTCATCATCACTGTTGCGGTGCTGCACATTGTTAATAGCATCCAGATGCCTGTTACCCTGTTCAAGTCATACTCAGTTTACCCAGGTACTGTCGATGCGATGGTGCAGTGGTGGTACGGTCACAACGCCGTAGGTTTCTTCCTGACTGCTGGCTTCTTGGGCATGATGTACTACTTCGTGCCAAAGCAGGCTGAGCGTCCGATCTACTCGTACCGTCTCTCTATCGTCCACTTCTGGGCGCTGATCGCCACNTACATGTGGGCGGGTGGTCACCACCTGCACTACTCTGCGCTACCTGACTGGGCGCAGTCTGTTGGTATGATTATGTCACTGATCCTGCTGGCACCCTCTTGGGGCGGCATGATCAACGGTATGATGACCCTCTCAGGCGCATGGCACAAACTACGTACTGACCCTATCCTGCGTTTCCTCGTGGTATCGCTGTCGTTCTACGGCATGTCGACCTTCGAAGGCCCGATGATGGCGATCAAGACCGTTAACGCTCTGTCACACAACACAGACTGGACTATCGGCCACGTACATGCTGGTGCTCTGGGCTGGGTTGCGATGATCTCGATCGGTGCGATCTATCACATGATTCCTAAGCTGTTCGGTAAGGCGCAGATGTACTCGACTGCCCTGATTAACACTCACTTCTGGCTGGCAACTATCGGTACTGTCCTCTACATCTGTGCGATGTGGGTAAACGGTATCCTGCAGGGTCTGATGTGGCGTGCAGTTAACGAAGACGGCACCCTCACCTACAGCTTCGTTGAAGCGTTGGAAGCGAGCCACCCAGGCTACTTCGTGCGTTGGTTGGGCGGTATGTTCTTTGTCGCGGGTATGTTCCTGATGGCTTACAACGTATGGCAGACCACCCGCTCAGGCAGCAAAGTGGCCCCTGCAGAAAACCCTGATCCGGCTGTAGCCGCAGCGTAAGTCAGACCGGAGAGAGTTAAGATGATTAAACACGAAACTATCGAAAAGAAAATGGGTCTGATGATCCTGCTGATNATCGTCGTAATTAGCGGCGGTGGTCTGGCAGAGATCGTTCCCCTCTTCTTCCAAAGCTCTACCACCAAGCCAATTGAAGGTCTGCGTACGTACAGCGCGCTTGAACTGGAAGGCCGTGATATTTACATCCGCGAAGGCTGTCATGTGTGTCACACACAGATGATTCGCCCTTTCCGTGCAGAGACAGAGCGCTACGGTCACTACTCAACAGCTAACGAGTTTGTTTANGAACACCCNTTCCTCTGGGGTTCTAAACGTACCGGGCCTGACCTCGCGCGCGTTGGTGGACGTTACTCTGATGACTGGCACCGTGCACACATGTACAACCCGCGTGACGTTGTACCTGAGTCAAAAATGCCATCCTACCCGTGGCTTTTCGAAGATAAGCTAACAGGGCGTGACACGGCAGCGAAAATGACTGCACTGCGCAAACTAGGCGTGCCATTCAGCGATGAGCAGATTGCCAACGCGCAGGAAGATGTTGCAGGCCGTTACGAGATTGATGCTCTGGTTGCCTACCTACAGGCGCTAGGCAAAATGCATTCTGAGTACACCAACAAACGGTAATTATCAGTGAGTTACGAAACCTACGGTCCATACATTCCGGTCATCATGCTACTGACCTTCATCGGCATCTTTCTGTGGGTGATTAACCCACGCAATAAGAANCGCTTNGATGATGCGGCAGATCTACCCTTCCAGGATGAGGCGATTGACCAGCGCACACAGCAGGCCGACCAGGAGAGTAACGGAGGAGAAAAACGATGAGTGCTTTTTGGAGCATTTGGATTTCAGTCATCACCCTAGGCGTGATTATCGGTGTAACTTGGCTGCTATTCGCTACTCGTAAGAGTGAGAAATTTAAAGAGACAACAGAAGAGACTGTCGGCCACGCGTTTGACGGCATCGAGGAGTATGACAACCCACTGCCGAAGTGGTGGTTCAACATGTTCCTGATCACCGTTGTCTTCTCTTTGGGCTACCTTGCCCTCTACCCGGGTCTGGGTAATTTCAAAGGCCTGCTCGGTTGGACGTCTGCTAACCAGTGGGAGAAAGAGATGGCGCACGCGGAGGAGGTCTACAAGCCTGTTTTTGCGAAATACGCTGCCCTCTCAATTGAAGAGTTGAACCAGCCCGGCAACGAGAACGGCCTGAAGATGGGGCAACGCATGTTTGCCAACAACTGTTCGGTTTGTCACGGTGTGGGTGGTGTCGGTGCATACGGCTTCCCTAACTAACTGACGACGACTGGCTCTATGGCGGTTCGCCAGAGACTATTGTTCAGACACTGATCAACGGCCGACAAGGTGGCATGCCAGCATTTGGGGCAACGCTGGGCGAGGATGGTGTACAAGATGTATCGCACTACGTACTTAGCCTGAGCGGTCAGGAGCACGATGCATCAGCTGCAGATCGCGGCCAAGCGACCTTCAACTCCGTCTGTGCGGCCTGTCACATGCCAACAGGCGAAGGCATGCAAGCACTGGGCGCGCCCAATCTGACCGATAACGTCTGGTTGTACGGTGGTGATTTCGCGCAGATCGCACACACTATCCGCGGCGGTCGTGCAGGTGTAATGCCGGCGCAGAAAGATCTGCTTTCAGAAGATAAGATTCAGCTGATTGCAGCTTACGTATACAGCCTGTCGAAATAATCTTTCAACAGGCGATAAAGGGGCGACTGATATATATCAAGTCGCCTTTTTTATCGGCGCAGTACACTGCCCCTATTGTTGAGCTAGTTGATCTCTCTTTGCAGCAGGACCCACTGAATGAGTCAGATACCAGTAAAAGATGTCACCCCCCAAGTAGAGGTTGTAA
>JGI26082J51739_10001677_pt1 | contig 13733 bp, 10 predicted proteins | sample SaaInl5LU_22_DNA_FD_51739 | JGI IMG/M metagenome (IMG submission 51739)
AGAATAAATATGAATAAAATCATATAAAATTTCAATTTCTTTTTTAAGTAAAAGAACTATTTTCCTAAATCTATGTCCAACAGTTTGGTTTAGTAATGTTTTAGTTTTAAAATTTATTGTACCGTACAAATACTGTACAATATAAAATAAAAAAGCCCACAAACACTGAGTTTATAGGCTTTTAAAGTGGAGCCGGAGGGAGTCGAACCCTCGTCCAAACAAGCAATTACAATGCTTTCTTCATGCTTAGTTTTCGATTGATTTTCGTGAGGTGCCTGACCGAAAACCGCCCAACACAACCTTAGCTTCTTTAGTTTTAAGAGATTACCGAAGCCTTAATCTCTCTATGTTGCTTTTGATGGTGTTCCGGATTGAGACGCCAACAACAAGGGCTTCTCAGGAACATCTGGCCTCCCTACCTTGTAAGGACGTGGCTAAATCCTACTATAATTCGGATTAAGCAGCTAGAGCGTAGTTATTCTCGCCAATTAAAAGTGTGAAAAATGAGATTTACGAGCTGTAATTCAGCGCTCGGCATGCTTACATCCCAATTGGCCTCGCTGTCAAAACCGGTCGGCCCCGTAGGAACCGGCAAAGTTAGTAAAAAGTTTGCCAAGCCAGCGAAATCCTCTTAAATTAGAGGAATAAAATAAAGCCTATGACTTCTTTTGGTATTATCAAAGAGCGAAAAAATCCACCAGACAAAAGAGTTGTACTTACGCCTGAATTTTGTCAAGTCATTAAGGATGAGTATTCTAATGCACAAATAATTGTAGAGCCCTCGGATATAAGGGTTTTTAAAGACCATGAATATCAAGAAAAAGGGCTGCTTGTTTCCGCTTCAATGGAAGACTGTGAAGTGCTTTTAGGGGTTAAAGAAGTTCCTATTGAGGCGCTTATTGCGAATAAAAAATACTTTTTCTTTTCTCATACGATTAAAAAGCAAGCTTATAACAGGGATTTATTAAGGGCGGTGTTGGAAAAAAACATCAGTCTTTTTGACCATGAGGTCATTACGTCGGCCAGAGGCCAAAGACTCGTTGCTTTTGGAAGGTATGCCGGATTGGTAGGTGCTTATAATGGCCTAAGAACCTATGGCTTAAAGCATGAATTGTTTGAATTGCCTAAAGCCAGTGATTTAAGGGATCTAGAGGCACTTATAGCTGCTATTAAGTCGGTTACACTCCCTCCAATTAAAGTAGTACTTACAGGAGTAGGAAGGGTTGGCAGTGGTGCTGCTGAATTATTAGATGCTGCAGGGGTATTGAAAGTGTGTCCGGATCATTTTATGGGAAGGCATTTTACAGGCCCTGTTTATACGCAGATAGATGTCTTAGAATACAACAAGCGAAGTGACGGACTTGTTGGCGACAAAAAGGATTTTTTTGACAATCCAGAAGCTTATGTCTCGAACTTTTTACCCTACACCGAAGAAGCAGATGTTTTTATTGCAGGACATTTTTACGGTCAAGGGGCTCCAGCATTTTTTAAACTCAAAGACATTCAGGGTCCTCATTTTAAAGTGTCTGTAATAGCAGATGTGAGCTGCGATATTGGTCACCCAATTCCAACAACCCTTAGGGCGAGTACCATTGCAGATCCAATTTATGGCATAGATAGAGAGACAGGTAAAGAAATAGATTTTATGCGACCCAAATGCCATAGCTGTTATGGCAGTAGACAACCTTCCTTGTGAATTGCCAAGAGATGCCTCTGAGGGTTTTGGCGCTGCTTTTTTAACCCATGTAATTCCTGCATTTTTTAATGGAGATAAAGACGGTGTTTTAGCAAGGGCTCAAATGACCAAAAACGGAAAGCTCACAGATCGCTACAGCTATCTAGCGTCTTATGTCAATGGGAAATAGGCCTACTTAAGGCCCTTAACGGTTTTTCTGATAGCCACTAAATTGGTCAGTAGTCTTTCTAGGTGGTCTAAATGAAGCATGTTCGCTCCGTCGCTTTTGGCGTTAGAGGGGTCAAAATGGGTTTCAATAAATATGCCGTCGGCTCCGGTAGCAATTCCGGCCCTTGCGATGGTTTCAATCATGTCTGGTCTGCCGCCAGTCACGCCGGAAGTTTGATTGGGTTGTTGTAAAGAGTGGGTTACATCTAATACAACAGGTGCGTAGGCTTTCATGGTGGGTATTCCCCTAAAGTCTACCACCATATCTTGGTANCCAAACATGGTACCTCTNTCGGTAATGGCTACTTGATTATTTCCACTGTCCAATACTTTTTGNACGGCATGTTTCATGCTCTCNGGNCTCATGAACTGCCCCTTTTTAAGGTTCACTACTTTTCCTGTTTTAGCAGCTGCCACCACTAAGTCTGTTTGTCTTACTAAAAAAGCAGGTATCTGTAATACGTCTACGTATTGTGCGGCTAAAGCGGCATCTGATATTTCATGAATGTCTGTAACTGTGGGTACGCCAAAGGTCTGAGATACTTTTTGTAAAATTTTTAAGGCCTTTTCATCTCCAATACCGGTAAAAGAATCTACCCTAGAGCGGTTGGCTTTTTTAAAACTTCCTTTAAAGATATAAGGAATCTCTAAAGCGTCTGTTATACGAACAATTTTCTCTGCAATTCTAAGCGCCATATCTTCTCCTTCAATGGCACAAGGACCAGATAAAAGAAAGAAATTATCACTTTTAGTGTGCTTAATCTGTGGAATTAAATCTAATTGCATAAGGACTGTTTTAAAGGGCAAAGATATTCCTTTTTTATCTATTTACACCCAAGGGTTTCTTTCACTCAGGCAAACTAATCCCCCAACGAACAGGCTTAAAACAATAAAAAAGCAAATTAATTACCCACCTGATTAAAAATAGGAGTATCTTTGCGCGCGCTTAGCGGAGCTAAGTAATCTATAAATAAGCACTTTATGTCTAATACAAAGAACATTGCCATTATTGCCCACGTAGACCACGGTAAAACTACCTTGGTAGACAAAATCATGTACCACTGTCAGTTATTTCGTGAAAACCAACAAACAGGAGACCTCATTCTAGACAACAACGATTTAGAAAGAGAACGCGGAATTACCATTGTTTCTAAAAACGTTTCAGTTCAATACAAAGGAACTAAGATTAATATTATTGACACTCCAGGTCACGCAGATTTTGGTGGTGAAGTAGAACGTGTTTTAAACATGGCAGATGGTGTGTTGTTATTGGTAGATGCCTTTGAAGGACCAATGCCTCAAACTAGATTTGTATTACAGAAAGCCATTAACTTGGGATTAAAACCTTGTGTGGTGATCAATAAAGTAGACAAAGAAAACTGTACACCAGAAGAGGTACACGAAAAAGTCTTTGACCTCATGTATGAATTGGGTGCAGAAGAGTGGCAGTTAGATTTTCCAACTGTTTACGGTTCAGCTAAGAACAACTGGATGAGCGACGACCCTAAAAATATTACAGAAAATATAGAGCCCCTTTTAGATATGGTTATTGAGCATATTCCAACCTTTGAAGTGAAGGAAGGAAATACGCAAATGTTAATTACATCTTTAGATTTTTCTTCATTTACGGGAAGAATCGCGATTGGTCGTTTACAGAGAGGGACTTTAAAAGAAGGCCAGCCCATTTCTTTGGTTAAAAGAGATGGAAGTATTGTAAAATCAAGAATTAAGGAATTGTATACTTTTGAAGGCTTGGGCCGTTTAAAAGTACCAGAGGTAATAGCTGGAGATATTTGTGCCCTAGTAGGTATTGAAGGATTTGAGATAGGAGATACTGTGGCAGATTTCGAGGCACCAGAAAAATTGGCGTCTATTGCCATAGATGAACCCACTATGAGTATGTTGTTTACTATTAACGACAGCCCATTCTTTGGAAAAGATGGAAAGTTTGTAACGTCTAGACACATCAAAGAGCGTTTGACCAGAGAGCTAGAGAAGAATTTAGCCCTAAGGGTAAACGAAACAGATTCAGCAGACAAGTTTTTGGTTTTTGGACGTGGGGTATTGCACCTTTCTGTACTTATTGAAACCATGAGAAGAGAAGGCTACGAGCTTCAGATTGGTCAGCCTCAAGTAATTATCAAAGAAATTGATGGTGTTAAATGTGAGCCTATTGAGTTCTTGACTATTGACTTACCAGAATCAGTTTCTGGAAGGGCAGTAGAGATGGTTTCAATGAGAAAAGGAGAAATGACTTCTATGGAAGCCAAGGGAGAGAGAATGGTATGTGAGTTTTTAATCCCTTCTAGAGGTATTATTGGGCTTAGAAACCAATTATTAACGGCTACTGCAGGTGAGGCTATTATGGCGCACAGGTTTTTGGAGTATCAGCCTATGAAAGGCGACATTCCAATGAGACAAAACGGATCACTAGTTTCTATGGAATTAGGAAAAGCCATCCCTTACTCAATAGATAAACTTCAGGATAGAGGTAAGTTTTTCGTAGATCCAGGAGAAGATATTTATGAAGGCCAAGTGATTGGTGAGAACTCTCGTGGAGACGACATGGCGGTTAACGTAACCAAAACAAAGAAGCTCTCTAACGTACGTTCTTCTGGAGCAGACGACAAGGCTAAGATTGTACCTGCTATTAAATTCTCTTTAGAAGAGGCTTTAGAATACATCCAAAAAGATGAATACGTAGAGGTAACACCAAAGTTCTTAAGGTTGAGAAAAATACACCTTACAGAAGTAGATAGAAAGAGAAATAAAATTGCCTAATCGCAATTTAAATGTATAGAAAAGGCCCGCTTTTAGCGGGCCTTTTTATTTTTAAAATAGTGATATGACTATTTCTGTACCGCGCCCATAGCCGCACCAATAATCCCCGCCTGATTTAAAAATTCAGCAGGTAAAATAGGGGTTTCAATAGAGATGTGTTCAGAAAATCGTTCCCAATCCTTGGAGGTTCCGCCCCCAACAATAATGAGGTCTGGTGCGCATATAATCTCTACGTATTCTAAAAAAGTATTGAATCGCTTGGCCCATCTTTTAAAGGAGAGCATTTCTTTTTCTTTGGCTGCCGCCGATGCCCACAACTCAATCTTATCGTAACTTTTATAAGGAATCTGTCCCAACTCAAAATTGGGAATGAGCTTCCCGTCTAGAAAAGCGCCACTGCCAAGTCCCGTTCCAATGGTGACCATCATGACCAGTCCTTTTTTGTCTTTACCGGCTCCAAAAGCCATTTCAGCAGTGGCTGCAGCGTCTGCATCATTGTTTACAAATACCTTAGCGCCTGTATGTCTTTCAAAAAGACCAATGACATTAACGCCTACCCATGATTTGTGAAGGTTTCCTTTGCTCTTGCAAACGCCTTTTTTTACAATACTGGGAAAACCCACGCCAATGGGTCCTGAATAATCGAAGTGTTTGGCAATTTGTGCTACTACCTCTGCCATTTCTTCTGGCTTTCTGGAGCTAGGTGTAGGGATTCTAAACCGATCTGTAAGCATGGCCCCAGTTTGTGTATTGACCAATGCGCCTTTAATTCCCGAACCTCCAATGTCTATTCCTAGTACTTCCATGTATGCGTAGTGCTTTAGCAAAACAAAGAAACAAAAAAAATATCACAGCGCTTTTTGAACCACCTCAAAGATTTTGCTGTCTTCGCATTTTAGGGTTTTGAAGGGGAATTTTAAAAGCAGGGCATAGTCATGGGTGACCATTAAAATGGTTTTGCCATTTTGGTGAATCTCTGTGAGGACTTTCATGACCTCTGCACTTGTTTGAGGGTCTAGATTTCCAGTAGGTTCATCTGCTAAGATCAATTCAGGGTCATTGAGTAGCGCCCTGGCAATGGCAATTCGTTGTTGCTCCCCGCCGGAGAGTTCGTGGGGGTATTTAAAGCCTTTGGTTTTCATGCCTACTTTATCCAATACATCATTGGCTTTTTCTTCCATCCTTAAAGTGTCTGTCCAGCCGGTAGCTTTGAGTACAAAGAGCAGGTTGTTTAAAACAGATCTGTCTGGAAGGAGTTTAAAGTCTTGGAATACAATGCCTATTTTACGCCTTAGAAAAGGAATATCGGCCTCTTTGAGGCCAACCAAATTAATGCCTACAATATGGCCAGAGCCCTGCTTTAGAGGAATTTCTCCGTAAAGCGTTTTCATTAGGCTGCTCTTTCCGCTTCCTGTTTTTCCAATCAGGTAAGTGAAAGTCCCTTTTTCTAGGCGAAGGGAAACATCCTGAAGGACCATATTTTGATCCTGAAAAATTGTCGCGTGTTGAATGTCTAAAATTGGCGTGGGCATCTGTTAAAATTGTGGATATAAATGTACTAAGTTCTTTTGTAACCCGCTCTAGGTTTTTTAATTTTCCGTTCCTTTATACTTTAATTAAAAATGAAGCGTTTAGATTGTGAGTTCCCTTTTTAATAGTGTTATGTCCATGAGATTGTCTCTTTTTAGTCGTTGTTTATTAGTGCTGTTATTAGCACCTATCTCCCTTTTAGCACAAGTTCATTTAGGAGATTCTCATGCCCAACAACAGTTGAATGTGGCCCAACAATGGCTTCAAGGCAAACGCTATTCTGTGGTGGCAGCGATAGTGGTAGATTTAAAAGACCATCCAGATAAAGTGGTGGCCCAAAAAGCGGCAGAAATAGAGGTGTTGGCTGCCATTGGCATGGAAGATTCCAAAGCCATATCTCTCGCCTCAGATTTTGTAAAAAACTACCCGAATGCCTTAGGGGCCAATCAGATTTATTTTAAAGCAGGGGGGTCTTTTTTTAAGGTAGGCCAATATTCAAAAGCATTGCCTTGGTTTCAAAAAGTCACTATTGGAGGTCTTTCCACAAAGGAACAACAGGATTATTATTTTTATTATGGCTATTGTAAATTCGCGAGTAAAGACTACAAAGCCGCAGAAGATCTGTTTAGTAAAATATTAGTTAGCAGCGATTATGCAAAAGCAGTTGTTTATTACAAAGCCTATATGGCCTATGCTTCTGGAGATTATAAAATTGCTAAGGATTTGTTTCAAAGTGATTTTTCAGGTTTAAAAACAGACAGGCTTCCTTATTTTATGGCCGACATTTATTTTAGAGAAGGCAACTATCAGTCTGCCATTCAGTCTGCAATAGGCTACTTGCCCAAGGCCAATAGATCGGAAGTCTCCCAGTTGAGTAAGGTATTAGGAGAGGCGTATTTTAGCCTTCAGCAGTATGAAAAAGCCATCCCGTATTTACTAGATTATAGGGGGAATAGAAGGGTTTGGCGTGCAGAGGATTACTATCAATTAGGGTATTGTTATTATATAACGGGCCAATCAAAAGAAGCCATTGCCCAGCTCAATAAGATTCTCAGCCAAGAAACAGATTTGGTTCAGAACGCTTATTATTTGTTGGCTGCAGCTTATTTAAAAGAAGGCCAAAAATCGCAGGCACTCAATGCATTTAAGCGAGCGGCAGACCTTAATTTTAACATAGAAATTCAAAAAGAAGCCCGCTATAATTATGCCCAACTCAGCTATGAAATTGGGAACCCTTATGCATCCCTTCAGGAAGTTTTTGACCAATTTATCAGGGCTTATCCCAAAGATTCAAGAACAGCATCACTAGAGGAATTACTTCTGGAGGCCAGTTTGTCAGAGGGGGACTTCAAGGGCGCTTTGGCGCTTTTGGCCCAACGGAATCCAAACGATATAAAGGCCAGACAACAGATAGGCTTACAGGCAGGACTCATGGCCATTGACCAAAAGCAAATGACTTTGGCTCAAGGCTATTTTGAGGCACTTATTGCCCTAGACACCTATTCAGAAGCAGCGGTAGAAGCGCTTTTTTGGCAGTCCGAACTAGCCCTAAGAACCTATGCGTATTCTAATGCATTTGACTATTTAGCAGCCATAAAAAATGAATCGCTATTGCCGGATCGATTGCGCTTATTACTCCCCTACCAAAAGGGATATGCTTTTTTTAAAACAAAAGAATTTACAAAGGCCATTACTGCTTTTAAGCAATTTTTAAGCCAGACCCAGTCAATGACTGAATTGGAGACAGAGCGTAACCAAGCAGCCCTGAGAATAGCAGACGCCTATTACAGCAGTGGCCAATTTTCAAAAGCCATTTCTAGTTATGTATCCGTAGCGCGGGAGCAGCCCCAAGCAGTCCCTTATGCTTTATTCAACGAGGCTATGGCACAAGGATTAAATGGAAACACAGCAAAAAAAATAGCCTTATTGGTATCCTTTTCTACCCGTTTTCCAGGGCACAGTTATCTGCCAAAAGTCTATTTAGAATTGGGACTTAGTGAAGCAGCACAAGAAAGAAACTCAGAGGCAATCACTTATTTTGACCTTCTTATAAAGGAATTTCCCAATAGTGACCTACTGCCTCAGGCCATGCTTAGAAAAGGATTGTTACAGTTTAATTTATCACAAGCAGACGCGTCTTTAAAAACACTCCAAGACTTGGTGAATCGTTTTCCAAAATCGGCTTCTTTTTCTCAAGCTGTTTCTGCAGCCAAACGAATTTATATTGATCAGGGGCGTTTAAGTGATTACAGAAAATGGGTGGGCCAGTTTAATTTGCCCCAAGAATCTGAAGCCTCTTTAGAAAAACAGACCTATGATCAATTAAACAGGACTTTGGGATCTCTGAGTCAAGCAGAACAAATCAGCAAATTCGAACAGTATTTAAAAGATTTTCCCAATGGAGCAAATGCTTTAAGTATCAGTTATAATTTAGCGCTTTTATATACCGAGACAGCTCAAGATAGCAAAGCATTTCCGCTTTATGATATTGTTGCCAAGGCACAGTCTATACACGCAGAAGCAGCTTTAGTGGCTTATATAAAACTGCAATTAGAAAACGGCTTAGGGGAAAATCCAGAAACCCCTTTAAAACAATTGTTGTCTAGGTCACAAGACCCAGCGAACAAGGCCTATGCCTTGTCTAATCTCATGCGTTTAAGTTATGAGGACCAATCTTTAGAAGCTGCCTTAACCTATGCCCAAGAGGTTATGGCTCTTGCTGAGGTGCCAGAAGAAATAAAGCAAGACGCACAAATTATGTTGGCTAGAGGAGCAAATAATAAAGGAGATACTCAAGCGGCCATTGCAGCTTATGAATCACTTAGAGGTTCCGCTTCAGGGGCCTTGGTGGCAGAATCTTTGTATTGGCTGGCCTACTATAAAAATGCGTCGGCAAATTATGAGGCTTCCAATGAATTGGTGCTTGAACTGGCCAGTGATTATGGGTCCTTTAAGTTGTGGTCTGCTAAAGGGCTGTTGCTTATGGGAGATAATTTTTATGCTTTAGAAGATTTATTTCAGGCCCAGTATTTGTGGCAGAATGTATTAGAAAATTTTCCACAATACCCAGAATTAATTAGGGAAGCAGAAACAAAAATAGCCCAATTAGAAGACGCCAAATTAAATGATGATACAGATGCTTAAACAGAATATATACTTTTTAGGGTTCTTTTTATTGGCTTCAAACCCTCTTTTGGCTCAGGACCAAAACATTGGCACAGAGTCTGTGACTGTGGTGAAGAACTATGCGCCAGTCATTTTAATAGGGGCTAAGCCCCTTATAGCACCAATCCTGAAACAGCTTTCTTGGGACAAAAAAAGAACCCTAGTGTACCCCATTAAAGAATTTCCTGTGGCGTCTAATTTTACCCCACAGCTTGCAGCCCCAGATGCTTTGCCCTCTGAGAAAGCGCCAAAGACATATAATACCTTAGTCCATTTAGGTTTAGGGAGTAGGAGTACGGCAGAACTTTGGGCAGACAGTCAGATAAAAAAATCTAGATACAGCCATATTGGACTGCAACTCATGCACAACAGCATGTTACAAGACCTACCTGCTGTAGATTGGGACAGCAATTTTTTTAACACCCAATTAATGGGGCGTTATCATTTTTCCAAACGTAAAAAACATTACCAGGCTGGGGCGTCGCTCCAACATATGGCCTATTCCTGGTATGGAATGCCAAGCATGCAAGGCGGAATAGCGCAGCTGTCCATAGCGGTTCCGGTATATGATTTGCAACAAAACTATTTCTCTTCTGAAATCTTTGGATCTTTTAGTCAAGACAAAGGCGCGTTGGAGTCCTTGAGTATCATGGGGGGCGATTTTAGAGATGCCACCCAATCCAACGCCCAGAAAATTAATGTTCATGGGAATGGACGCTTAATGCTTGGAGATAAACCACTGTTTTGGAATGCCAGTTACAACTTTAGGGGAGGGCAGTTTAATACCCCACCCTTGTCTTCTTTTGATCAAAGCAATGGATTGGACTACCAATTCCATAAACTGGCCTTAAATCCTGTTATTGAATTGGCTGGCGCCGATGCCTTGTTTAAGCTAGGATTAAAAATAATCTACTCCAATGGGCTAAAAATTTACCCAGATATTTATGGACAATACGCCCTTTTGACAGATTTCGTTACTGCTTTTGCCAGTCTTAGCGGAGATTTTAACTTAAATGATTACGCCTCATTTGTTATGGAGAATCCCTTTGTGTCTCCTTCCCTAGAAGTGCTTCCTTCTGACCAGCGTTATGCATTTGAATTAGGTATAAAAGGAGGGGGGTCTGCTTTTTCTTACGCCTTGTCCTGGATGGAAAACAGCACAAACAACCAGGCATTGTTTGTTCAGAATCCCAAGAATTATTTAAATACATTTGAGAAACAATTTAATTATGGCAATAGTTTTGAGGTGGTCTATGATGCAATAGATACCCAGCGCTTGGGCGTTTCTATAGCAGCTGCTCCATTGCAGGGCTTAAGCCTTTCTGGACACTACCACCGTTTTAATTATACTAGCGCATCAGCCCAAGAGGCTTGGCATTTACCCAAAGAAAGCGCGAGAATTCAGTTGGAATACGACTTTTTAACCCGATTTACATTAAATGGCTCCTGGAATTATACAGGAGTGAGGACTGCCAGGTCCAGTCAGATGGTGCAATTTGTTGTTCCTGGACCATTGCCTTCTGAAGTTTTCGAATTGCCAGGATTTCACAGATTAGACGCTCAATTGTATTATCAGGCCAATGAAAGGCTGTCTGTTTTTGTCAAAGGCAGTAACCTCACAGGCAGTACCTATGCACTCTGGTCTGGTTTTGTTGCTCCCCCGAGGATTGTAATGGCAGGAGCACAGTACCGATTTGATTTATAGGTTTTCTTTTTGACCTCAGTTCCCTATCTTTAGTTGCTTTTAGCAGTGTATTTAAATTATTAAACCAAACCCCTATAACATGACATTGTACAAATCTTTATTTTTTATTGCAATTACTGCACTAGCCGTTGGCTGTAGCCCTAAAGAGTCTGTAGACCTTTTGGTGGTGAACGCCAAAGTTTATACTGTAGATGATGCTCAAAAGACCGCTACTGCTTTTGCCGTACACCAGGGTCGTTTTGTTGCTGTAGGTGAGACAGAAACGCTCCAAAAGCAGTATAAAGCTTCAAATGTTATAGATGCCCAAGGTAAAGCCGTTACGCCCGGATTGATTGACGCCCATTGTCATTTCTACGGTTTGGGGCAAAACCAACAAGTGGTAGACTTGGTGGGGACAAAAAGTTACCAAGAAGTACTGGACAGGGTAGTGGCATTCCACGACGAGAAACCTGCAGTATTTATTAGAGGTAGGGGATGGGATCAGAATGACTGGGAAGAAAAAAAATACCCTACTAAAGATGCATTGGACGCCTTGTTTCCAGATACACCAGTTGCCTTAGAACGGGTAGACGGACATGCGTATTTAGTGAACCAGGCCGCATTGGATTTAGCTGGAATTACTATAGATACTGAGGTAGTTGGAGGGAGTATAGAAAAGGAAAATGGCACACTTATAGGGATATTGGTAGACAATCCAATGGCACTCGTAGACGCTGTTATGCCAAAGCCAACGGTACAAGATATAGTTACCGCCTTAAAAGACGCCCAGCGTATTGCCTTTTCTTACGGGTTAACCACTGTAAATGACGCTGGTTTGAATAGGGATGTCATAGAAATCATAGACAGTTTACACCAAACGGGAGACCTTAAAATGAGGATTTATGCCATGGTGAGTAACAGTCCAGAAAATTTAGATTACTTCTTGCCTAAAGGTGTTATTGAGACTCCAAGACTTAGGGTGGGGAGTGTCAAAGTATATGCAGACGGAGCGCTTGGATCTAGGGGAGCTACCCTTAGGGAAGCTTATTCAGATAGAGACCACCACTTTGGTGCTATGGTCACAGGTGTTAAAGAGATTGAAGCTTTGGCCAAAAGAATTGCAGCCACTGATTATCAGATGAATACCCATGCTATTGGAGACTCTGCAAACATTGTAGTACTTCGTGCCTATGCAGAGGCACTAGTAGGAACTACTGACAAGCGGTGGAAAGTAGAACACGCTCAAATTATCAGTCCTCAAGATTTTGATTATTTTAATGGGGGGATTATCCCATCAGTACAACCCACACATGCAACCTCAGACATGTACTGGGCAGAAGACCGTCTGGGTTCAAAACGAATGGCAGGGGCTTACGCTTTTAAGACTTTGTTAGACAAGGCTGGAACAATAGCTCTTGGTACAGATTTTCCTGTAGAGCAGGTTAGCCCTTTCTTGACTTTTTTAGCAGCAACAGCCAGGCAAGATACTTCGGGTTATCCTGAGGGTGGTTTTCAGATTCAAGATGGCTTGACTAGAGAAGAAACTTTAAAAGGGATGACCTTGTGGGCGGCTTATTCGAATTTTCAAGAAGCAGAACGCGGGAGTATTTCAGTAGGTAAAATGGCAGATTTTGTCTTGTACCAGCAAGATATGATGGAAGTGCCTTTAATCGAAGTCCCTAATACGCAAGTTTACAGGACCTATGTGGGAGGAGAATTGGTGCACGAATAAATTGGCTTACTTATAGCTATAAAAAAAGGCGCTTTTAAAGCGCCTTTTTTTATTGTTAGATAGGATGCTACTGCATTGAAATGGGTAAGTGAACCCTTGTGGTGTTCCAGCCCATTGACAATTGTAGGTTGTCATTTTCCTCATGGAATACCATGCTAAAATACTCTAAAGCCTCTGAATCTTCACTGACAATGGCTTTAACCCTTAAAACGTCTGCTTTTTCGTCATAAGAGTAAGACCCCCATTGATTGAGATTGCTATTTAAAATGATGGTCCAGCTATTTTCACCAGGAATAGTAAACAAAGCATAGGTACCTGCTTTCACGTTTTCACCACCAAACACTACATCTTGGTAGAAAGTAATTTCAGAGGCTTCGTTGGCACCTGTTCTCCAAACAGCGCCATTAGGTGCTAAGGTACTTAACGACCTACTTTTCAGTTGAGGTCTGTTGTAAATAACCCTCATTTTTTTGTTGGCGTCCATGTGTTTCGCAGGAAACCAGGCAATGTCCATAGGGCTTGCGTCTAATTTCCCAAAGTCTTGAGCACTTAGGTTGCTGCTCCATAGGAGACTAAAAAGGCAAAGGCTGTAAAATAAGTTTGTTTTCATAATGAGTGTTTTATTGGTGTTTACTTTTTTGTATTAAAATTTAGGATACTAAGTTCCGCATTTAAAACGAATATTGAAAGCGCAGCTTTCAAATGTAAGTTCACTAAGCTGTTATAAGCTTATTTGCTATCTATTTTATGCTAATTGATCTATTAAAGTAATAAATTGTAATTAAATAGATCTTTTTGGTTTTATAAATTAATGTTTTTGTTCATTTTTGTTGTCTCATTAAATAAATAACAATTATGTGTGGTATTGTATGTGCCTTTGATTTAAAACAAACTGCTGGAGATTTAAGGCCTCAGTTGTTAGAAATGTCTAAAAAAAT
>JGI26082J51739_10001693_pt1 | contig 13642 bp, 13 predicted proteins | sample SaaInl5LU_22_DNA_FD_51739 | JGI IMG/M metagenome (IMG submission 51739)
TGGAGGACAACAATGCCAGCTTCTCGGTTAAGGCTATTTTATATTCTCAAGACCCTGGATCTAAATCTAAAGGGGGGTTTTATCCCATGAGTAGAGAAACTCCATTTGTAAAAGAATTTAAAGACGTTGCTTTTTCTTTGCAAGAGGGAGAAATTTCAGATCCATTCGAAAGCCCTTTCGGATATCATATTATTTATATTGAAAAAATAAGGGGGCAAGAATTGGATTTAAGGCACATTTTAATGGTGCCAGAAGTGCCAAGTAGTGCGGTAAAAGCAGCTATTGACGAATTGAAAGACATAAAAAAGAAGATTGAGGAAGGCGCTTTTACTTTTGCAGAAGCAGCCTTAAACTTTTCTGATGAAAAGGAGACTAAGTTTGACGGCGGTGTACTTAGAAACCCTACCAATTACGATTCGAGATTTGAATTGACTAAAATGGATCCAAGCCTTTACAAACAAGTAAGTAATCTAAAGGACAATGAAATATCTTTCCCTATTGAAGAGCCAGACCCAAGAGGGGGGCAGACAAAGTATAAAATATTAAAAATCACCAATAGGTATGGAGAGCACACGGCAGATTTTGCAAGAGATTATATGAAAATTCAAGAGCTCGCCAAAACAGAAAAGCAATTAAAAGCAATTAATGACTGGCGTGGAACCCACATTGAGGATACTTATATTAGTGTGAGTAAGTCTAATAGAGACTGTGATTTCGCAAATAACTGGGTAAAAGAATAATTTTTTCTATTGTTTATTGACAATTTATTAAAAACACAACTGTTTCTTAGTAATTGTTAAATAAACCCCTTTCGAAAACGATTTCTTGCTAGTGAACTCCTCGCTTTTTACTATTTTTACAAGCATTAACTTAAATACCAAAATCAAATGGCATTTGACATAGATATGATCAAAGGGGTGTATTCCCAAATGGCAGAGCGTGTAGATCAAGCACGTGAATTAGTGGGGAGACCCTTAACTTTGTCTGAAAAGATATTATACAGCCATTTGTGGGATGGCAAATCAAATAAAGCTTTTACTAGAGGAAAAGACTATGTGGATTTTGCGCCAGATAGAATTGCCTGTCAAGATGCTACTGCACAAATGGCTTTATTGCAATTTATGCAAGCAGGTAAGCCAAAAGTTGCGGTACCTACAACGGTACATTGTGACCACCTTATTCAAGCAAAAAGCGGTGCAGTGGCAGATTTAAAAGTAGCCAATGCCACCAGTGAAGAGGTGTTTAATTTCTTGGAGTCTGTATCCAATAAATACGGTATTGGTTTTTGGAAACCTGGCGCTGGTATTATTCATCAGGTAGTTTTAGAAAATTACGCTTTCCCCGGAGGAATGATGATTGGTACAGATTCACATACTGTTAACGCTGGTGGTCTTGGAATGTTAGCTATTGGAGTAGGTGGAGCAGACGCAGTAGATGTAATGGCTGGAATGGCCTGGGAATTAAAATTCCCAAAATTGATAGGCGTAAAGTTAACTGGTAATATTTCAGGTTGGACTTCTGCCAAAGATGTTATTTTAAAAGTAGCAGGAATACTGACTGTTAAAGGAGGTACTGGTGCAATTGTTGAATATTTTGGAGAAGGTGCATTAAACTTGTCTTGTACAGGTAAAGGAACCATTTGTAACATGGGTGCAGAAATAGGAGCCACCACTTCTACCTTTGGTTATGACGCCTCTATGGAACGTTATTTAAGGGCTACAGATAGAAATGATGTGGCAGATGCTGCAAATGAAGTTAAAGCACACCTTACTGCAGATCCAGAAGTGTATGCGCAACCAGAAAAATATTTTGATGAAATCATAGAAATAGATTTAAATACTTTAAAGCCTCATTTAAATGGGCCTTTTACGCCAGATCTTGCCACTCCAGTTGGAGAATTAGGGGAGAAAGCTAGGGCCAATGATTGGCCTTTAAAAGTAGATTGGGGATTGATTGGATCTTGTACCAACTCTTCTTATGAAGATTTGACAAGAGCAGCTTCAATTGCGAAGCAAGCGATCGATAAGAAGATTAAACCTAAATCTGATTTTGGTATTAATCCAGGTTCTGAGCAGATTAGATTCACAGCGGAAAGAGACGGATTACTTCAGATTTTTGAAGAGGTTGGCGCGACTATATTTACCAATGCTTGTGGTCCATGTATTGGACAATGGGACAGAAGTGATCTTAAAGGCGACGAGAAGAACACCATAGTACATTCTTTTAATAGAAACTTCTCTAAACGTGCAGATGGCAATCCAAATACCCATGCCTTTGTTGGTTCTCCTGAAATGGTCGCAGCCATTGCGATTTCAGGAAGGTTAGATTTTGATCCAATGAATGACACATTAATCAATGAAGATGGAGAAGCGGTTAAATTAGATATGCCATTAGGTATTGAATTACCAGTGAATGGTTTTGCAGTAGAAGACGCTGGATTTATTGCTCCTGATGAAGATGGTTCTGGTGTTTCTGTTAAAGTGAGTCCTACTTCAGAAAGATTACAATTATTAGAATCTTTCCAGCCTATTGAAAACGAAAGTTTAGCTGGAGTGAAACTCTTAATCAAAGCGCAGGGTAAATGTACTACTGATCATATTTCTATGGCAGGTCCATGGTTGCGTTTTAGAGGTCATTTAGATAATATTGCCAACAATACCTTGATTGGAGCAGTGAATGCGTTTAATCAGAAAACAAATTTTGTAAAAAATCAGCTCAACGGCGAATACATGGGTGTACCTGACGCACAAAGGGCTTATAAAGCGGCTGGCATTAAAACCATTGTAGTAGGCGACCATAATTACGGAGAAGGTTCTTCAAGGGAGCATGCAGCAATGCAGCCAAGACACCTAGGTGTTGCAGCAGTTCTTGTAAAATCTTTTGCACGTATTCATGAAACAAACCTTAAAAAACAAGGAATGTTAGGCTTGACTTTTGTGAACGAGTCTGATTACGACTTAATCAAAGAAGATGACACTTTTAACTTTGTAGATATTGCCTCATTTAAAGCTGGACAAGCTTTGACTATTGAGATCAAACACGCAGATGGAACTGCCCACACTATTCAAGTAAATCATACTTATAATGATTCACAAATAGGTTGGTTTAGAGCAGGATCTGCTTTAAACGTAATCAAAAAGGAAAATGCTGCTTAAGTATAAGTAGTGCAATCATTTAAAAAAAAACACTTCATATTATATGGGGTGTTTTTTTATTTTTATACTATGAAGCTAAAATCTGTTCTTATACTTATGACAATTGGACTAGTGTTGTTACTCATGTATTCACCACTAGGGAGCCAAGGTAAATTACTCTTGACTAAATTACTGGCGCCAACCCCCCGCTTTTTGAGCGTAGAAGATCAATATGAAATTCCTAGCTATCAATGGAGGTTAAAAGACAAAGAATGGGATTTCTTTTCTTTGGAACAATCTAAAGGCAAGGTTATTTTTGTGTCATTTTGGGCGTCTTGGCATTTGCCTTCGAAAGCTTCACTGGAGAGTATTGAAAGGCTTTATAAGCGTTTTGGTAGTGACATAGTCTTTCTTATTATTACAGATGAGGAGCGTGAGCCGGTAGAACAGTTCATTAAAAACCAAGACTTTTCCTTTCCTATTACTTATAGAGTAGTGGAAGATAAAAGTCCATTTAAAAGTATGGCATTAGGAACCAGCTATGTCATAAGCGCAAATGGAAATATAGTGCTTGAAACCGCGCGGATTAGTGATTGGGATAAACCAGATTTTACTGCGGACTTGTCTTCTTTATTGAAGCAATAAATAAGCGGTAAAAAAAGCGTACTGACTCAAAAGTAAATGCAGTGAATACTTTCGATTTCCATGGGTATAGCTATCGTTTATGATGAGCTGAATTATAAAAGCCACCGCAAACCAGCTTAGGTAGTTTTTTATTGGCGCTATACCTCCGTCAAAGTACCAAAAGTCTAGCGATGGTGCTGCATACTCCATTAATAGATCTAAGCCCACCATGAGACAAGAAGCAAGTAGCGCCTTATAGTATTTAGCGCTGTTTAATTTTCTCACAAGATCTGCTGAGATTAGACTCAGTACAGCCCAATTTATACCAATAAGTAGCGGCACGCCCCCTACTTTAACACCTAAATTTTCTCCGTAGTAATAGCTACCGAATAGCCAAGAGGTATGCACACCTATCCATTCACTAGACATACCAATTAGAAATGCTGTGGTGAAAAGGAATATATTTCTGGATGAATACACCGGAAATAAGGCGATTAAAAAAACGGTGTAAAGAAGCATATTCACATATGTTTTCTCAATAAACCACTCTTGAAACCCCATACCAATACCAATGATTGCAGTCATATTGAATAGCCAAATCAATCCTATAGCAAAACTTGTTTTCGGTTCAATTTGTCGGGTAGTAGTCTTTGTCATTACTTTTTTGAGGCCTAATATCTGTTAAAGGCTTTTTAAGATTGTTAATTCAATACTATTATATGGTATACAGTTAAAATTAAATCAGGAATTTTATTCCATATAATTTTTGGGTATTGCACTAAATTTCCGGAATTAAATCTGCTGTAATTTTGGCACTGTAGAGACAGAGTGGAATCCCACCTCCAGGGTGTGCAGAACCACCGCAAAAATATAAATTTTCAATATGACTTTTATTGGATTGTCTTAAAAATGCTGCTTTTGAATCATTACTAGAAGTGCCGTAAAGGGCACCTTGTGATGCATTGGTATTTTTTTCTATACCAATTGGGTCTAAAATTTCTTCATAAACAATATAGTCAGCTACATTAACACCCAGTAAATCGGATAATTTACTGACAATTGTTTGCTTCATTTTTTGCTTTAAATCTTCCCAGTCTTGCCCTTTGTTAGCTGGTGCGTTTACCATCACAAACCAATTCTCACAACCTTGAGGGGCATCTGATGGTTTTTCCTTGGAACTTATGTTTAAGTATATGGTTGGATCAGTAGGTAAGGTCTGTTGGTCAAAAATTTCTTTGAATTCAAGCTCATAGTCTTCACTGAAAAAAATATTATGAAGGTCTAATGAGGGAAAAGAGGTAGAAATACCCCAGTAGAATATGAGTCCAGAACTCGATCTTTCCTCTTGAACAATTCTCTTGGGTGTTTGAATGTTTGGAAGCAGTTTTTCATAGGTGTGAAATACGTCTGCATTTGAAACGACTACGTCTGCTTTTAAATACTGTGTTGCTCCATTTACTACTATTTCTATGCCTTTTGCACTATTGTTTTCTACATTAATTTTTACCACTGGAGTTTCAAGTAAAAAACGAACTCCTTTATCTTTGGCCAATTGATAGAGCGATTGTCCTATTGAATGCATGCCTTCTGTTGGAAAGTAGGTACCCTTATGCATTTCTAAGTGAGGAATCATGCTCATGATTGCAGAAGTCTTGTAAGGAGAGGAACCATTATAGGTGGCAAACCTGTTGAAGTATTGAATGAGTTTTTTGTTTTTGAATATTCCTTTATGGTGTTTGTCAAGGGTATTAAAGATGTTTAAGGCACCCAAGTTAAAAATTGCTTTTAGTGTATTTGTGCTTAAATATGTTTTCCAATCAGCCAATGATCTCTCTAAAAAAATAGGCGCAGTGAGCGTATATTTTCTTGCACTATTGTTTAAATACCTTCTCAAAATTTCTGAGGGTTCTCCAAAAAAATCAGCCGCCTCTTTGATCCATTCCTCTGGCTCCGCCGATGCCTTAAAGAAGCTCCCATCAGGCCAAAAATAATGACAGATTACCTCCTTTTTTTTATAAGTAAAATAATCTTCAATAGGCTTATCAGATAATTCAAATAGAGATTCCACTAGCCCTGGCATGGTAAAAAGAGAGGGGCCTAAATCGAATCTAAAGCCATTTCCTTCCAGTACATGCATTTTACCTCCAGTATAGTTGTTTCTCTCAACAACAGTGACCTCATAGCCTTTTTTTTGTAATCTCAAGCTACAAGCTAAACCAGCAATACCTGCGCCAACAACTATGGCTTTTTTTTGCATTATTTGAAATATTTAAAGGGGACAAATAACATTCCAAAGCATTCTCCGTCTTCTTTGCCTAAATGTTTGTGGTGCATTTTATGGGCCCTTCTAATGCCTTTTGTGTATTTATTATTTGCGTTTCTGAACCATTTAAAACGCTGGTGTATAAAGATGTCGTGTACCATGAAATAAGCAAAGCCATAGGCCATAATACCCAATCCAATGGGCCATCCTTGCCAGAAAGCAGTATTTTCTGCCGTCATTATAAAGCCCATACTAATGACCGCATAAAAAATAAAGAAAGTATCATTTCTCTCGAACCAGCTGTCGTGGTCTTTTTTGTGGTGGTCTTCATGTAAATGCCATAAAAACCCATGCATAATATATTTATGCGAGAACCAAGCCATGAATTCCATGATACAAAACGTAGCAACAAAGCATAAAGCCCAATAGAGTAGGTGCATTTTTTTTATTTATGAAGGTTTAATAACTAGGTTAAATTTACAACTCAAATAAGACTTTACCAACAGTCCCATCTTTTGATGATTGGCCACCCTAATTCTACTGTTTTTAATTTCTAGTGGAGGGGTGTTTTTTAGTTTCTTGAGTAACTTATAATAATATATGTAAGCGGTATACACCCCAAATTTAACTTCTTTAGGGAGTAAAACTATTCCNGTCAATCCATTGGAAAAGTCTTCTTGTATTTCTTTAATGATTCTTTCCTTNGCCTCTTCATCTAGCGCATTTAGATTTGTGTTTGGAAAGTAGGTTCTATTGAGCCCTTCAAAATCTGCTTTGAGATCTCTAAGGAAGTTTACCTTTTGAAAGGCAGATCCTAATGACATGGCCGAATTTTTTAAATCGTTGTATTGGTCTATATTGCCTTTGACAAAAACCTTTAGGCACATGAGTCCAACAACATCTGCAGATCCATAGATGTATTCTTTGTATTCCTCTTCTGTAATATAGGCCTCTTTAGTCAAATCCATTTTCATGCTTTTCATAAAGGCTGTAACCAGCTCTAATGGAATGTCATACTTGTGAAATGAATGTTGAAATGCATTTAAAATAGGGTTTAGACTAATCTTGTCACGAAGGGCATTCGCTAAATCAAATTCAAATCTTTCAAATAATAAAGCCTTGTCGTAATCATGAAAACTATCTACAATTTCGTCTGCAAATCTTACAAAACCATATATGTTATAGATGTCCTGTCTTATGCTAATATCTAGCATTTTAGTTGCCAGAGAAAATGAGGTGCTATATGATTCAGTAACTTGCTTACTGCATCTATATGAAACTTGGTCAAATAGGCTTTTCATCCGTATTATTTTTTTGAAATAAGGTCCGCTACAATTTTCCCAGAAATAAGTGCCGGTGGAACACCTGGTCCTGGAACCGTAAGTTGGCCTGTAAAATATAAATTTTGTACCATACTACTTTTTAATTTTGGCCTTAAAAAAGCAGTCTGCATTAAAGTATTGGCCAATCCGTATGCATTTCCTTTGTAAGAGTTATACGTTTCTTTAAAGTCTTTCACGCAAAAGGACTCTTTAAAGATAATATTTTCACGAACGTTTGTACCAATTTTAAGTTCAAACCTGTCCATGATTTTATTAAAATAGTGTTCTCTTAAAGATTCATTGTCTTCTAGATCTGGTGCAATTGGAATCAAGAAAAAACCTGTCTCACAATTCTCAGGAGCCATAGAGGGGTCAGAAATAGATGGAAAATTAGCATAAAACAATGGATCAGAGGGCCAAACAGCATTGTCGTATATTTCTTCTGCATGTTTTGTAAATCACTATCAAAGAATAGGTTGTGGTGTTCCACATTTGGGATTCTCTGATTGAATCCTACGTAAAATAGCAAAGAAGAAGGGGCGAACGTTTTCTTATCCCAATAAGCTTCTGAATATTGTCTGAAAGATGGGTCTAATAAGGTCTCTGAATGATGATAATCTGCTCCACTGAGCACAACGTCAGACAAAATATCTTTTCCTTTTACGGAAATCCCTATTGCTTTTTTATCCTGAACAATTATTTTATCTACCGGACTATTGGTGTGCATTTTGACTCCCAATGAATGGGCTAAATTTTCCATAGCCAGGACAATTTCATACATGCCACCTTTAGGGTGCCAAGTGCCCAAACCAAAATCTGCAAAATTCATAAAGCTGTAGAAAGAGGGTGTTTGATTTGGTTTTGCACCAAGAAATAGTACAGGAAACTCTAGTGTTGCTATTAGTTTAGGGTTCTTGAAATCTCTCCTAACCCTTTGACTGATAGTTCTAAAGAACCGATCTACCCTGGTAATGGTCTCAGAGGTAACCAATTCAAGTGGAGATAAACCGGGTCTCAATACTATTTTATCTATAGCAATTCTGTAGTGGTCTTGCGCTTCTGCAATGAATTTATCCAATTTAGCACCGCTACCTGCTTCTATTTCTTCAAAGGCTTGGATAATTTTTTTTAAACTGTCTCCAATGGTTAAGTGCCCCTCGTTAAAGTACACCTTATAAGCAGGACTAAGCTTATCTAATTGGTAGTAATCAGATGTTTTCTTGTCAAAATCTGCAAAAAACTTGTCAAAAATGTCAGGCATCCAGTACCAACTTGGTCCCATATCAAATGTAAAGCCCTCCCTCTTGAGTTGTCTGGCCCTTCCGCCAATAGTATTGTTTTTCTCGTATAAATCTACACTGTGTCCCGCTTTTGCNAAATAGCAAGCGGCAGATAGTGCAGAGAAACCAGAACCTATTATNCTNATNTGTTTCATTTATTATAAATTTAAGGCTTCGATTAGATCTTCGAAACCNCTGTATANACTAACGTTTTCTGGTTTAGTATTTAGATCTACAAACTGTGTTTGAAAACCTAAAAGAGACAGCCTACAGTCTTTTTTATCTAATATTTTCTTTTTGAATTTTTGCAAGTATTTATCAATTTTCTCCTTTGAAGGTTCTACGGTCACATAAGCAATAAATTCAACAAACTCATTACTGGCAATCAAAGGCTCTAAGTTTTCTATGGGAACACTCTGTCCTAAAAATATACTTTTATACCCCCTGAGATTCAATTCATAATTGAGGTATAAAATGCCTAGTTCGTGAATCTCATTTTCAGGTAAAAAAAGCACAAATGATTTGTTGTTCACATATTCAGACCTATGTACTTTTTCTGTGTTTGTGTACACCTTTTGCTTGACTAAATTTGTTATAAAATGTTCATGGGTCGTACTTATGGTGTTAGATTGCCATAAATAACCCAATTCTTGTAGTAGTGGAATAAAATATTCTTTGAAAATTTCTCTAAAACTTAAATCAACCACCAATTTGTTGTAAGTATTGTAAAACAAGCTTTGGTCAAAATTAATCATGGACAGCTTAAAAGCATTCATCATATTATTCTTGATGGACTTCTCGTCTATAATTTCTCTGACTTTTAGAGGAATTTCTTCATTTTTTAATTGGGCAATTTTAGAAATTTTTAGCCCATTCTCATACAATAGCGTAATGTTTAAGAGTTTCTGTAAACTCAAAAGACTGTACAACCTGATATTTGTCAGGGTACGCTCTGGGCTTAATAGGTTGTATCTTTTCTCCCAAATCCTTATTGTATGGGCTTTAATACCAGAAAGGTTTTCTAGATCTTTTATGCTAAAAGTCTTTTTTACTAAACTCATTTGATATTTTTTAATCTTAAACAAATTTACAATTTTTATCCAATTTGTTTATCTTTTTATGTTAAATATTAAACATTTTAATCTCATCAATTAATTAGTTGGTAAACTTTCAAGTATTTTATATCTTAAATGATTGAAAGCAAAACAATTGGATTTACATGCCATTAAATAAATTACCCAATAATCAAATGATCCAATAAACCAACCAACCTTTTTTATGAAAAAAATAAATCAATCTTCAGCATCAAATCAACATTTTGGATGGAGTAGGAAGCAGTTTGTTCAAAAATTTTCCATCGGGAGTATGGCCATAGCTGCAACTCCCTCCCTCTTGTCTGCTTCTCAAACGAAACCCTTAAAAAGAGTTCTTAAAGAAGTAGATTATTCTAAAAACAGTCAGATTCAAATTGCCCTTATTGGTGCAGGTGGAATGGGTACTCAAGACACCTATGCTGTTTTAGCGCATGCTGGTGTAAAGTTAGTCGCTGTATGTGACCTGTATCAAGGACACTTGGACAAAGCCAAATCTCAATGGGGAAATGACATTTTCACCACTAGGGATTATAAAGAAATATTAGCCCGTCCAGAAGTAGACGCCGTTATTATTGGCACACCCGATCACTGGCACAAGCAAATATCTATAGACGCTATGTATGCTGGAAAACATGTATACTGCGAAAAACCTATGGTGCATAGTTTGGAGGAGGGACATGCGGTTATTGATGCGCAAAGAAAAACAGGAAAAGTTTTTATGGTGGGCAGCCAGGGACTCTCTTCTTTGGGAAATGAAAAAGCAAGGGAGTTATTGGCGCAAGGAGCCATAGGGGATATTAATTATGCAGAGGGATTCTGGGCCAGAAGAAGTCCTACAGGAGCTTGGCAATACAATATCCCAGAAGATGCTTCTACGGAGACCTTAGATTGGGATACTTTTCTGAGCAATACCCATAAGAGGGATTTTGATCCCATGCGCTTTTTTAGATGGAGAAATTACAGGGATTATGGAACTGGTATGTCTGGAGATTTATTTGTTCACTTATTCTCCAGNTTGCATTTTATNACCAANTCNTATGGGCCTGATCAAATTTACGCCTCTGGCGGACTAAGGTATTGGAACGATGGGAGAGAAGTACCGGACGTAATGTTGGGCGTATTTGACTATCCTAAAACACCACAGCACCCAGCTTTTAACCTCTCATTAAGATGCAATTTTGTAGATGGTACTTCTGGAACTACGTATTTGCGTATTGTGGGTAGCGAAGGCGCTATGGATGTGCAATGGGATAAGGTAATTGTGAGGAGAAATGCAGAAAGTTTTGAGACAGACCCTTATTTGGCTGCTCAAGCAAAAGGGAGTGGTTCCTCTAACACAGTAGCAAGAAAAGAAATGAAGCCTCAAGAAGAGATTGTTTATGCCGCAGAAAAAGGATATTTGGGGGCGCATCACGATCATTTTGGCAATTGGCTCACTGCTATAAGAGGAGGAGATTCTGTAGTGGAAGATGCTATTTTTGGGTACAGGGCTGCCGCACCAGCTTTGGCATGTAATGATAGTTATTATGAGAATAAAGCCATTTTATGGGATCCAAAAAACATGAAACTAAAAAAATAAGAAATGAAAAAGATATATTTATGGGGCATCGGGCTGCTTTTAGCAGGCCAAATAAGTTGTAAAAACAATCCAAATAAAGAAGCCCTTTCCAATAGCAATTTCGCAAATAGTTCTGCAGAAATTGGGGATCTTAATAAAAATAATTCTTGGGAATCTTTAATGTCTCCAGAAAAGTGGCGGGGTTATAACCAAGGCTCATTGCCATCTAATTGGCAAATTTCAGATAGTTTAATCAGCTGTTTTGGCTTGGCTGGAGATGTGGGAGGAGATATTATTTCTACTAAAATGTATGGTAATTTTGAACTTTCTTGGTCTTGGAAGATCAGTCCCGAAGGCAATAGCGGAGTTTTTTATCATGTGATAGAAGACACTGTATACCATTCTCCTTATCAGACAGCACCAGAGTATCAGCTTTTGGATGACGTTGGCTTTCCCTCACCCATTGAAGATTGGCAAAAAACTGGAGCCAACTACGCCATGCATATTGCTAACGACGCCAAGCGTTTGAGTGAAGTAGGGGATTGGAATACAAGCCGTATTATTTTTGATCAGGGTAAAGTGTCTCATTATTTAAACGGCGCGCTTATAGTGTCTTTTGATAAATTTACTCCAGAATGGGAGGTACTTAGGAACAGCGGAAAATGGACAGATTACCCTGACTATGGGAAGGCCAACATGGGATATTTGGCCTTACAGGATCATGGTTCTGGGGTATGGTTTAAAGCAGTAAAAATAAGGTCACTCGATTAGAATTACTAGGGATTAGAATTTTCGGTCAGGATTAAAGGGCGCTAAATCCATACTTGGCTTTTTATTTAAAATAATCTCTGACACTAATTTTCCCGTAGCTGGCCCTAGACTCCATCCCATCATGGCGTGTCCAGTGGCAAAACATAGATTTTTTAGGGCCTTAGACCTTCCAATGTATGGTAGCCCATCTGGAGAAACCGGCCGCATTCCTGAAGCGGCTGCTTCCTTTTCTGCAGCAGTAATTTTTAGACCGGGATAATAGGCTTCTGCGGCTTTAACGATCGCATTTACCCGCTCTTTCCTAATGTTTGTATTAATGCCGGATAATTCCATGGTTCCAGCAAAACGGGTAAATCCTTTCATTGGGGTTACGGCTACTTTTGCCTCCATGAGTATGGCTGGTATTTTTATACCGGTCTCTCTATGCACATCTATTCTATACCCTTTTCCTGCCTCTAATGACAAATCTATGTTTAGCTGCTTGGCGAGTTGGCCACTCCATGCCCCTGCAGCTATGACTACTTCTTCTGTAGGGTAGTTGTTTTTGTCTGTAACAATGGCAGTAAGCTTATTGTTTTGAAGTTCAAAACGACACACCTTTTCTGTGATAAATTTCACGCCCGAATCTAAGAGTTTCTTTTTTAGCTTAGGCATTATTTCTGTTGGGGTAGTGTGGCTGTCACAGTCATATAATATACCCCCTAGAATGTCTTTGCTTAGCTGAGGTTGTAGGCTGTTTAATTCTATCTGATTTGGATAGCTCACCTGTAGGCCAAGATTGGCCGCTTTTTTGGCCACCTCATTTTCAGCCTCGCCAGCAGCTTTAGTTTTATAAAGCATGAGTAGCCCATGATGGTCTAATTGAAAGTCTCCTAAATCTCCACTTAATTTAATCTCTTTGAAACACTGTTCACTCAGCAGATTTATTTCCTTAATTACGGGTATGGCTGCATTTACTTTTTGTAGTGTACTCGATTTATAAAACCGCCATGACCACTTAATAAAAGCTTTGTCTATTCTTGGTTTCACATAAAATGGACTACTGGAATTCAGCATCCATTTTAATCCTTTGCGAATCATTCCTGGCGCTGCCAATGGAATAATATGACTGGGTGTAAGGTAGCCAGCATTAACATATGAGGCACCCGTCTCTGCTGTTTTAGGCTCAAATATACTTACTTCAAGCCCCTGTTTATTGAGGTAATAAGCGGTGCACAATCCTTGTATTCCGCCGCCTATGATTGAAACTTTATTGGGTGTTGTCACTAATGAAATATTTCAGGATTTAATACGATTTTAAATGTAGTAAATCTTTTGAAACTGTAGGGTCTTAAAAAGGGCCTCTTGTAGAAAAAAAAAGCGACTTCCTAGGGAAGCCGCTTAAGTTAAGTGATATGATTTTCTGTGCTCACGACTGGATTCGAACCAGCACGTCCATAGGACACCACCCCCTCAAGATGGCATGTCTACCAATTTCACCACGTGAGCATTTGCGCATTAAAGAAACAAAAATTTGTTCAAAAAGGGTGCAAACAAAAAAAGTTAAGTGCAAGACTTAACTTTTTTGTGACCGGGCTGGGGCTCGAACCCAGGACC
>JGI26082J51739_10001698_pt1 | contig 13622 bp, 10 predicted proteins | sample SaaInl5LU_22_DNA_FD_51739 | JGI IMG/M metagenome (IMG submission 51739)
ATGAGGAACGTCAATTTGCAATGCCTGTTGTAATGCTAATTCTTGCTGTTTCAAGTCATGCCAAAACTGCTGTTTGACCGGATCTTGATGCGCCGCTTGTATTACTTGTGCATCCTGAGAAAAAGGATTGGCGAGCACATGACGACGAAAAGTAAGCTCATCCATTTGCGAATCCTCCTGTTTGTTTATCTTGGGTCATAATGTGTTTGAGTTGGCTACGCGCACGAAATAATCTGGTCATCACTGTATTTTTGTTTAANTGTAATTGTTGGGCTATTTCTTCACCTGAAAACCCAAGTAAGGCTTGCATGATTAATGGCTCTTTATATTCATCTGCTAATTGATTGATGGCTGCATGCAAGGCATGAGTGTCAGCATGCCCATCACTAGTGGCGTGCTCGTCAACGGTGACTACGTCATCAATATCGACTAAATCAAATTGTTTCCGTTCAAATCTGCGGGCATTTTCACGACGTAAAATCGTGATTAACCAAGCTTTGGCAGCATGTTCATCTTGTAAGCTATCTAGGGATTTCCATGCACGTAAAAAGGTTTCTTGTACCATATCTTCGGCAATGCTTTTATCGCGGATTAACCACATAGCATAACGATAAATATCGGCATGAAAAGCGCGTACCAAGGTTTCGTATTTGTATTGTTTACTCATCATAAATAAAAAGACCCCTGTCGCACGATTAAAATTTCACGGCAGGGGTCTTTATTTCCTTTTTATTCAGTCATCACTATTATTGTTGCTGTGCTATCCATGCATCAATTTTGCTTTCGAGTAATGATAAGGGGACTGGGCCATCTTTCAATACTTCATCATGGAATCCTCGTATATCAAAGTTATCGCCCAACGCGGCACGAGATTTATCACGAAGTTCCATTATTTTTAATTTACCAATCATATACGCTGTTGCCTGTCCCGGCATGGCAATATAACGCTCAATAGCTTTTACTGCGTCATACCTAGCATTTGGCGTGTTGTCGACCAGATATTCGATCGCCTCTTCACGACTCCAGCGTTTGGCATGTAGCCCAGTATCAACGACTAAGCGACACGCGCGCCACAATTCCATCGCTAGACGTCCAAAATCAGAGTAGGGGTCTTGGTAAAAGCCCATATCTTTACCGAGCTCTTCGGTATATAAACCCCACCCTTCGGTGTAAGCTGTAAAGCTAGCATATTTTTGAAAATCCGGAATGCCGTTGAGTTCTTGGGTAATAGCACGTTGCATATGATGGCCAGGGATCCCTTCATGGTAGGCAAGGGCTTCCATTTGATATGTCGGCATAGCACTCATATCATATAGGTTGGCGTAATAGATACCGGGTCGTGAACCATCAATGGCGGGTGATTGGTAAAATGCTTTACCTGCGGATTTTTCTCGAAACGCTTCTACTTGTTTTACTACCATTCTCGCTTCAGGTGTTAAACCAAAGTATTCAGGGATCTTCGCTTCCATGGTATCAATGTAAGCTTTGGCATCTGTCATATAATCGACACGACCTTGGTCACTATCGGGATAATAAAACTGTGGGTCGGTACGCATAAACGTAAAGAATTCTGCCAAAGTACCTGTAAATTTGACTTGTTGCATAATATTGCGCATTTCAGCATGGATACGATCCACATTTTCAATACCAATTTGATGTACTTCTTCGGCATTTAAGCGAGTGGTGGTAAACCATTCTAGGCGGTTTTGATACCATTTATCACCTTCTGGCAAGCGCCATACACCATCACCTTCGGGGCTCAGTAATCGTTGTTTCATTAATTCAGCGATAAGTTTTTCATATGCAGGTTGCACGCTTTGTGTCAGTGCCGCAGTGAGCTCACTTATATAGCCAGATTGTTCAGCGTTTGATAAACCTAATGCAGTGATTTTTTGTACAAAATCAGCATAGATTGTTGAATCCGTCGTGCTCTCAGTAAAAGGCGTTCCGGAAATAACATTGTGCGATGCTTGGATCATTTGATCATAGGCCCACCTAGGTGGATAAACGCCGAGTTTTTCTCGGATGCGTAATTGATCGATCACTTGGTCAAACATGCTATCAACGCCTAGTAAACGCTGAATATACGCATCGGCATCGGAGATGTCGCTAATCCGGTGAATATTGATTAAAAAGCTTGGGACAAAGGTATGTGCAGCTCGAAATTGATGCATGACATAAGTATGATGACGAAACGCATCATTGGCCAATTGACGTTGAATATCTTGTTGATAAATTTCTAGACTTAACTGCTCTTGAGCACTAAGAAGACTGGTATCAAATAGTTTAGCTTGGGCAAGACGCTGAGTGATTTTCTCAATCTCAACTTGTGTCGCTGCATCCGACATGTCATCCCATTTATCATAGTCATCTTTGATGCCTAAATAGGATTGCCATACGGGTGAATTGGCAACATCGTCATCAAAGCTCTGTTGAAAAAACGCAGCGAGTCTGGTGCTTTCCGTTGCTGCAGCGATGGGCGCGGCAGAGATGGTTTCACTGGTTGCTGTTGGATTTGTCGTATTGCTAGATGCATCAGCGGACGGCGCATCTGAACAGCCACCTAACAATACACTTGTACCAAGTGCCGCGGCGATAGCTAGGGCTAGAGCCCGAGAACGATTGGTTTGCATGATATATTTCCTGTCGTGTTATTTTTTTAAACGTTAGTTATCTGGGTAGAATGGCGCTAACGAGGTTTTAGCATGTTTCTCGTTTGCTTGTAAATATGTCAGAGCCAACTTCAGTTGTGCTCGCACCTCTAATTCATCCCCTTGATTGTCATACATATAAGCATACATGGCAGTAACAGCATCACTAAAACCAATATTTTTTAATGCTTGAGTATAACCATATAAGGTTGCTTGATTAGGGTAGTGTTCACTGAGCCATTGCTTGCAATCTTGTTCAATATATTTAAATGAACGCTTATCTACTGTCTGTAACAGAGTGTTAAATGAAATAGCCTTATGGGTATTGCTTGCTTGAGGCTTACTTGAGGGGATTGTTTTTGGCGCGAACCAAATACTACAGCCCCAAAGTACCAGTACGAGTAAAGTCGAAATTTGCCATGGTAATGCTTGTTGATACCAAGGGCGCTCAGCCCAATCAGTAACTTGAACGGGCACGGGTAAGCTGTTGTTGTCACCGAGATTATTTGGGACTGGGTTGATGGCGGAGCTAGGATTTAATATTGCGGGTTGCACAAAAATTGCTTGAGCCGGAATAATCGCATATTCAGTAGTTTGGGTCAGTGTATTAAACCAAGGGACTTTGATTTCAGGTAATACAAAGTTACCTTCTCTAGAGGGGACTAAAGCGATGTTCGTGACTTTTTGCGCGATCAACGTATTGTCTTTGTTTACAGTGTTAAGCTGAGGCTGATCAGAATATGCCTTAATGCTAGGCGGTAAGCGGTCATCAATAGATGGCAGTACCGAACCGTCGACACCAATAGCGCTAAGCGTTATGGTGCGTGTAATTGGCTCCCCTACAGTAAAGTTACTCAGATCAGTTGACCAAGATTCATTGATTTGTACAAATTCACTTGGCAGCCATGCTTCATTGTAGCCTTGAGGAATTGGCTTTATATCGATAGTGACTTCAGGGCCTATTTGATTGACGGCTTTGCTTGGATTAAATAGGCCACCAAAACTCCCTCGATTGCGAGTACGTATACTACCTTCAAAAATTGGACTCGGGAGCCGTAATACGCCTGACTGTTGCGGGATAATGGAAAAGTTTCGTTCAATGACTCTGTAGCGTTTACCATTTTGAATGGCGGTCGTTTCTATATCCTCACCCATTTGTTGCATCATGATGTTATCGACAGTCGGGACTTGGAGAGAGCCACGTTCTAGTTCAACGGCTAAGAACAATTTAACTTGATAGGTGAGCTGTTGTTGCACATAACCTTGCTCTGGTAATACCTCAGCACTCATAAAAATATCACGGGTTTGTGCACTCGCTTGTGATACTGGGACAACAAGAATATCAATGGGTGCAGATTGTATACTGTGGATATTAATTGCAGGTATCCGCAAGCGTCCAGTAGTGCGCGGAAACAATATCGTTGTCCAAGTCGTACTGACTGATTCACGTAAATTAATTTTACGCATTTGATTGCTGACNGATGTGCGCACTACTTTAAAATCTTGTTCTAATACCGAGGTATCAAATGCATCACGCGGTAAAGCGGCATTAGCTTCTAAGGTCAACGTAATAGATTCATCCAGCATAGCAGGGTTTTTATCCACTGTTGCCGTGAGTTTATCAAAAGCTAATGCGTTTGAGCTGGCGATAAAGGTTAATAATAACGCACTGTATAGAGTGAATTGAGAGACATTTCTTACCATTGTTTAGTCCTTGAACGTGGCGCCTGTTGACGTTTACGTTGTTGATACTCAAGCTCCATTTTGCGTTTCAGCAGGTAGCCTGGATCATTGGGTACTTTATTCATCAACGCTTGCATGCGTTGCATTTTCTCTTGTTCTTCCGGTGTTAACGGTGGTTCTTGCTGCTGCGCTTGGACTTCTTGCGATTCTTGAGGTTCATCCGGTTGCGTAGGCTCTTTAGGCTGTTGTTTATCTTGCTGCTTTTGTTGATCATCGCCTTGTTCTTTATCGTCTTTAGACTCTTCTGGTGAGGCTTGTTCTTTTTGATCCTCTGATTGCTGTTGATTTTGCTGTGATTGTTCATCTTGGGATTGTTGTTGCTGAGACGGCTGGTCTTGAGATTCTTGCTCATCAGAGGCCGACTCTTGATTGTCTTGAGACTGGCTTTGTTGATCTTGTTGCTCTTGATCGTTTTGCTCATCACTCTGGTCTTGATCTTGTTTACTTTGATCCTGAGAAGAGTCTTGTGGTGGCTGATTTTGCAAAAACAACTCTAATGCGGCTTGGTTTTCTTGGGCTTCAATAAAATCACTGTCGAGTGCATTGGCGCGCTGATACGCTTCTAACGCTTTATCGTATTGACCTAACTTAGCAAGCGAATTACCTGCATTGTATTGACTTAAGGCATCGTCAGTTTGTGCAAAATGCGCTAGCGCTTCTGCATATTCACCTTGCGCATATTGTGCTTGAGCTTGCCATTCTGGATCGGTAAACAACGACTGTGAAGTTGCATAGTCTCCGTTTTGAAAGGCACGTAACCCCTTTTGGTTATTATTTTGTAGTGCTGGCGGTAAAAAATCCAGTGGTGAACGAATAGATTGAACTGCATTTAGTTCTGAGGAAGGGGGGGACGGCAAATCGGCTGATGACTTCTGAGGCATCGCTTGTGCAAATGCCGGTTGCTGTAGGGTTAATCCGCTCAGTGGAAGTAAAACTATCGTCAGCAGTAAAACCCAATGTTTACGCGAGTACAATAATACGATAAATATAACGGGTAATAATAAATACGGACCGAGTTCGTACCAATCATCACCTTGCAAGGTATTAAGTTTAGTCGCGTCGGCTAACAAGGTGTCAGCTACTTGCATAATGATTTTAATATCTTGTTCATCTGCGGTTATCGGCGTAAACGCTCCATTAGTGATTCCAGCTAAGGTTTGTAGACTCGCGTTGTCGAGGCGTGGAATGACAATCGCGCCAGAACTATCTTTGAGTAGCTGGCCATTAGTCAGCTTAATCGGTGCGCCATCTGGTGTGCCTACGGATAATATAGATACTCGATGTGGCATACTTTGCAGTAAGGAGGTTAATCCAGGCATTTGATCATAATCGACGCCATCAGTAAACCAAATTATATCCCCGTTTAAATAACCGGCTTGCTCTAGCATCAATGCGGCTTTTTCTAAAGCCAATTCAGGTTCACTGCCAAATTCAGGCATGATCTCAGGCCGTAAACCAGGGATCAGCGCATTAAGATTAGTGCCGTCCGTCGTAATCGGGCTGATAATAAAGGCATCACCGGCATAGGCGATTAAACCGATTTCTCCGCCATTATTAGCATTAATTAAATCAATAGCTTTGAAACTCATGCGTGATAATCGATCCGGTGTAATATCCGTTGCACGCATGGATAAACTCATATCCATGACTATGACCTTGGCTTGAGCAATATCATAAACAGGTTTAGGGATCTTCTGGGTCGTAGGACCGGCCATAGCAACAATCGCTAATACTGCGCCAAGCAACAGCGGCCATAACCGCTGCGTTGACGGCGTTTGCGAGCCACCTTGGGTTAAATAATTATAAAGCACATCATTAATCATACTGGTAGCTTGATTTTGACGATGTTTGACACTGCGTATTAACCCATAAATAACAGCGGCAGGAATGAGTGCCCATAGCCACTGGGGACGCAGAAAATGCAACTGCACAGTGTGTTGCGTAATTTGATTGACGAGCATTTCAAGCCATTCCATTTACACCTCCACTCGCCAGTTAAATTGACGATTTGCCCAATTTAGTACGGTTAACAATCCGCTAGCACATAGTGCCACTAGCAACGCCCAATAAAACATTGCGTGTTGTGGGCGCAATGTTTGTTGATTATCTTCTACAGGTTCAATTTTATCTAAAATACGGTAAATCTGTTGTAGCTCATCGGTATCACGGGCACGAAAATATTGTCCCCCGGTATCTTTAGCAAGTCGAGTTAATAATGATTCATCTAGATCCGCAGACGGATTAACTTGGCGCTGACCAAATAAGCTATTTACGACCATCGAATCTGCACCTACTCCAATTGGGTAGATTTTTATTTGTTGATCAACGGCTAACGTCAGGGCTTGGTCAGGTGTAATATTACCTGCCGTATTTTGTCCATCAGTCAACAAAATCAGAACTTTATTGACGTTGGGTTTATCTGTAAAACGTTTCGCTGCTAAGCCGATTGCATCGCCGATAGCGGTTGAATCACCTACTAATCCAATCACAGTCTCTGATAATAGTTGTTCTACAGTGGTGCGGTCAAAGGTTAACGGAGCTTGTAAATACGCGGTGTCAGCAAATAATATTAAGCCAATACGATCACCGATCCGGCGTTGAATAAAATCACCTAAGACCGTTTTGACCATGACTAAACGATCGACTTCTTGACCATTCACGACCATGTCTTTGGTTTGCATTGAACCGGATAAATCAACGGCGACCATTAAATCGCGTCCTTCATTAGGGATTGAGATAGGCTCTCCGTAGTAAACGGGCCGGGTAACACTAATAACAAACGCACTCCATGCAATGACCAATAAGATACTACGCACCGGGGAGCGTCGTTTAGTCTGTGACGCAGCTTGAGTAAGCTGGCGATAAAAAGGCATATAAATAGGTTTAGTTTGGTCCGTTTTGGCTTTGCCAAACAGGAGTTGAATGATCCACGGAAATGGATATACCGCAGCCAACCACCACCATGAAAAGGATAAGTTATCCCAAATCGTCAATATATTATCCATGTTCGACTGCTCCATTTGGCAATACAGAACGCGGAGCAGTCAGTTTCATCGTAACAAGATTAAAGCTTGGCAGGCCTTTTTTACACCAAGTTTGTACGATGTCGATAGCCGCAGGTACGGTTATTTCATTGGGTAGTTGTGTTGCGGATTGATAAATACTTTGATTGAGTAATAAGAACGAAGCCGCATAATCATTTTCTGGGTTTCGTACTACTTTATTGCGTACTTTGCTGCGAATTTTACTGCATAGCCAAACACTCCATTCTTGTCCGTGTAGGACCGTAATAGAAGATTTTTCTTGGGGGTAATAATGCAAGGCTACCCGTTTCAAAATTTGATTAATAGTAGTGAGTTGTGCACTGGTATCATTGTTATTGTCTTCATGTTGAGCTAACAATAATTGTAACTCAGTGACAGCTTGTCGCTGTGCAGCAAAAGCACGTCGATAATGACGAATGACGATGACCAGCCAAAGGCAAAGTGCAATAACCGCAAGAATCAGCCCTATTAACGGCAATGAGGGCGGCCACCAATTAATGCTATCTGGCAGAATGACCTCGTGCGGAGGGTTAAAAATAAGTGGTTCCATATTACATCTCCACTTTTGCTAAGTTGCGTGTAGGATCGATCAACCCTGCGGTTAACTGTGTCACTAACGGCATGGATGCGCATAACCAATGCTGCATGATGCCTAATGAAGCTATTTGTGCTTGAATATCCGCGTAGCGTGAACCTGCAGCTTGCGATTTGACCACTCGTAATGCTGATTCAATACCATCAGTGACTAAAATAGGTGGACTGTTGTGCTGTTGTTGTGCCGTTTCTAATGGGTCTGAAATACCAAAAACGCGCACCTCACAGTGTTTGGTGAGTTGTCGTAAATGTTGTTTTATTTCTGGATTGAAATGTTGAAAATCACTGATGATACAGACTAAGCTGCCAGGTTTAGCAAGTCTTCTCAACCTTTTTACCGCTTCTAATAGCGGGTTTTCATTACCACTCATCTGTAAAGGTTGAGATTGTTGTAACTGACATGTCGCGGTTAACAAATGTAAAATAGCACTGTCTTGGCTTTTAGGTTTAATTTCGCGATGCCCTTGAGAATTAAACGCTAACCCTCCAACACGATCACCACGCGCTTTCGCAGACCAAGCTAAAACTGAGGCTAAGTGTCCAGCAAGGACTGATTTTAGTTGCAATTGTGTGCCAAATTGCATGGTAGCACTGACATCAGTGGCAATAAATACAGGGCGTTCGCGTTCTTCTCTAAAGATCTTAGTATGGGTTTTACCGGTACGAGCCGTCACGCGCCAGTCTATAGCACGAATGTCGTCCCCCGCTTGATAGTGCCGTGCTTCGTCAAATTCCATCCCGCGACCTTTCATTTTACTGATATACGTTCCAGCAAGCCGCGCTTGTGGTGTACGTTTAGGATGTAAGGTTATTAATTTGTGGGCGAGCTTATATTGCATTAACTTTTTGATCGTTAATGCGACAGCATTTTCGGCGGTAAGTTGACTAAGTGATTGTAATATAGACATCTAGTCGCTCAATATAACAAGTTCAGCGTGAGTCAACGCTAAGGCACCGGGACAATGGCTAGGATATTATCGAGTACGGCATTCACCGTCACACCGTCAGCTTCGGCTTCATAAGTGAGTGGTAAGCGATGACGTAGCACATTGTGAAAAACAGCATGGATATTATCAGGTCCAACAAAGTCTCGTCCCATTAACCAAGCATGTGCTCGAGCACATTTATCTAGAGCAATCGTGGCACGCGGTGAAACACCTAGCGCAATATACTGGGCTAATTTTTCATCGTATTGTTGCGGCTGACGAGTCGCCATGACGAGTTGCACAATATATTCTTGCAGTGCATCACTCATGTGCATAGATAAAATATCTTTGCGTGCTGCAAAAATAGCAGCTTGTTTAAGTGGAGTCGGCGGTACAATTGTTTGCGATAAACCTTCATTACGGGTTAATTGTAAAATAGACAGCTCTGTTTTCGCATCGGGATAATCAATTTCTACATGCATTAAAAAACGGTCAAGTTGTGCTTCGGGCAGGGGATAAGTCCCTTCTTGCTCCAGCGGGTTTTGAGTCGCCATGACCAAAAATAACTCAGGAAGCGTGTAGGTTTTGTTACCTACTGTAATTTGGCGTTCAGCCATCGCTTCAAGCAGGGCAGATTGGACCTTCGCAGGGGCACGGTTAATTTCATCTGCTAACACAAGATTATGAAACAACGGACCTGATTGAAATACAAACTCGCCAGTTTCAGGGCGATAGATATCCGTGCCAGTTAAATCGGCNGGGAGTAAATCTGGGGTAAATTGGACGCGATGAAAGTCGCCTTCAACTCCATCAGCTAAGGCATTAATCGCTCTAGTTTTAGCTAATCCAGGAGGCCCTTCTACAAGCAAATGTCCATCGGCGAGTAAAGCGATGAGCATATTTTCGGTTAATGCGTGTTGCCCGATGACTTGTGCATTGAGATAGTCACGGATAGGGGCAAAATCTGTCGATGCCATAAGTTCATGCTTCCTTAATGATTTTGTTAGAGTTTATTATTAAACATTACAAGCTACGTTAAAACGAACTTGCTAAAAAGACAGTACTTAGGAAGTAAGGTTCAGATTTTATATTACAAGGTTTGTGCAACAAATTTTGTGTTTTTTCCGAATTTAACTAGATAATGCGTAAAAGTTTTGTCACAATGCATTTTAAGATTCAGAGGTCTGACCACTGGAGTGTTTATTATTAATAGGATTATGACGACTGATGGCTAAATTACAAACAGTAAAAACAGCAAATGGCGAACGCGTCGCTATCGTTGCTGGATTACGTACTCCATTTACTAAAATGGCGACGGATTTTCATGGTGTTCCCGCTGTTGACTTAGGTAAAATGGTAGTCAATGAACTATTAGCGCGTCATGACTTATCACCATTAGAAATTGATCAGTTAGTCTATGGTCAAGTTGTGCAAATGCCGGCGGCGCCAAATATCGCCCGTGAGATAGTATTAGGTACAGGCATGAACGTGCATACCGACGCTTACAGTGTGTCGCGAGCGTGTGCAACGAGCTTTCAATCGACGGTAAATGTTATGGAGTCGATTTTATTAGGAAATGCGGATGTGGGGATTGCCGGTGGAGCAGATTCAACGTCCGTGTCACCGATTCAAGTGTCTAGAAACCTTGCCCGAGCATTAGTTGACTTGCAGAAAACTAAAACTTTCGGGCAAAAATGGCAAGTATTGAAACACTTGGGATTGAAGGACTTAGTTCCTGTTCCGCCAGCCGTTGCTGAATATTCAACTGGTTTATCAATGGGTAATACTGCTGAACAAATGGCTAAGACGCATGGGATTACCCGTGCAGAACAAGATGCGTTGGCGCATCGTTCACATACCTTAGCGGCACAAAATTGGAATGACGGGCACATGGCTCATGAAGTTATGACGGCTTACCCAGAACCTTACAGAAAAGCAGTAGAAAGAGACAATAACATTCGGTTTGACTCTACGTTAGATGGATATGCCCGTTTGCGTCCTGCATTTGATCGCAAATTTGGCACCGTCACGGCTGCTAATGCCACACCGCTAACAGATGGTGCGTCGGCAGTAATATTAATGAATGAAGCGAAAGCCAAAGCTTTAGGTTATACCCCCCTTGGCTATATTAAATCGTATGCGTTTGCTGCCATCGACGTGTGGGAAGATATGTTAATGGGACCTAGTTATGCAACGCCTTTAGCGTTAGAGCGAGCGGGTATGAGTTTATCGGATCTGACCCTAATTGAAATGCACGAAGCGTTTGCCGCACAAACCTTATCAAATGTGAAAATGTTTGGCAGTGATAAATTTGCTCAAGAAAAACTAGGTCGCAGTAAAGCTACCGGAGAGATTGATATGGATAAATTTAATGTACAAGGCTCTTCAATTGCTTATGGGCATCCATTTGCTGCGACAGGTACCAGAATGATTACGCAAATGTTGAATGAACTCAATCGTCGTGGCGGAGGGACTGGTTTGTTGACTGCTTGTGCTGCCGGTGGTCTTGGTGCAGCGATGATAGTGGAGACAGAATAATGAATAACCCAGCATTCACATTAACCAAACAAGATTCAGGTATTGCCATTTTAACGATGGACGTGCCCAATGAAACCATGAATATCTTAAAAGCAGAATTTTCGGCTGAGATCGATGCTTTGCTAACGCAAATCGAACAAGATAATGATATTAAAGGCATCATATTAACGTCTGCAAAAGATAATTCTTTTATGGCGGGAGCCGATGTGAGCATGCTTGAAGCCTGTGATTCAGCCGCGAGTGCCACGGCAATTGCAGCTTCAGGTCAACACATGTTTTGTCGTATTACTGACCTAGCAAAACCCGTTATTGCCGCGATCCACGGACCCGCTTTAGGCGGTGGTTTAGAACTTGCTTTAGCATGTCATGCCCGCATATGTTCGGATGATGCGAGTACGGTGTTAGGTTTGCCTGAAGTACAACTTGGTTTATTGCCAGGTAGTACTGGCACACAACGTTTACCGCGTTTAATTAGTTTACAACAAGCCATTAAAATGATGCTAACAGGGGCGTCAGTTCGAGCGCAACAGGCCCTCAAGTATGGCATAGTAGATGCCGTTGTACCTCGAAGTATTTTACTCGCTGAAGCCGAAAGAATGGCATTAACAGGTAAACCTAAGCGCCGCTCTATCAAGAAAACATGGATGAATCGCGCTTTAGAAAATACGAGCATCGGGCGTTCTATATTGTTTGGGCAAGCCAAAAAACAAATGTTACGTCAAACTCATGGTAATTATCCCGCTCCGGTCGCAATATTGGAATGTATCGAAACAGGATTAAATCAAGGATTAGAAAAGGGCTTGGCGCTAGAAGCGCAGCGTTTTGGTGAATTAGTCATGACACCCGAATCAAAAAGTTTACGAAGCGTATTCTTTGCTACCACTGATATGAAAAAAGAATCAGGTGTAGCTGGTGTTTTAGCTAATCCTATTGCTAAGGTCGGCGTGTTGGGTGGTGGCTTAATGGGCGGAGGGATTGCTTTTGTCAGTGCGACTAAAGCTAAAGTACCGGTGCGGATCAAAGATATACAGGTGCAGGGGATCAAGAATGCATTGCAAACGGCGTACAGTATTTTACATAAACGCGTTAAACGCCGCATAGTTAGCCATTCGCAAATGCAGCAACAACTCAGCCTAATTACTGGAACCACAGATTATAGCGGCTTCAAGCGTGTGGATATGGTAATCGAAGCAGTATTTGAAGATTTGACATTGAAGCAAAATATGGTCGCCGATGTTGAAGCTAACTGTCAATCTGATACGATTTTTGCTTCGAATACCTCGTCTATTCCGATTGGACAGATTGCAGCGAAGGCTGCGCGTCCTGAAAATGTAATTGGTCTACATTATTTTTCTCCTGTAGATAAAATGCCATTAGCAGAAGTGATCGCACATGCAGGCACATCAGAACAGACGATTTCTACGACGGTGGCGTTTGCCAAAAAACAAGGTAAAACCCCAATTGTTGTTAAGGATGGTGCTGGATTCTATGTTAACCGTATTTTGGCGCCTTATATGAATGAAGCGGCGCAAATGCTATTAGCGGGCGAGCCCATTGATAAATTAGACAAAACTTTAGTCAAGTTTGGTTTTCCGGTTGGTCCTGTGAAGTTACTTGATGAAGTCGGCATTGATGTGGGNACTAAAATCATTCCTATACTACAAGCTGAATTTGGTGCTCGTTTTGCTGCGCCAGATGCGTTCGACAAAGTGCTACAAGATGATCGTAAAGGTAAGAAAAACGGTCGAGGTTTTTACGATTACTCAAGTAAACACAAAGGTAAAGTGGTCGATGAGTCTATTTACACATTATTAAATGTGACGCCAAATGCACAGTTAAGTAGTGACCAAATTATCCAACGTTCTGTATACATGATGCTTAACGAAGCCGCCCGTTGCTTAGATGAGGGGGTGATCCGAAATGCACGTGATGGCGACATTGGTGCAATTTTTGGCATCGGCTTCCCACCATTCTTAGGTGGACCGTTTAGATATATGGATACGATTGGTATCCAAACGTTGGTAAACAGACTGAGTGAATTTGCAGTCAAACAGGGCGATAAGTTTACCCCTGCGCCAATTTTAGTCACCATGGCTAAGGAAAATCGGACGTTTTACTAACATCAC
>JGI26082J51739_10001701_pt1 | contig 13615 bp, 9 predicted proteins | sample SaaInl5LU_22_DNA_FD_51739 | JGI IMG/M metagenome (IMG submission 51739)
CCGGCTGATTTTCTCTACACTTCGGGCGGGGGCGGAACTGTGCGCGGCCAAGATTTTCAATCATTGGGCGTACCCGTTGGCGGTGGCTCAACGGCGGAAACCGGTGGCAAATCTTTCTTGGGTCTGTCGGCCGAAGCGCGTTTTCGGGCCACGGATACCTTGGGTGTTGTTGGGTTCATCGACACGGGCACCATCAGCGAAGAAAGCACGCCCGGATCAAAGGGTGAAAGCCACAGCGGCGCGGGTATTGGTCTGCGCTATGACACAGGTATCGGGCCTATTCGTGTGGATTTTGCGGTCCCACTTGATCGGCCGCGCCCAACATCTGATTTCCAAATCTACATCGGTATTGGACAGTCGTTTTGATGGGCTGGGGTTTGAGGGAGTGGGACTTAAAGAGCAGGCTGCTTGCATCTTTTTTGGCAATTTTCGTCGCATTTAGCGCGCCGCTACATGCCCAGACGTCTGATGAAGATCGCGGATATCTGGCTGGATTGTTGGAAAGCAGTTTGGGTGGCGAGGGCCGTGAGGTCACGATCCGTGGCTTCAAAGGGGCGCTATCAAGCGAGGCCACGATTGATGAAATCGAGATCGCGGATTTTGATGGCACGTGGCTGCGGATTTCAAACGCAACGCTAATATGGAGCCGCGCTGCGCTTTTGTCAGGCCGCATCGATGTGGACACATTGGCCGCCGAAAAGATCGAGCTATTCCGCTTACCCAATGCCGAAGAAAACGGATTACCAGCTGCAGAGGCCACGCCGTTCCGCTTGCCCGAGCTACCCGTTTCCATCGAAATCGGCAGCCTTACAGCCCGCGAAATCACACTGGGTGAGAGCGTTTTGGGTGCATCTGCGCGCCTTTCTTTGTCGGCTCGCGCTTCGTTAATCGACGGTGCAATCGATGTGATATTCAACGCCAATCGGACAGATGGGCAGCGCGGTTCGTTCGAGGGGGCCGTTACATATGCCAACAAAAATGCTGTTTTAAGTCTAGATTTGCAGTTGGCTGAGGGGGAAGGCGGCTTGGCGGCTAAGGCATTGAACCTCCCCGAAAGCCCATCGGTCGATCTTGCAATTCAAGGTGCAGGGCCACTGGATGCTTTCGGCGCAAGTTTGGCCTTAGCCACAAACGACACTGAGCGTCTTCGGGGCAGTATTACCTTAAATGCGGTTGGACAGACGCAAATCACTGAAGGTCTTGAGGTGGCGGAAAGCGCATCTGATTTGGCCTTTGTAGCGGATGTTGCAGGTGATGTCGCACCCCTATTTCTGCCGGAATATCAGACGTTTTTTGGTGATAGGGTTTCTCTTAAAGTCCGCGGAACGCGGCGTGCAAGTGGCGCGGTTGAACTTGATACTCTGAACGCAAAAACCTCGGCCCTTGATCTAAATGGATCATTGCGCCTGAACACGGCTTTGTGGCCAGAATTCATTGACCTAAATGGTGTCATTGAAACATCATCTGGTGCGCCGATCTTGCTGCCAATTGGAGGTGTTCCCACAACTGTTGGCAGAGTGTCTTTGGATGTTTATTACGATGGTGCCAAAGCGGACACATGGCGGGCGCGTATTGGGGTTGGACGTTTTGTGCGCGATACAGTTTCTGCGCGGCGGTTGGGCATCGAAGGCGGTGGCACACTTGTTCCGGCAGGTGCATCGATTGGCAGCATCGCTGGTGTCTTTGCTCTCGAAGCGCTGGATTTAGACGTTGGTGATGCTGGCTTTAACGAAGCTTTGGGCGAGACAGTCCGCGCATCCTTTTTCACCGAATATACCCAAGGGCTACCGTTCGAGTTGAGCAATTTGACCGTGGACGGTGATGAGTACGGACTGCGTGGAACTGCGCGTGTCAGCGGCTTTGATGATGCGTTTGAAACTGCTTTTGACGTAAGTGCACGCGCAGATAATTTGGCGCGGTTCAGCGCCGTCTCTGGCATGCCCCTTTCAGGTGCTGCGGCATTTTCAATGACCGGAAGTGCGGATGCAGGTGGGCGGTTTTTTGTTTTAGCACAAGGCACTGGCCAGTCTTTGCGTATCGGTGAGCCGATGGCAGATGCTTTGTTGCGCGGGACCAGCGAGATCAGTGCAAACTTGCGCCGTGATGAGGCAGGAACCCAACTCGAGAAGTTTTCTCTGAGCAACCCGCAACTTTCGGCCGAGGCCACAGCATCGCTTTCAAGCAAAGTCTCCTCGGCTAATTTTGATGCCACGCTTGCGGATCTTGGCCTGATCATTCCGAACGTTTCTGGCCCGCTTAACGTGACTGGCTCGGCAGATAGTGCCGGTGGCGATTGGGAGGTCACCACCGCGCTCTTGGGACCTGCTGGAGCCCGCGCAAATACCCAAGGATCGGTCAGTCGAAACGGTATTGCCGATCTGGTAATCGACGGGACAATTCCGCTGCAATTGGCCAATCCATTTATTGAACCGCGCACTGTTCAAGGGCGCGCCGACGTGGATGCGCGGCTGCAAGGGCCATTGGGGCTTGCTGCTTTGAGCGGTGTGATCGATCTGAATGATCTGCGTGTCTCTGCACCAAGTGTTGGTATCGCCCTGACACAAGGCGTGGGAAAAATTCGGGTCTCTCAAAGTACGGCACAAGTTGAGCTGCGCGCGCAGGCCTCTACGGGTGGTGCGGCGCAGGTTGATGGCAATATCGCACTTTCAAAGGGGCTAGGGGCGCAGCTGGATATTCGCCTTGAGAATGTTGGTGTTCTGGACCCAGATCTTTACCGCACACAGGTTTCTGGTGATCTTGATGTGTCAGGACTGTTGGCGGCGGGCCCGCGTATTTCGGGCCAATTGATGTTGGGGGAAACCAACGTCACGATCCCCTCTACTGGTCTTACGTCTTTCGGGATTGTCCCTGAGATTGTTCACCGCGGTGCTTCTGCAGGTGCGGTGGCCACCCAGCGTCGCGCAGGACTTACCCGCGCGGATGCGGCTTCCAAAAGCAACTCGCCATTGCAACTGGACATCAGCATCGATGCACCGCAACAAATTTTTGTTCGGGGACGCGGTCTGGACGCGGAACTTGGGGGGCAATTGCGCATTCAAGGCTCACCTGATGCGCTGGTCTCTGTGGGTCGGTTTGATTTGCTGCGCGGGCGCCTTGATTTGCTAACAAAGCGGTTCGTGCTTGATGAGGGATCGGTGCAACTTATCGGCGATTTTGATCCGTTCATTCGATTTGTCGCCTCAACAGAGACCGGAGCGGGCACAGCAAGCGTGATCTTATCGGGCCGTGCAAGCGATCCTGAAGTGACCTTTGAGGCGAGCCCCGCAGCAGCCCCTGACGAGGTGCTTGCGCAGATATTTTTCGAAAAAGGCGTGGATCAGCTGTCCGCATTCCAAACGCTGCAGCTTGCCACGGCTGTGCGCCGGTTGCAGGGACGTGGCGGCGAAGGAGTGGTTGCCAGACTACGGCGTGGCCTTGAGTTAGATGACCTTGATGTGTCCACTGATGACGACGGCAGCGTCGCGGTCCGCGCGGGTAAATATGTCTCCCAGAACGTCTATACTGAGGTGGAAGTGGGTGATGAATCCGCAGTTTCCCTCAACATTGATCTGACGCGTAATCTGGTTGGTCGGGGCAGTGTGAGTAGTGACGGCAAAAGCAGCATTGGTCTGTTCTTTGAAAAAGATTACTAGGCTGACCACCCTAAATGTGGGTCGCAGTTACACATTTTTGTCATTCCTTCGTGCCAAGAGTTGCATCTTTAACGGGTTAGGGGCACTGAAAAGCCAGTCATTTGAAAAGGGTGCCCATGCTTGATGCGCGCATACGTCCGCTGATTGACCCTGCGCTGAACGCGGTGGGGCGGACGCTTGCTGCGCGCGGTGTTACGGCCAACACGGTGACGTTGGTGGGGCTTGGGATTGGCACTTTGGCTGCTGCTGCAATCGCTTTTGGGGCTTTCTGGACAGGTCTTATCTTGTTGCTGGCGTCGCGTATAGCGGATGGTTTGGACGGTGCTGTTGCGCGGGCGAGTGTCAAAACCGACTTTGGTGGGTACCTCGATATTGCTTGCGATTTTCTCTTTTACGGCCTCATTCCAATGGCCTTTGTTTGGCACGATCCGTTGGCGAATGGTGCTGCGGGTGCATGGTTGCTGACGAGTTTTTATTTTAATGGCGCTAGTTTTCTTGGCTATGCGATGTTGGCAGACCGGCATGGCAAGAGCACGTCTGCGCAGGGTCAAAAGTCACTTTATTACTCTAATGGCATTCTTGAGGGGACCGAGACGATTGTGTTTTTCGTTCTTCTTTGTCTGTTTCCAACTTATTTTACGATTGGCGCGTGGCTATTCGGCGGGCTGTGTTTTCTGACAGCAAGCTTGCGTCTTAGAGCTGCGTCACTGATATTCCTGTTACATACAAAGGACTAATTAATGAATATACTCCGCACCACTGCGCTGGCATTTTGCGCGTTGAGCACCACAGCCACTGCTCAAACTGACCCCGAAAACTGGGACGCTGTGACTGCCGCGGCCAATGGCCAAACAGTTTATTGGAATGCATGGGGCGGCTCTACGCAGACTAATGATTTTATTGCATGGGTCGGGGACCGCGTATCCGAAGACTACGGCGTTACACTTGAGCATGTAAAACTGTCCGACACTGCGGATGCGGTTTCGCGCGTTCTTGCCGAGAAATCAGCGGGCCAGAATGACGACGGCGCGATTGATATGATTTGGATCAACGGTGCCAATTTTGCAGCGATGAAAGATGCGAATTTGTTGTTCGGCCCCTTTGCAGAAAGCCTGCCGAATTGGGCACTTGTCGATGTGCAAGGCAAATCTGTTCAGTCTGACTTTACGGTTCCTACTGATGGCATGGAGAGCCCATGGGCAATGGCGCAGGTGGTTTTTATCCATGATACCGCAGACTTAGCTGCGCCTCTTGGTTCAATGGAGGCTATTTTGGAATGGTCATCTGCGAACCCAGGCCGCTTTACGTTTCCTCAACCACCGGACTTCTTGGGCACGACATTTCTCAAACAAGCGCTGATTGATTTGCTGGACGACACAACTGTGCTGAGCGCGCCAGTTGGCGATAATTATGACGAGGTTACCGCACCGCTTTGGGACTTTATGGATGCGCTTACGCCGACTTTGTGGCGCCAAGGCAAAGCGTACCCCCAAACAGGACCGCGGCAATTACAATTGATCGCTGACAACGAAGTCGACCTAGCGATTTCGTTTTCGCCCGGTGAAGCCTCTGCGGCGATCGCAAACTTTCAACTACCAGATACTGCGCGTACGTTCGTGTTGGACAAAGGTACGTTGGGCAATGCATCTTTTGTAGCCATTCCCTACAACTCAGGCAGCTCCGAGGGCGCAATGGTAGTCGCCAACTTCTTGATGTCCGCCGAAGCACAGACCCGTGCGCAAAACCCTGACATCTTGGGCTATGGCACGGTATTGAATATGGATGCGCTTAGCACGAATGAGCGCGCTGCATTTGACGCGCTTGACCTTGGCATTGCTACTTTGTCGCCAGCGGAACTGGGCACAGCCCTGCCGGAACCACACCCAAGCTGGGCTACACGTTTGGCTGATGATTGGGCCGCGCGTTACGGTGTTGCGCAATAACTATGGAGTGGACGACCTCTCCTGAAACGCCCCCTTGCGGGGCGTTTTTTACACCAAGCTACGCGGGCAGCATGTTCTAAATATGCGTCGCGGGATCAGCATAAGATGGCTGCCGTTGCTGACGGTGCTGGCCATGCTTGGCCCCGTCGTGGCCGGATTACTTGGCACCATCGCGCCTGCGTTTGGGTATTTGCCAGCGGCTAATATGACAGAAAGGACAGTGGCTCCATTTGTGGATTTGTTTCGCTGGGGCGGCTTTCCACATGCAGTGATGCTCAGTGTGACAACGGGATTTTTGGCAACGTCTCTGTCGCTATTGATTACAGTTTTGATCATTGCGGGGTGGCACGGCACGCGGGCGTTTAACCTGATCCGGCGTTTGCTGTCCCCGTTACTTTCGGTCCCACACGCGGCCTCGGCGTTTGGTATTGCGTTTCTGATTACCCCATCGGGATGGGTGGCGCGTGCATTCTCGCCGTGGCTGACAGGTTGGGAGCGTCCACCAGATGTGCTCATCGTTCAGGACCACTGGGGCCTTGCGATGGTGGTTGGCCTCGTTGCCAAAGAGGTGCCATTTTTGCTGCTGATGAGCTTGGCAGCCCTGGGACAAGTCAACGCAAAATCAAGCGCCACAATCGCCGCCGCGTTGGGGTATGGGCGTGTAACTGGCTGGCTTAAAACAGTTTTTCCAAGGGTCTACGCGCAGATCAGGTTACCGGTTTATGTTGTTCTAGCCTATTCGATGTCGACTGTTGACGTGGCCATCGTGCTGGGTCCGAACACGCCGCCGACTTTGTCTGTTCAAATCGTCAAATGGATGTCTGACCCGGATTTGGCGATGCGACTTGAGGCGGCCGCAGCAGCATTGGTTCAGCTTCTCCTGGTTATTGGCGCCCTGATCTGGTGGCGCGGCGGCGAGATTGTGGTTGGCATATTGGGTGCCAAGTGGGTGATGCGCGGAACGCGAAGTTTCGGTGATAATGCTTTGCGGGTCGTTGGCCTTGGGGCAGGCGTACTGGTTTGCACAGGCGTTCTTTTGGGGCTTGTCTCATTAGGTGTATGGAGCGTTGCAGGGCTTTGGTCGTACCCTGATGTACTGCCTGACAGCCTAAGTGCGCGTTCATGGTCACGGCACTGGGGCAATATTTTTGATACCGGTATAACCACGTTGCTGATCGCAGTTTGTGCGACGTTCATTGCGGTTTTGTTGACGCTGGGATGTTTAGAGGCTGAATACCGCTTTGACTTCACCATGTCAGAGCGAGGTGTGTTTTTGCTCTATCTACCTCTTATGGTGCCGCAGACCGCGTTCTTGCCGGGCCTTCAGACGCTGATGCTGTCCGCTGGGTTGAAAAGCGGATTTGTCCCTGTGGTTCTGGCGCATTTGGTCTTTGTGCTGCCTTATGTTTTTTTGTCTTTGTCGGATCCGTTTCGGGCTTGGGATGTGCGGTTCGGCACGATTGCCGCCGCCTTGGGGCGTTCTGCAAACGGAGTCTTTTGGCGGGTGCGCTTGCCCATGTTACTGGCCCCTGTCTTGACTGCTGTGGCCGTTGGATTTGCGGCTTCCGTCGGTCAGTACCTGCCCACACTTTTGGTCGGGGGTGGGCGGCTGTCGACCTTAACAACCGAAGCCGTGGCCCTTGCAGCGGGGGGCGACCGCCGCGCGATTGGGGTTTATGGCTTGGCCCAAACTGTTGCCGCGATCCTGCCGTTTGCAGCGGCACTTTTGCTTCCTCAGATCATTTGGCGTAACCGTCGGGGGCTGTCTGATGCCTGATTTCTATGCCCGCAAAGGACACCTTAAATGAACCACGAACTGCACCTTGATAATATCCGTATTTCCAAAGATGGGCGTGAATTAATCGCGATTGACCAGACAGTTGCTGCGGGGGAAGTGCTATCTGTTATGGGGCCGTCAGGTGCGGGCAAGTCGACTTTGCTTAACTATATTATTGGTACTTTGCCGTCCGATTTTAAGGCAACAGGGGCGGTGTTGCTGAATGGTGCAGATCTATGCGCCTTGCCCTCTAATCAGCGGCAAGTCGGCATTCTGTTTCAAGATGATCTGCTCTTTCCACACATGAGTGTTGGGCAAAATCTGGCCTTTGGGCTAAGCGCAGATATTCGAGGGGCCGATAGGCCCGCGCGCATTGATCAGGCTCTTACAGAGATTGGCTTAGAGGGGTTTGCCGACCGTGATCCAGAAACCCTGTCTGGGGGGCAAAAAGCACGGGTTGCATTGATGCGGATGCTATTGTCGGAACCGCGTGTTTTGTTGCTGGACGAAGCATTTTCACGGCTGGACACGGAACGCCGTGATCAGATCCGGACACTTGTGTTTGATACCGCGCGGGCGCGTCAGCTGCCCGTCATTATGGTCACCCACGATCAAGCAGATGCTGACGCAGCAGGTGGCCCTGTGTTCTATTTAACTGACTAATCTTACGCCTATTCTGCCAAATGGCAGGCCACCCGCGCACCTCTGACCACACGCATTTCGGGACGCTCAGCCGAACATTGTGCTGTCGCTATTGGACAACGCGGATGGAACGCGCAGCCAGTAGGCGGGTTAATTGGGTCAGGGATTTCACCTTGTGGCGGATCAATCTCGCGGCCAAACCCATCCATCTTTGGGGCGGCTGCCAAAAGCATCTGGGTGTAGGGGTGCTTGGGGTTCTCAAACAACTCATCCGGCGTGGCTTCTTCCACAAGACGGCCCAAGTACAGCACACCAATTTTGTCGCTGATGTGCTGAACCACAGTCAAATCGTGACTGATGAACAAATAGGTCAGACCAAGATTTTCCTGCAGGTCTGACATCAGGTTCAGCACCTGTGCCTGTACTGACACGTCAAGCGCACTGGTCGGCTCATCACATACAATCAGCTTTGGTTCACTCGCCAAAGCGCGGGCGATGCAAATTCGCTGCCGCTGGCCGCCGGAAAATTCATGGGGAAACTTATCTGCGTCCAGAGACGACAGGCCCACTTGCTCAAGGAGCTTTTCTGCAAGGCCAACAACAGTTCCGCCACGGGCAGAGACAGGTTCGTTGATAATCTCACGCACACGCCATCGCGGGTTGAGGGAGGCGTACGGATCCTGAAAAATCATCTGGATGTCACTGCGCGCTTTATCAAGCTTGCCGCCGTCTGTCTCGCGGCTCAGATCGATGTCGTTGATCAACACGCTGCCGTCCGTCGGCTTCAACAGGCCCACGGCCATTTTGCCGATGGTCGATTTGCCGGAGCCGCTTTCGCCAACAAGTGAATAAACCGTCCGTTCTTCAACATCAAAACTAACGTCTGACACAGCGGTGAGCATCGCTTTGGGAAGCCGCTCAATGACGCGGTTGAGCCACGGTTTTGAGACGTCGAAAATGCGGGTGAGGTTTTTGACCTGGATCATCGCCATTACGCTGTTTCCTCAGCCGGTTGTTGTATTGGAAAATGGCAGGCAGACCGCCCACCATTCAGTTTTGGGCGCGGCTCTGCGCGGCAAATGTCTTGGGCAAATTCACAGCGCGGATGAAAAGCACAGCCCTCGGGCATGGCGGTCAGGCGCGGCATTGAACCGGGAATTTGGCGCAGGCGCTTTAGGCCTTTGCTAGCCAGCGGCGTGGAGCCCATTAGCCCATCTGTATAAGGGTGTTCGGGGTGTGTGACCACATCGCGCACGTTGCCCAATTCGGCCAATCGTCCTGCATACATGACGGCCACGCGATCGGCGGTTTCGGCTATGACGCCCATGTCGTGCGTGATCAGCATCACAGCCGTGCCACGGTCACGACACAGCCGTTTAAGTAGGGCGATGATCTGCGCTTGTACCGAAACATCAAGCGCAGTCGTTGGCTCGTCCGCAATAACCAGCGACGGTTCAGCGCAAAGCGCCAAAGCAATAACAACGCGTTGACGCATGCCACCCGAAAATTCATGGGGATAGCTATCAAGGCGTTGGGCCGCTGCGGGAATACCCACCTCATCCAAGGCTGCAGCCGCGCGTTTGCGTGCCTCATCGCGTGAGATGTCCAGATGCTCTAGCATTGTTTCAGTTAGCTGATCGCCGATGCGCAACAGTGGGTTAAGCGAGGTTAGCGGGTCTTGAAAAACCATGCCAATATGCTTGCCGCGCAACCGACGCATATCTTCGCCTTCAAGCTGATCAATGCGCGTGCCGTTCAGCCAAATCTCGCCGCCCGTAATTTTTGCGGGACGGTTCAGCAGGCCAATCACAGCATTACCTGCCATTGATTTACCGGCCCCGGACTCGCCGACAATTCCCAAAATTTCACCGCGGTTGATATCATAGTTAATCTGATCAACAGGCCGCAAAATACCGCCCCGTGTCGGAATTTCGACAGTGAGATTGCGGATCGATAAGACAGCTTCAGACATGGGGTGGTCCTCGGGGTTAACCAGTTACGTCGCGGCTTAGCGCAGTTTTGGGTTTAGGGCGTCGCGCAACCAATCGCCCAGCAAGTTCACAGCCAGCGCAAGGGCCAGAAGGGTGCAAGCAGGAAACAGCAAAATCCACCATTCTCCCGAGAACAAAAAGCCCTGGCCGATACGGATAAGCGTGCCAAGAGATGGTTGCGTCGGGGGTGCGCCTACGCCCAAAAATGACAGGGTTGCTTCGGCAATAATTGCCAAGGCAAGTGAGATGGTTGCGATTACCAGCACAGGGCTCAGCACGTTTGGCAAGATGTGGCGCAGCATGATTGCGCCGGAGCCGCGGCCAATTAAGCGGGCTGCTTGGACATATTCTTTGTTCTTCTCAACAAGGGTCGCACCACGCACAACACGCGCAAATTGGACCCAATCGGACAGACCAATCGCTACAATCAGGACCCAGATTGCCATTTGATCACGGTACTCGACGGGGGTGATCCCCTTGGCCACGCCGAAGATCAGCATGGCAACCAAGATCGCCGGAAAGGTCAGTTGAACGTCTGCGATCCGCATGATGATGGTCTCGACCCACCCTCCGACGTATGCGGCAACAAGGCCCAAAGTGATGCCCAAAACCATTGCAAAACCAACCGCTGCCGCACCCACAAATAGCGAGATGCGAAGCCCGTAAAGGATCGTTGAGAAAACATCGCGGCCCTGATCATCGGTCCCCAGCCAAAAGGTTTCGCCAGTGAACGCGTTGGGCTCCATCGGGCTTGAAAACCCGTTCATCAGGTTCAGGGAGGCCGGATCAAATGGGTCGTATGGTGCGATTAACGGCGCGAAAATCGCTGCCAACACCATCAACATCACAACTGTGAAAGAGATCATCGCAACGGGCGAGCGGCGGAATTGATAAGCAAAATCGCCGTCCCACCAATGGGCAAGGCGTCCGCGCGGTTTTGGAGCAGGCGTTGTATCAGCCATGATTAATGTCCTCCCGAACGGTCGGCGCGCAGGCGCGGATCAATTGCAAAATAAAGCAGGTCGACGATGAGGTTAATTGCCACAAACATCACTGAAATAAGCATCAAATAAGCGGCCATCACAGGGATATCGACGAACTGAATAGCGTTAATAAACAGCAACCCAACACCGGGCCACTGAAACACTGTCTCCGTGATGATTGCAAAGGCGATGATACTGCCCAGTTGCAGGCCGGTGACCGTAATCACGGGGACCAATGTGTTCTTAAGGGCGTGACGGAAGTTGACTGATTTTTCGCGGATACCACGGGCGCGGGCGAAACGGATGTAATCCGCGCGCAGGACTTCCAGCATCTCGGACCTAACCAGCCGCATGATCAACGTCATCTGATAAAGCCCAAGTGTAATGGACGGCAATATCAACGCCTTAAGCCCTGATCCGGTCGCAAATCCAGTCGTCCACCAGCCCAGATCAACAACGTCACCGCGCCCAAAGCTGGGCAGCCAGCCCAATTCAACTGAAAACAGATAGATTAGCAGAATGCCTATTAAAAATGTGGGCAAACTGACCCCTATCAATGAGACCGACATGATGGCGTTGGCGGCGAAACCGTCGCGCCGAATGGCGGTGAAAATGCCAAGGACAACACCAAAAAACATCGCAAATCCGGCAGACACCAAGGCAAGCTCAAGGGTGGCAGGTGCGCGTTCGGCGATGATTTCGGCTACAGGGCGGGCTTGNCGGTAACTCAGCCCGAAATCCCCCTGNACAGCACGGCCCAAAAACGCGCCATATTGGACAACAAACGGGTCATCGAGGCCCAACTCTCCGCGCAACCGCTCAATATCGCTTTGGGTGCGTTCTTGGCCCAACAAACTGTCAATCGGGTCGCCTACAAAGCGGAACATCGAAAAGGCGACAAGCCCCACAACAAGCAAGACGATGAAGGACTGAAATAGGCGGCGGAGAGAGTATGCTAACATTGGATCACAGTTGATTTTGTAGCCGGCGGGGTCAAGAGCCGAGTGTGCGTTTTGGCGGCATTCACGTCGCGGCAACTACATTTTTGTTAAGCGTCATATGCGGGGAAAAAGCGTGTGTCATAAAAAATGCGCGCAGGCCCAAAGACCCACGCGCAAAATTTCTACGGCATCGATTTATGAAAGGGCGCTGTCACAGCGGCTGCAAACGCTGTCGTGCGTGTGGCTTCCGACATCTGGCAGCACCTTCCAACAGCGGGCGCATTTTTCGCCATCTGCTTTTGCAAAGCTCACGGCGACGCCTGCTACGTCATCAAGGGCGAACGCGCCCTCAGGGCCTGCGCCTTCGACAACCGTGATTTGGCTGGTGATGCACAGGTCTGCAAAGTTATCCGCATCGATCAGGGCAAATAGCTCTGGCGACAAATAGACCGTTGGCGCAGCTTCAAGCGAGGAGCCAATGACTTTTGCCGTCCGCTCACCTTCCAACGCACCTGTTACGACGCGGCGGATTGCGCGGATTTTGTCGAGCTTTGCAGCCAGCGCGTCATTGCGCCATTCGGCTGGAGTTTGCACGAAGTCAACAAGGTGGACACTCGTCTCAGCCCCGTTTCGCTCAAGCCAGACTTCTTCCATTGTGAAGGTCAAGATCGGCGCAAGCCACGTTGTGAGGCGGCCATACAGAATATCCAGCACGGTTAATGCAGAAAGCCGGCGGTTCGTGTCACCGTCGCAATAAAGCGCATCTTTGCGGATGTCGAAGTAGAACGATGACAGATCAAGCGTCGCAAAATCGAAGATGGCACGGAACACACCTTGGAAATCGTATTTCGCGTAACCGTTGCGCACAGTTTCATCCAACACGGCGATCTTGTGCAACATGAGGCGTTCCAGCTCGGGCATGTCTTGGGGCGCTACGGTTTTTGCCGCATCAAAGTCCGCAAGGCTGCCCAGCATGAAACGCATCGTGTTACGCAAGCGACGGTAACTATCGGCCACGTTTTTCAGGATTTCCGGCCCGATGCGCAGGTCAGCGGTGTAATCAGACTGGGCGACCCAAAGACGCAATATGTCCGCACCGTATTGTTTTGTAACCTCTTCCGGCGCGATTGTATTGCCGATGGATTTGGACATTTTCATGCCTTTTTCATCAAGCGTGAAGCCATGTGTCAGCACGCCACGATAGGGCGCGCGTCCTTTGGTGCCACATGCCTGAAGCATGGATGAGTGGAACCAGCCGCGGTGTTGGTCAGTGCCCTCAAGGTAGAGATCGGCCAAGCCATCTTCAGAACCGTCTTCACGGTCGCGCAGGGTAAAGGCGTGGGTTGAGCCACTGTCAAACCACACATCAAGGATATCCATCACTTGGGTGTAGTCATCAGGGTTTACGATGCCACTCAGGAACCGCTCTTTCGCACCGTCTTTGTACCACGCATCAGCGCCCTCAGCTTCGAAAGCTTCAAGGATGCGTGCGTTTACGTCAGCATTACGCAGCAGGTAGTCTGGATCGTCGTGTTTCGCGCCTGTTTTGACAAAGCATGTCAGCGGTACGCCCCACGCACGCTGACGTGACAACACCCAATCAGGGCGCGCTTCGATCATTGAGTAAAGACGGTTGCGACCGGTTTGCGGCGTCCATGTCACCAGTTCATCGATGCTGGTCAGGG
>JGI26082J51739_10001708_pt1 | contig 13581 bp, 18 predicted proteins | sample SaaInl5LU_22_DNA_FD_51739 | JGI IMG/M metagenome (IMG submission 51739)
TCCATTTGGGTTTCCTCGTGAGACGTTAGAGTAAATACACATAGAAGATTAGGACACCCATCTCCCTTTTAATAAAGACTANTAATTTTATCAGTATATACTAAACAATGATTCCAGTACTCGTATCTGTAGACAAGGCGGGTGATCTTAAGCTCGGTGCGAAAAAGTGCCGTCTCTACAAGAAGGATGAGGTGGTGAAGGTTGCCAAGAAGTATGGCATCAACACTGAGAAGAAGACTGTCCAGCAGCTCTGTGGTTCCATCAAGGCGAAGGCGAAGAACAGCATGAACAATGTGCCTCTCGCGAAGATGTACCCAGAGGCGGCTAAGAAGCGTGCGGCTGCGAAGAAGCGTGCGGAAAAGAAGGCTCTCGATAAGAGGATTGCCGCCAACTTTATGAGGAACATGACCACCAGGATTCCCCCACCCAGACCCAAGCCACGCAGCCCCAGCCCAGCCGCTGTTGCGCGTGCCAGGGCTAACGTTAAAAATATGATAGATAAACGTGTTTCTTATATGAATGCGGCTGGCCAGAGGATGATCAACCAAGCGTCTCCTCGTGCAGTGATGCGTATTGCTCGGGAACTTCGTCGTCTTCGCTAAGGTCGTTATAGACCTTCTCCTCTGTGTCATAGAAGGCTTCGCTGTCCCCAATCATCATCTCCCTCACAGTCTCGTATAGGACTGTGGTGAGGGCAAACTTATAAGCGAGAAATCCAACGAAAGTAGCTCCATAATCAAAGTCAAACGCGAAAGGTGCGTTATTCCACGACACTTCAAAAGCGGCGGCACACAGTGGTGCCAAGAACTCCTTCTGAATTGCCGAATTTTCAAACTTGTCCACCCTATCTGATAGAAGGGTCACATACGCGTACGAGGCGGTGGCTCCCAAAACGGCTGATACACCCTGGTCAGCCCCCTGCGTGATGAAGTACGAAGCACTGAGAGCGGTACCATACGCAGCTGTAGACTTCTTGAGGGTTGTCTTGAGGCGAGAGTACTCGGTGGGAACAACTGGCTTGGTGAACGCGTAAGTGAGGGACATTCTGTACGAAAGTCACTTAAAATCTTTATCCGAGTTAACAATAAGAATGCCGTGCCAGCTTTGTAGGAAGAAGTGTGGTGTCCCCATCGATTGTAACTATTGTGAGGGTAGCTTTTGTCCGAGTTGTATTAATCTAACGAAACATGATTGTCAAGGTGCGGACATTAAGAAGATGAAACAGCGCAAGGAACTGAAAGAACAGACAGCCTTCGAACCACCGCCAAAATGCTTAAAGATTTGATGTTTTATACAAACATGGCGTCAGATGATCCAATCCGGAATATCATGACTTTGGTGGATGAGCATAGGGACAGTTTACCTGACGGGGTATATCTGGAACTGTGTGACAACATCAAACGTCTATACGCACTTGGAGGAGAAACACAGAACGTGTATCTCCTCAACCTCACGAATGATTATTTACAAGCACTCGAAAAAGTAGAAACCCTACAACAAGAAATTGTGAATGTGAAACGTGAACTTCTTCGGTCCCGTGTTTCTCGCTTCGAGAATGTTTCTCGACCCATACGTGAAAGTCGCGGTCTCCTCGAAAATCTATTAGGTACTCTCGAACCCACTACCGTTCAGTTTGAATCCATGCCCCTCCCTCCCAGAAACCAGTGATTGCTGAGATGCCCGAGTGGTCTAAGGGGGGCGACTTAAGATCGTCTGACGCAAGTCTCGCGGGTTCGAACCCCGCTCTCAGCATACCCGGTACACTATGAATAAGAAACGTATCATTCTTATTCATGATGTAGCTTCATGAGTATGAGTATAATTACTTTTTCACGCGCTTTTCGAGGTTTTTGATTTTGTTTTCAAGGTTTTTAATCTTGAGTTTGTCAGTCTTCCTCATGTTGTTAACTTGCGCCTGTGTATACATGCGATAGTTTGCATTCTTCTTGACACTATTAGGTCCGAATAGAGATTTTCCGTGAGTCGTAGCCATTTTTATTATACGTAAATATTTAAAATCACGGTCACCTGTGTTATGCACTCGTTCTTGACACTACACTTAAAAACAGCATCTCATGTATTCGCAGATGACACTCACTCGTGCACATGATGTAGCTTCACTCACGTTTTTGGCACCCTTTTCCATCTTCTGTATCGCCGAAGTCTTTTTCGGATACGTCGTGTACCCACTCTTTTTGACACACGCACTTTTGACCTACATGAGTCTCGATCTCATGTGGAATGCGTTTAATCCACATTCGTACAGGGACCTGATCGTTTGTCATCATATCGTATGCCTATTAGCACTTTCTCGGGCGATGTTGTACCCAGAAGAAGCGTACATCGTAAGTCTCGGCGGTCTCGTTGAAATAGATACGAGTATTCTGACCCTTAGAAGACTTCTTCCTCGTTCGACAACTATTCACGAATTGGTTGACATAGTATATCGCATTTCAAACATGATGATAAGAGTTTTTTATGAAACGTTTTTCACGGCATTCATTTTACACGCGTATTCAGATCATCCTATCACCGTGAAGATGTTTGTGTACCCACTCCAGATTTTCATAAACGTTTTTAGTTGTGGAATTTGTCTACTCACATATACGAAGCAAAATCCGGCATTAAAGATTAAAACCTAATGTATTAATATAATGACAGACAAGACCAAACCCAAGCGTAAACCCAATGCGTACATGAACTTCGTGAAGAAGGTTCGCCCCACCGTCGTGAAAGATTTTCCAGACCTGACGTTTACTGAGATTGGCTCTAAGCTCGGTGAGATGTGGCGAGCACTTTCTGATGACGAGAAGAAGAAGTACACCAAAGCTTAAGGATTTGAACCGTTGACAATATAGATGTCCCTGGGAGTCAAGAAATTGTGCTATGATGCTATTGTGCCTACTCGTGGTTCTGATGGTGCTGTGGGATATGATTTATATAGCTCCGAAGATGCCGTGGTTCCGTGCCAGGCTGGCCGAGCTCTCGTAGGAACCGGTATTACAGTCGTTCTTCCACCCGGTGTATACGGGCGCGTGGCACCTCGGTCTGGTCTCGCGGTAAAGCATTGTATCAACGTCGGTGCGGGTGTCATCGATCCTGATTATACCGGTGAAATCAAAGTCGTTCTGTTCAATCATGGCGAAAAAGACTTTGAAATCAAGAAAGGCGATCGTATTGCTCAACTTGTTTTGGAGAGGTGTGAAACACCTCCCATCGAGGAAATTAGTATTGTTGAAGACACTGAACGTGGATCCGGTGGATTTGGATCTACAGGTCAGTAAACGTGTCGTTGCAGAACCAGAAATCTTCTGCTGTAGGCATGAATAAAATACCATGACGCATCGTCATGAAGAGTTTCGCCTTTGTCACGTTAGGGTACGTATATAACAACCATCTTTCCCAATATTCAGCTCGGAAGAAGTCTTCCCAATCTTCCTGAGAACTTTCCGAAATTTTCAACATTTCCCTATGAATCTCACCCTGATCCCTTTCGATTCGCAGCTTCTTAGGAAGGACAGCACCCTTTCTAATAAGTTGTGCACGCATAAGCCTAGGATTACCATGATCCGGATAATGCTGAACACCCCTCTCACCAAAATCAATAGCTCGCTTATTTGGAAGTGTCACTCTAAGTTTATGTGTGATGGATGGACTCGGTTGTAAGATGACGTGCATTAATAAAACATAAGGAAAAAAATAGATGAATACTCATGCTTGAATACACCGCGAGAGATGGTACGGTCATACGNGTGGGACAAAATGCTAAGGACAATGATAATCTCACTATGTTCAGTAGTCCTCGATACTGGTGGATGCATGTCGCGGGATATTCTGGTGCTCATGTAGTCATATGTCACACAGGAGATCTCCCGAAAGAAACAAAGCGAGATGCGATGGTACTCGCAGTGTATCACAGCAATGTACCAGATATGAAAATGTCATGCGTTGATATGGTGCGAGTTGAACAGACTGTATGGACCAGGCAGGCTGGTAAAGTTAAACTTAACGGTGAGGTCATGGAACTCAATATTTTTATGCGACGTGAAAAGGAACGTTTGGAAAGGATCTTAAAAACGAAACGGGTGGTAACATTATAATGAGTCACCAAGATTGGACACCGGTCGTCATCCATGGAAAGGTTGCTAAGCCCTCACCTCAACCACACCGTGAAGTGACGAAGGATCAAAAATTGGAACGTGAAGAGTTGGGAACACACAAGAAAGTTTCACTTTCCGTGGCAAAGATGATTCAACAGGGACGTATTGCTAAAGGTTTCAAAACACAAAAAGATTTAGCAATCGCGGTGGGTGTGAATGCGAGTATCATAGGTTCTTATGAGTCGGGTCGAGCTATTCCAGATCCGGCGATTCTCCAAAAGTTGCGAAGAGTTTTGGGTGTCAAGTTTAAAAATTAATATACGATTACATTAATGAAGGTTCTTCCAGTGGGAATCTTTTATCTAGTCGTACTTCACAGACTGACACAGTTGGGTAAGAAGAAAAAGAAGAATGCGATACTATGGGTTTAGAGTAAATCTGTATAGAGTCCAGCGATGTAGTAGACATCCTTGAAGCCGAGTTTTTCCAATTTCTCTGCCGCAAATCTGGCCCGTTGCCCAGTATTGCAGTAGACGAGTAGACCTTTTTTAGGAAGTTTAGATGTCGACTTCTTGGTTATTTTGTTGACTGGTATGTGTACTGCGCCAGGATAATGCCCGAGACGCCATTCCGCGTCGGTGCGTACGTCGATAACGCGTTTTATTTTTCCCGATTTGATGAGCTTTTTTGCTTTTTTTGATGCGATGAGTTGGCTTCCACTCATGGTATAAACGGTCAGGGCCCCGAGTCCACCGAGAAGCAGGTACGGTATCATTTACTCTAGCTGGACATTTAAAAAAGTCTTGTGGTTGAACAAAAAAGAGTGACTCCATTTTGATCCGAACTCTACCCATTTGGGTCTGACTTAGGTATAAAGATTACAATACTAGAAGTATCAGTATGAACAAGAAAACAGCTGATGTGTCCACTCGTCTCACTCCTGTTGAGTATACTAAGCGTTCAATGGATGCCCGTGTAACCGCAACGAACAAGGCACTTGAGAATGAAAAGGTTCGATTCAAGTCCACAAACGACCCCGAAAAATTTAAGACATTCCTGGAGGATCGTCTTGAATTGTGGCGGTCCCTGAAATTGGGGTCTACCGACAACACTCGTCTCAAGAAGGGATACACGACTCGCTACTTTGAGCGCATGTTTGATAAGACGAATGAAATCTTAGCAAACCTTGAAGCGAGCACTGATTAAACGAGCTTCCTCCCATCGTCCCGACTGCTGAATGATAAGATGTGTACTCGGTTTCATCTTCGAAAGTGAATACCCCTCTCTTAACCGCTTGAATGCATATTCGAGCGTTTTATTATTTATACCGGCACGACGAGCTTTGTACTGACGCGTTTCATTTTCCGCCGTGATAGCACGCTTTTCCGCCTCCATCACCTTTTCTTGAAGACTTGAAATGATGAGTTTTTGTTTTCTCGACTTCATATCATCCGTCCGGTTTCGGAGCTTATCCTTCAATTCCGCGATGATCACTTTCTGTTTCCTGATTTTTGCATTTTTCTTCTTGACGACCTTGTCGATTTCAGGTCCAAGATCAATGACGAACTTGGACGCCTTACGGGGTCGTGAGGAAGATTTAACCATTTTACATAATTTTTTACTAATCTATGTTTTACTTAGTTACCGAAAGCGACACCAGCCATACCATTCTTCACACGGAGAATGTTATAGTTGACCGCATAGACACGAACCATGTTACCGACACGAGTGCCACCAGTGAGGGAAAGCTTCGCGTTATCGATGCGCGAGAAGTTAAGGGTACCGGTGGGTTGCGACTTGTTCATAGTGATGCAGAATGGCCACGTGAATGTAGACACGGTGCTGAGTGCATCTTGGGGTAGAATGGAGCAGTGCATCTCTGGCACGACGTTGTGGTGGAAGGTCGAGGACATATTCTCGAAGAGGGGTGTGCCGTTGATGTAAAGAGTGGCGGTGTCGAAAGACCAGTTCGTGGACCACTTGTTCGTATCAGCTTCCGAAGAGACGACGTGGACAGCCTTGACTGGGTGGTTGAAATACGTGAGATCAACCTCCGTATCAGCCGCATTCATGAGCTGATGCTGGGTTTGGGTGAAGAGAATCTCGTGCTCGGTGTTGGTGAAGAATTCACGTTCGGCTGTATCGAGGTACACGTACGTACCATATACCTTGACGTTGCTGGGAGCGAAAGTACCCCCACGGCACTTGACACGAATCTCGACATCGTGGTACTGAAGGGCCACGAGAGGGAGAGACTTGGTCCAATCGTCACTGAAGAAAAATGGGAGAATGTAGTGGTTCGCGGAAGTGGAAGATCCGAGCGCATTCTGGGGGCACTCATCGAGAGTGAGCGCACAAGAAGCCTTGGCTTGAGTATCCTTGTACAGAAGATTGTGAACACCCTGAATGTAAAGAGAGTCGATTTGGGCAACCTTTTGGCCACCGACCCAAAGTTGGAACTCGGTGGTGGTGGATTCGTCCTTGTCGAAGAAACCGGAGTTCGAGTTACCGACACCACCGATATCATCCCCCTCGATCCACACATAGCTCAAAAGATCACCCTTGGACTTGATTGGGATGGTCACCTCGTTGCCACTCGCGAAAGTACCGATGTAATCGAGCCTCTCTGGCTTAATCGCGAAGTTGGTATACCTCTTGTAATTTTGACGGAAAAAACTCACTTCGGGCTGACCAGTGATGTATACATCCTGGGCTCCGACCGAGACGAGGTCAATTAAAGCAGCAGACATTTATTAGTAAATGATATTAAAATTTTCGGTCGATGTATACACAACGAGAATGGGTGTAGAGTTTCAGGCACTCACGTGGGAAACAGTCGACACAGATGATGAACATCTGGTGAGCATTTTTGGAAAGACGGAGGATGGAAGATCTATTTGTGTGACGACGGCATTCACACCGTACTTCTTCATCAAACTACCCGAGCGTGTAACACCACAGACGGTACAAGAAATCTATCATGTTCTTGATAAGAAGTGTCCCGAATGTCTCGTGTCATATTCAATTATGAAGTCGAAAGATGTTTGGGGTTTTCAAAATAATAAAGAGTTTGCGTACATGAAACTCGATTTCAAAAATTTAAAAAGTCGTCGACGTGTTGATTATATCTTGAAAAATGCGATACAGATGTCCAATGGTATGGAACGTTTTAAGGTTTTCGAATCCAACATCGATCCAGTTCTTCGTCTGATGCACCGAACTGGTATTCAATCGACTGGATGGCTTAACTCGGGGGACAGTTGTGTGCGCACACACTTGTCGAAGGTCGATGTCGATCTTTTCTGTAACGACTGGAGAACACTCAAACCCATCGCGCGGGATGATATCGCACCATTCGTCGTAGCATCCTTTGATATCGAGTGTAACAGCTCCACTGGAAAGTTTCCCGATCCCAACGTGAAGGATGATGCCTGTTTTCAAATTGCCATTTCGTTATGTAAATTTGGGAGCGATGAACCATACGAGAAGACGTGCTTGTGTTACAAGAAGACGGAGGGTCCTGATGTCGTCAGCTTTGACACGGAACGTGAGATGCTCGAGGCGTTTCAAAGGTATCTTCATGAAAAGGATGTGGATATTCTCACTGGGTGGAACATCTTCGGGTTCGATCTTGAGTACATTTACACACGGGCGTTCATGGTGGGGTGTGACCCCGAATTTTTCAAACTTGGAAAGTTGAAGAGTCAGGAATGTGAACTGTCGATTAAAAAGTTGAGTTCGAGTGCCCTCGGTGACAACGTTCTTAAACTTTTACCGATGTCCGGACGATTCGTGTTCGATATGTTTCATGAAGTGAAAAAGGGATACAAACTTGATTCGTACAGTCTCAATAACGTATCGAAGTTGTATCTCGGTGATCAAAAGATTGATATGCCGGCGAAGGAGATGTTCGCGCGTTACCGAGAAGAAGATCCTGTAAAACTGGGCGAAGTCGCTGAGTACTGTATCAAGGATACACTTCTTCCACACAAGCTCATGAAGAAGATGTGCATTCTTCTGAACCTCTTGGAGATGGCGAAAGCGACGTGGGTGCCTCTCTGTTTCCTCGTAGAACGAGGGCAACAAATCAAAGTGTTTAGTCAACTCACGAAAAAGGCGCGTGAGATGGGATTCATGGTACCGACGATCCGGTACGGACAACTCCCCGAAGAACCATACGAAGGTGCGACGGTACTCGAAGCACAAAAGGGTGCCTATTACACACCAATCACGGCACTCGATTTCGAGGCACTGTATCCATCGATCATGATGGCACACAATCTCTGCTATTCTTCATACGTGATGAATGAAAAGGATTATGGGAATGTACCTGGTATCGAGTACGAGACGTTCAAGATTGGTGATCGAACGTACAAGTTTGCACAGGATGTCCCGAGTCTTTTACCAGCCATTCTCCTAGAGCTCAAACAGTTTCGCAAAAAGGCGAAGAAGGATATGGCGTCTGCGACTGGATACATGAAGGAAGTGTACAACGGTAAGCAGTTGGCCTATAAAATTTCGATGAACTCTGTGTATGGTTTTACAGGTGCCGGAAAGGGTATTCTCCCGTGTGTACCCATCGCATCGACGACGACGTTTAGGGGTCGGGCGATGATCGAGGAGACGAAGAACTACGTCGAGAAGAACTTTCCGGGTGCGAAGGTACGATATGGTGATACCGATTCCGTCATGGTTGAGTTTGATGTCGGTGACCGTAAGGGGGAAGAGGCGATCGAGTATAGTTGGGAGCTGGGTGAACGCGCCGCGGAAGAGTGTTCCGCCCTCTTCAAAAAACCCAATAACCTAGAGCTCGAGAAGGTCTATTGGCCATACTTTTTGTACTCGAAGAAACGATACGCGGCGAAGTTATGGACGAAGGGAAAGGATGGGAACATGAACATGGATTACATCGATATTAAGGGTCTTCAGGTTGTTCGGCGGGACAACACGCCTCACGTGAGAGAAGTGTGTAAAGAACTCCTCGATGTCGTGTTGACATCCAGTGATACGGGTCCTCCGAAGGAACTTGCTAAAGAACGTGCGATTGAACTTCTATCTGGGGATGTATCTAATGAGAAGTTGATTCTGAGTCAGTCACTCTCGGATAGTTACAAAGTGAATGGTCACAATGTGTCGATCACGAGTCCTGAGAGTTGTAACATCAATCAGGCGCATGTACAAGTTGTCAATAAAATGCGAGCCCGTAAACCCGGATCTGAGCCCCAATCCGGTGACCGTGTACCGTATCTTCTCACAGACACGGGTGACCCCAAAGCGAAAGCCTTTGAAAAGTCGGAAGATCCCAAGTATGTCGAAGAGAATAACATCCCCGTGGATTACAAGTACTACTTCATCAACAAGTTTTTGAATCCGGTGTGCGATCTTCTGGATCCACTTTTCGAGAATACGAAGCAAGAAATCTTTGGTGAACTGATTAACCAGTGTAAACCACCACCTAAAAAACGCGAACCATCACTCGCCGGTATGAAAAAGGCGGACCTCGTGGAGGAATGTAAGCGTCTCGGTCTCGAGACATCCGGAACCATCCCAGATCTTAAACTGCGTATAAAAAATGTAAGGGCACCTAGAGAAGAAAGTGTCGAAGACTTATTTAAAAAATATGAACAAAGGAATACTAAGGAATGAACTTTCGAGACAAAATTTCAGAAGTGATTGAAGAGGAGTTTGAAAATCGCATCGATACCGTTTTGACGGCATATGCAGAGATTATCGCGAACAAGTACCAAATCAGATTGGCGTCCCTACTCAAAGATATCCCGACATTCTCGACAAATCCGGTCTGTAGGGGAACGAAACCAGATGGATCTAGGTGTACATTCAAGGGTACATACGATGGGTACTGTGGTAAGCATCAAAAACAGGGGGAACAAATTAAGCAGAGAACACATAACACTATCATCAATGGGCATACACATGGACCAGGGTTTAGAAATGTCGTCGGATGTCCGGGTTGCGAAAAATCTTCATCATCGAAGGGACTTATAGATTTGGACTCTATTATTGATAATGAGTAAAACAGATATTCTGCTAACATCAATAAATTCATTCTACAACGAAGAGGACAATCGGTCCAAATTACTGAATATACTAGACAAATCAAGTGGTATTTCACTTAGAAATCTTGAATGGTTCATCACCAACTATGCGAAAAAGAATCATACATCCTATAAGACGACTGATGGTAAGATTTTCACTGTACACTATGCCTATAAATCAAGTCTTGACGGATACAGTAAGAAACTTTTTGACCCCTTCTGTCGGTCAGAAAAGTTTGCGTATACGGTTCCGGGGACATCTCATGAAATTCATACAACCCTAGCACAGTTGAATTTCATCAAATGGTGTATCAAGAATAAAATCATAGATTACATTTCGACTAATAAGACCACGTTGTTTAGTAAGCAGTCGGCTGAACCCGACCACCNTCAAAAATGAACGTTTGATACCCCGTGTAATACATGTGTAGGGNGTACGTATTGGAAGACACGTCCACCTTTGTCGTATCGAGGTTCACTTCGATGTTTGTTTTGTCGGAACGAATCTGACTAAAATCCAAGCTTCCCGATGGCTCCACGTTTACTGGATTCATCGAGAAACTATATGTATAGATATTCCTAATAGGTCTCGGTAATCGCATTCGGTATGGAATGAGGTATTTGTAATAATTGTGATTGGTGTTTGTCACATTTGGTAATCGAGTACCGTTTATGTAGAAGCTCGCGTCTTTCATGATGGGGTTGAAGAATGTGAGTTGGTCGTCAAAGTCAACGTTCGAAGAAAAGTTGAAACGATTTTGACAAAAGTAAAGTTCTTCGTTGTTTGTGGGAAGATCAAACACTTGTGTCTGTCCTACACTGTTGTTGAATGTGGGAGAGCCTACGACCAATCTCAGACCATCACTTGACATGGACATAGAACCACCACTCCCGGGACCACCCATTTCACGATGTAACCTATCCCATGCGGGTGTACTGGATATATTCGTGTAGTTGTATGCTCGGGTGCGATTAGAAAGTGGTGTTCCAACTGCAACTCTAGTCCCCGTGTGAGGCTGTTGACCGGACACGATATTACTTGTTATAGCTACAGATGTACCAGCCATTTCACCAGCCACCAATCCATTGATATCTGGACCTATTTGCCCCCACGCATTCAAACTTGTCGAGTAGAAGAATACACTAGCCTGTCCAGAATCTACGCCACCACCATCGTTTTTGGGGGCACCACCGATAATATAGTACCCATCTTTGGAAATATCCACAGAAGTCCCAAATTCATCACCTGCGTTTAAACCATCGATATCAGAACCTCTCTGAGTCCACGCACCACCACTGTATATAAATGCTCTGACAGTCCCCTTACTCGCATCGTGACCCGGTGCACCAATGGCTACGACATAATCAGTTCCACCATTCGTCACCGGATTTGAAAGAGATACAACCTTACCCGAAAGGTCACCGCCACCGGTACCATCCATGTTTAGACCCACCTGTTGCCACCCAGGTCCAATGGTATATGCCCACACCTGTACACGACCCCGGTTCGTAAACCCAACTTCGCTATATTCGGGTCCACCTATGGCGACGTGTGTACCATTCCCAGATAAAGAGATGGATGTTCCCGCCTTAGATCCAATCGTACCCACAATATCCGAACCGAGTTGTACCCATGCGTTTGTTCCAGAGTTGTACTGATACACACGGGTCGTATCTGTTGTTGGAATTCCTACAGCGAGTGCCGTTCCCGTCTCCGATAAAGAGACAGATGTTCCAAGTAGTCCACCATCAGTCGTACCTATGATATCGGCACCGAGTTGGGTCCACACTCCAGATATGTACTTGAAGACACGAACCCGACCCTTGTTCTGATTAACGTTATCTGGGAATCCATTGTTATCTTCATCAACTTGTAATTCATACTTGGGTTCACCCACGGCGATAGTCAAACCATCGGGTGAGATGGCGACGGCGTATCCAGAATCGTCATTTGCGTTGGTACCTATGATGTTAGCACCGATTTGTTTAGGTTCGAGAGCAACACTCTCGTCTTCAATCTCAAACTTTGTGTTTCTCAAAAACCAGTGAATACATTTGACGGGAATATTTGGAACGAGGTTGGTTTGGATCGTGGGATTACCGAGATCACTCACCGTCGTGGGGTGTTTACGAACGATATCTGTCACGATTGTCTGTGGTTCATGACTGAGATACTTACGTTCTTCGGGTGTGACTGTGATTTCTTCTGTGATGAGCTTGAATTCATTCAAAATCAATGTATCCAATGTATCCGTGAAGAATGATTGTTTATGAAACTCGAGTACAAACTCAATCTTCTGTTTATGTACTGCACACACCGGAAAATAGGGCCTGTTTGGTTTATTTGTCGTGTACTCATCACTTGCATATTTTCGACCAAAGAAGAATTGTAACGGAATCATAAGATCCGTTTCGAGTCTAGAAACGGAATCTGTTTTTGTCGAATCATCAAATCCTATACTTCTATTTACAAGAAACCTATTCGATACCTTTTCTGAAAGTTCTAAATACAACTCATCATATATGATTCCCCAGTCACCTTCAATCTTTTCGAGTTCTGTATCATCCACATACATCGCCACACTCTTGAGAATGTGACGACCGAGTTGATCCGCGTAATTACCATTCGAAACACGTGGCATCTTAATACTCAACCATAGGTTACTCAAAAGATCACCCATATTTTGGGGATTGAACTGTACTTTGATCGTTTGACCAAATGGCCAGTTGGGAATCTGGCCGGTATTGATCACATTCTTACTCCTGTGATACTTCCTAAAGTTTGAATGTCTTCTCGTAGTATTTGGGTTGAAGAAAGATTCCTTTGGATCCTTGCAAAGTAAGTACGTGTCTTGCTTTCCAATAGCTTTAAGTGAAATCTTAGCAGCTTCACCCATACCTACTTACTGCTTACATATTTTTAATATCCGTTTTCCACATTGTCACGTGGCTGGTTCTACTCATTTTCTCAAGTTCCACGTTCGCCTGTCTCGCCTCATCCATGAGTGCCTTGACGCGCTCCTCCGTATACTCGACCGTCTTGATGTTGAGTAGGTAGTCCCATGATCCATCAATCTTTGGAAACATCGTGGACATCTCCTTCTCGAGGTCCACCTTCTTCCTCTTGAAGACCACCAACTTCTCTTCGATAACCATGGAGACAAACTTCGATTTGTGTCCACACAATTCCGCCCTCTTTTCGAGGACATCGATGAGGTGTGCTTTACGCTTCTTATAGTGTTCGAGGCGCAACTCCACAAAGTCTTTCAAGATTTCTTCGGGACTCTCGTACTTGTGGATACCCCTGATGGGGTGAAACAGGTGCATGTTGGATGTGTGAAACGTCTTTCGCATCTTGAGGTCTTTGAGAAGATCCTTCCCCGAGTACCCAAAGATTTCAAAGTCCACATCCTCGGTGGTGCTGT
>JGI26082J51739_10001716_pt1 | contig 13557 bp, 22 predicted proteins | sample SaaInl5LU_22_DNA_FD_51739 | JGI IMG/M metagenome (IMG submission 51739)
AATATTATATTTCTGCCCTTGATAGACATCCTAATAAACTTGGTCAAAAAATGATAGCTAATGAATTTACTAAAAGATATCGAGAAATTTATAAATGAGTAAAAAGATTTTATTAGCTGCCGGCTGTTCATACACAGATAAAAACTTTAGATCCAGCGATGACTCATTACCAGACGTTGGACGGTCAGGTTGGCCAATGTGGCCTGAACTTATGGCTAATGAATTAAACTTAGAGTGTGTCAATCTAGGAAAATCCGGCGCTAGTTCTGATTTTATTTTCAGGGAAGTTATTAAAGGGATAGCTAGTCATGGAGATAAAATTGATACTATTGCTATTTTGTGGAGCGGCGCAGATAGGGAATCTTTTTATACATTTGATTTTAACGCTTTGATGGAAGTTTATAATGATTATGGCAATAATTCTAAAATTACCTCTTGGATGGATGATATTGGAATCGGCGAAATAAACAAAAAATTTTGGAATAACAAAAATTTCAATAAAGATGTTTATAAAAATATGATAGAAAGTCAGTTATCTAGAATGATAGCAATCATAGATATTTGCAAGGCTCGTAATATAAAACTTATAATGGGCCAAGGCCTTACATTTTTTAGTTTTTGGGTTCTTGATGAAATGCAAAAAGAAGGTAGATTAAACCCGGCAGCTTATATTGATAAAAGCCAAACCATACAATACTTTATGGACAATCCCATGTTTGATCAAATAGAAAAAACTAAAAATAGCATTATAGGTTGGCCATTTTGGCCACTATTAAATGGATATTTTTTAGATATTTTGAGATATGATCATAAAGAAAACTGTTTTATATCTGATAAAGATAAACATCCTAATAAATTAGGTCAAGAAATATTCGCTCAAGAATTTATAAACAAATATAAGGAACTTTACATTTGATTTATGTTTTATATAGTTTTATCTGGTGGTTCTTTTTATCTTCAGTCGTAATTTCCGCAGGATACCACAGATATTTTTCGCACAAATCATTTAAAGCTCACGTCTGGTATGAATATCTGGTACTTATATTAGGCCCATTGTCAGGCTCCGGATCGGTCCTTGGTTGGGTTGGAGTTCATAGAATGCACCATAATCACTCAGATACCGAAAAAGATCCGCATTCGCCTAAGCACCAGCCTGTTTGGAGAGTATTAACTTCTACATTTAAAGTGCCTGCAATTCGCCCAAGACACGTGACTGACTTACTTAAAAACAAACGCGTTATGTGGTTTCATAAACATCATAAAGAAATTAGACTTTCGACCCTTTTTATGGGGTTACTTTTACCTATTGAATGGTATATAATACTCATTATATCACCAATGATATATGGTTATATCGGATTTGGTCTACTAAATACATTGTGCCACCGTCATGAAAATGTCTCCAATTCTTGGATAGCTAACATTTTAACCGGCGGTGAAGGATGGCACGCTAATCATCATGAAAAGCCCATGGATTGGCAGATTGGGAAAAAGTGGTATGAATGGGATCCAGCATCGTGGTTTATACGATTAATCAAAAAGTCTTAACACTTGAAGAATACGGATATGAAAACTTTCGAAATGAATTAATAAGACTTGGTAAAGAAAATAAACTTTATGATAAGCGTAATATAGAATGGTTTGACATTCTTCCTGATACATTCTTTGATTATGAAGAATGGTTTTTTCTTTTTGACGGTGATAGACCGGTAGCATTTTCTACAATTCAGAAATACTATGATGGCTGTTATAGATTGCTCACTAGAACATATATCTACAGAGACTATAGGAGATTTACAAACCCTAAAGTAGATACTTTCCACAGCCCAACTATGAGATTGTTACCATATCAGTTGGATTATATTAAAGGTTATAATTCTGCCTTTGTTTCTATGCAAAGTATATCACGGCGACCTGCTATAGAGCGATTTTCTGTTAAGATGAAGTATAGGACTCATCTTGATTGGGCTTTGGCCCCTAATATGATGCTTACCTGTGACCAGGATTATGGAAAAGATTGTTGGCAAAGTGTAATATATAATGGTGAGAAACCAAACTTAAAAGAGATAACTATTAAAGAATGGAAAGACAGATGGCAGAAAAGTGTCTAATTGAACAAACTAAAAGAACTAGGGTTGGTGGCACTGGTCCTCGTAGAAATAAACTTAAAACTTTTTGTAAGATTGGTCAGGTATCATCTAAAGTTGTTGATGAACTAAATTACATTCTTGATACTAATATTAAAAATGATATTGGTGGAGATAACTACGGAATTAGCCAAAACTGCAATTATGAAGAAGTTTTTAACGTCGGCTCAAGCTACCGTCAAATACTCTTACAGAAAAAAAATGCCAGTTTTGATACGGATGTTGATGAATATGCTTACGATACATGGGACCCTGATCCATATAACATTTTGCGATACACTAGACCTGCATTAGATCAGTTATTTGATAAAACATACCGCTTCAGACTAAGCGAGATGAAAGGTGATCATGAGTTAAATTGGCATATTGACGCCGATACTAGCGTTATTTGCAGAGCACAGATTTGCCTTAATAACAACGATTCAATCTTTGAATTTAAAGACAAAGAAGGCGTTAAAAGTCTACAGATGCAACCCGGCGAAGTTTGGTTTATCAATACTGGTTGGAATCACCGAGTTGTGAGCGGGAATATTACTAGACGAACAGCAATCATAGGATTTCATTTCGATAACCTTTTGAATAATTCTATTTTGGAAAATGAATGAAAAAGGAAATAATTATACATATTGGCAATCATAAAGCCGGATCGACTGCGATTCAAATGGCTTTTCACAAAAATAATATTATTGCCGAAGAATTATTTTACCCAAAAGCCCACAAAAATTCATTTGTCATGCATAATCACAACTTTTATGCAAAGTCTATTGGTACTGATTATGAAGATGAAGCTATGGCTGATTTAAAAGAACAAATTTTAAAATCAAATAAACCTAAGGTAGTTCTTTCATCAGCGCACTATTCTAGGATACAGCCTAATATTTTAGATGAGCATATAAAAAAGTATTTTACTGAAATAGCTGAAAATGTAAAAGTTGTAAGATATTTAAGACCAGCGCTTGAATATTGGAAATCTCTATACGTTGAAATGGTTAAAATAGGAGAAGTTCGAAGCGATTTTAATTCGTACTATCATTCATATAATTGGAAGTTGCCACTATATTCGGATAGTATAATCGAGTATAACACCCAGGATTTAAATATTACTACTAGACCCCTTATATCTTCTGCCCTTCATAATGGTGATGCCGTGGAAGATTTTTTATATCTGTGTGTGGGGAATAATTATAAAATTTTAAATAATGATAAGGTTAATGTAGCGCTATCAGCCCAGCACTTATCCGTAGTTAAATTTATGCATGCACAATTTAAAAATCGAAACTTTGATGAACTTAGAGATGATGGATATAGTTTAGAAGAAGTTGTGAAAAAGCACGTAGTGGTTGACAACCCGGTTAATTTTCAAATTCCGAAACAAATAGCCGTGAAGATTGCTTCAGATCCGGTATATATTGAAGATGCAAAATCAGTAGATGCGTTATTAACGCCTGGTCAGACCTATATGTCTGACAACTTATATTCTGCGCTTGAAGAAACTTCAGAAGATGATATTAGTTTAAATGTAGAAGATTGGTTTTCCCTTGAAGTAATTCAGGCATTTAAAGCTTGGGGAGAATTTGCAGAAATGAGTAGAAATACAGATGCTCTAAGATAATAAGATGTTTACGTATCGTAAAGAATATGTTATGATGTAAAAACATGATTGAACTGATTGGAATAGTTATGACAACTAAAGACGCTATCGAATGGATTTATGAATCTGTTGCTAAAAAACATGGAATTTCGGTTAATGAAGTAAAACGTCGAGCTGTATCCGGTGACAGACTTGTAAGTAATTTTAGCGAAGGCAAACATTAATGAATAAGCTAACTAAGATTGCCATTATTGGTTATGGTTTTGTAGGTAAAGCTGTAGAGTTTGGGTTTAAAAATACATCTAACGATATTATGATCGTGGATCCTTATAAAGGCTTTCACGATATGGATGATTTGGAAGCATATGTCCCAGATGTTACTTTTGTATGTGTGCCTACCCCAATGGGAAATGATTCCGGCGGGATTGATGCCAACATCATTAGGGAAGTAATTCTAAAGCTTGAACAATTTCCAAGTGGTATGGTAGTAATTAAATCGACTATTACACCCGATCTGGCTGAAGAATTTACTCGATATAAGCGCTTCGTGTATAACCCAGAATTTTTAACAGAGCGTAATGCTTTTGATAATTTTATTAACCCTGCATTTCACGTGTTTGGCGGTCGATATGAATACACAAAGCGACTTAAAACATTTTACAAATATAATAGCAATTGCAATCCAGCACCTATGCATCATATGAAGGCCGGAGAAGCCTCTATGGTAAAGTATGGGATTAACAGCTTCCTTGCATCTAAAGTAGTATGGTTTAATCAATATAAAGATTATGTCGAATCGAACGGTGGCCGATATAATATTGTATCAAACGTTATAGGAAGTGATACTAGGATCGGACATTCTCATATGACGGTTCCAGGATTTGATGGTAAAAAGGGTTTTGGTGGAAGTTGCTTCCCTAAAGATACAAATGCACTATATGAAAATTCAAATGAAGATTTGTTGAGCGTTCTTAAATCTGTTATTGATGCAAATAATCAATATCGTTCAGTATATGAACTGGATGATCGTGAAAAAGAACAAAATATTTCATTTAAAATCAAATAAGCTGTTTACAAGTATTTCCACTAGTGATAGTATATTCATATCAACAATGGAGAATATATCATGGCACACGAACTTGAAATTGTAAACGGCGAAGCTCAAATGGCATATGCAGGCGATCTGCCTTGGCATGGTCTTGGTACAAAGGTTTCTAACGACCTCACTCCACAGCAAATGATGCAAAAGGCCGGCGTCGATTGGCGTGTAGAAGAGGTTGAGTCCTTTATTCGTTACAAAGGTGATAACGTTCTAACTGGTCAAAAGTCTCTTGTACGTGAGTCTGATGGTAAAATCCTTACAAATGTAGGTAAAGACTGGCATCCTGTACAGAATGAACAAGCTTTTGAATTTTTCAATGAGTACGTTCTTGCGGGTGATATGGAAATGCATACCGCAGGATCGCTTAAAGGCGGTAACTATGTTTGGGCTCTTGCTAAAGTAAAAGAATCATTTGACCTCTTTGGTGGAGATCAAGTTGACTCATATATGCTTTTTAGCAATCCACACGTTTATGGCAAGTCAATCGATATCCGTTTTACGCCAATTCGAGTAGTATGCAACAATACTCTGACATTTGCTCTTAACTCACAAGCACAACGTGCTGTAAAAGTTGGTCACCGCACTGCGTTTGATGCTGATACTGTCAAGGCTACTATGGGTATTGCTCACGAGAAATTTGCTAAGTACAAAGAAATGGCTCAGTTCCTCGGGCAAAAACGTTTCACTGTAGAGTCTCTTATGGGTTACTACAACGAAGTCTTCCCACTTACGTCTGGTCAAGACAAGCAAAAAGATGGTATTACTCAAGATAATATTTCTCGTGTTGCTAAGCAAGCCTTTGAAGTTCTTGAAACACAGCCAGGTGCAGAGTTTGCCGAGGGTTCATGGTGGCAGGCATTTAACTCAGTTACATATGTGACTGATCACCTTCAAGGTCGTAATGCTGATAACCGCCTTCATAGCCAGTGGTTTGGGTCTAACCAACTCCGCAAAATCAAAGCTGCAGAAAAAGCTGTAGAATACGCTCTAGCGGCTTAAAACTTAGAGGGGAGTTTACAGCTCCCCTCCTTTATGATACTATGGATATATTATGAAATATACACACCCAAATCAAGATCACGTCTACTATGTATCGACACATATGTACGGCGGACGAGTTCAGGAATATTCAAATGGAACTATTCCTGGTAAGAAACTAGAGCTTAACGAAGATCAATTCAAAAGCTTTTTGAATATGCTAGAAAGGAATGGTTGGAATGAATCAGCGTACAGGTAAATCTCACCGAGCAGCTCTTGGTGATGGCATGGCAGATATGAAGCTCAAGATGTTCTTTAGAGATTGTGCTGCTGTCTTGGATGAAAATGGCCATGGAGATGCTGCATTTTACTTTGAACAAATTGTAGAGCATATTATGTCTGGCAAAGCACTTCCAAACGATAACAAACATGAAGTAGCAAGAATTCTTGGCGTATGATACGATATCTTACTATACCATTTTTAGCTTATATCCTTTTAGTACCTCTCGCTGCTGGTTTAGAATCATTCGGCGGCAGAGGTACTATAGGACCAACTGCTTTAGATGAATATTTGATTTTAATTCAAGTAGTATTCCTTGCTAATATTGCTTATTCAGTCAAAAAAAGAGTTTACAGAACATAATTTAGTTCGTATAAATGATGTATATGAAACGGAGATACATCATGACTAACCTACTCAAAAAATCTACTAAATCCCTTTCTTACATCACTCATATTCCAATTTCTTTCGATCCTCAAACTCTTACCAACATCATCAAAAAATACGATCTATCTTTCAAAATTCTATCTGTTCACCGCGCAACAGACCCGCTTATTACTTACATCAAACCTAAAAAACACGTCCGTTTACAATTCACCCAAAATCAAAAACTTGACTATAAACTCTACTCCGCGATGTTTGAAATCTACATTAACCAAAACCCAAACTATACCAACCCCGAATACCGATCAGACGATATGCCTTTCAACCCCTTTATCACTAACCGCGACCAAAAACTCAAACAACAACTTCTCAAAATCTGGAATAACATCCGCTACCAATATCTCCAAAAAATTTAAATAAAATGAAAAAAGGGGGTTGTACAACCCCCTTTTTTTTAGCGTATAAAGGTTAGATAACAAAGGAGACTACATCATGACATATACTTTCGACATCTCATACGAAACACCTACTCAAGTTTTTCTACAATTCCTATCCGACTATAACCTAAAACTTGAATCTTACATCCCAATCGGACCCGGCGGCGGAAATCCAGAAATCACCGTATCCGGATCTCCAGAATCCATTGAAAAAATAAAACAAATTATTTAAAAAAAACNCATTTAGGGGTTTACAACACACCCCTAAATGTGTTAATGTGATTATANAAAATATGGAGATAAACACATGCGTCGGAACATTAAACAAATCATGGAAATCACTGGTGTGGATGAAGCCACTGCAGGGAAGATCGAATACCAAATGGAATGTAATGCATTCGATTTCTCTGCAGCTTCTAATCGTATGTTCAAGCTTGGCGTTAAAGAAGCTATAAAATACATGAAATAAGCGCATTTAACTGTGTACAACACACCCCTAAATGTGTTAATGTGATTATAGAAAATATGGAGATGAACATGACTAAACTGATTTACACACAGCACTTCAACGAAGAAACTATCATCGTTACTTCTGCCACGTTGAGCTACAGCGATCTTAAATCTGTTTACACCAAAGAAGAAATTGATACTCTTCGCCGCGGTTTGCCTATTGTTTATGAATTCCCACACATGACTTTCACTGCTCAGCGCGGATGATGGAGATATATTATGAAAATCGATACAAATCGTACTTCTGATTCTTACATTGCGACATATGATCTTTCATGTGATGCTGATAAACAGTCTATTGATTCTGTTCGCAAGACTGTTATAACCATGAATAAGTGGCTGCGCGAAGCTGGCAGTAGTGCTCAGTATTACGTACACCTACGAGGTCGTGGACATCGCCAACAGAAAAGAAAGTTCTGCCAGGATCTCCCTTTGAAATATGCCCAGACTGCTGACCTATATGTCAAGCAACGTAATCCACTCGGCATGTAAATTTTACATAAATATGATAAAGGAAGGCCAATGCAGAACTTAACGCCATCAGATATGAAATTTCTTAATCGGGCTGAGAAGGTTACATCGTTTAATCTTCAGCCTAAAGATTTTGAAACTAATGACAATAAAAATGCTATTCAATGGCTTTTTAAACGTCACTTTTTTCCAAAGTTTAATTTGGATAAAACTGGTGACGGTATTGATATGAATAGGCTTAACAATCTTATCGACCAACTTAGATCTGAAAACCGTGTGTTGCTTCAAGCTTTGCACAAATATCCAATGAAAGGCCTCGGTCCAGGTGAAATTCTTTTGTATTTCCTTGTGAAAGATGGTTATCTCGGCGGAGGAACATCAGCCGGTGTAGATATGACGACTACATCAGATAATAAGAAATATGAAATTAAAGCGTGCAATCTTTCGACTGATAAGTTCTTATTTAACTTTAAGCTAGGCGGAACGTTTAATACTTCAGACTTAATTACCGAAGCTTTAAACCTAAAGCGTGACGCAAAGGCTGTTGGTGAGGGTGTTAACACATCAGCGATCAAAGAGATTAAAAAGCAATTCCCGATTGAGTGGAATACTCTCGAAGATAAATATCGAGATAGGGCATATGAAAATTATTTCAAAAAACACGCTACTATTTTTATGTACAATTCTACATCTAAAATGGGTAGCATTATTACCGTTAAGAATGTGAAAAGGGAAGATATATTCCTTGATCGCGTAACTAGCGGTATTATAAAACCAAGGATAAAAATGTAGATGGTACAATATAGTCTCAGCAGAAATAGTAAAAATAAACCTCAAAAAAACGACGACATTTTTGAGGTTAATATGATTTCCAATAAAAACGGTGACATAGTTACTACCAATAATCGATTTCCCGTTGATGCTATTATTACAGGTACTGGGGGAAACAAACCGTTTTACCTTGAGGTTCAACAAGGCCTCATTCCAGGATATCAATTTAGTCATAAGTTTGGTGCTGCTCCCTCAATGGCAGCAACAACAGCAACTGTATGGGATGTGGATGATACTCTTTATCCTTGGGATGCACTTGGCAGCGGCAGTGTTGTAAATGTTGAGCGCAACAATGTTGCCGACAATGGATTTATAGTTACAGTTCAAGGGCTAGATGAAAACTATAATTTTGCTGAAGAAGACATTACTATTACCGGCGCTGATCAATCTGGCAGTCAACTGTTTACAAGAGTAAATCGTGCATTTATTTCTGATAGTGGGACTACCAACTTAGGCAATATTGACATTGAAGCTGGCGCTGCTGGTGGAACAACCGTTGCTAGAATTACTGCAGGATATGGACAAACACTGATGGCAGTGTATACGATACCTGCAGGCAAAACTGGATACTTAATACACTTAACTTGCACCGGAAGTTCGGATACCGATGCTAGTGGATCGATAAAAAAACGAGTATTTGAACAGGATGTATTTAGGATTCAGCATGCGTTTGAAATACAATTAAGAGGCGGACAATATAACTATAACTTTGGAGCACCTTTAGTATTTTCTGAAAAAACTGATATTGAAATACGAATCGTAAATCGCTCAAACAACAAACGCATTACTGCGGCATTCGACATATTATTGGTGGATAATTGATAAAATTTTATTTCAAATAAGAAGTAAGATAATGGTTTACATCACAAAACTTAAATGATATAGTAATGTCAAAGGAGATTGCTATGGAAAATTTTAGCTCTTATATTACTGAACAGAAAAACACCCACATGACCCATCTTGAAGATCGGGTCATTTATGGTGGGGTAAATGGAACTCGTCAAGCAATCATGGCTCTTAGATCACTAAGGGATATGCTTGCTGGTAAACACGATGGAAAGGTCTCAGTGAAATGGGACGGTGCCCCTGCAATCTTTGTGGGGACAGACCCGTCTGATGGCAAATTCTTTGTTGCCAAAAAAGGTATCTTTAATAAGAACCCCAAGGTATATAAAACGGATGCCGATATTGATGCCGATACGTCAGGCGATCTTTCAGACAAACTTAAACAAGCGCTTAAATATCTCCCAGAGCTTGGCATCAAAGGTGTCATTCAAGGCGATTTTCTATTTGGACCTGGTGATCTGTCAAATGAAACAATTGAGGGTGAGAAATATATTACATTCCATCCTAATACCATTCTTTATGCTGTCCCCGAGAGCAGTGAATCATCTAAACCTATTCGTACATCAAAAATTGGTATTGTATGGCATACCACGTATACTGGCGACACGTTTGAATCCATGAAAGCTTCATATGGAGTTGATGTTAGTAAATTTAAGAAATCTAAAAATGTATGGTCACAGGATGCCATGTTGACCGATCTTTCTAAAGTTGCAACTATGGGCAAAAACGATACGGAGGAAGTAAATGATTATCTCAGCCAAGCTGGAAGAATCTTTAATCAAATTAACGGCACGACTCTTCGGTCCCTCGAAGCCAACCCCGAACTATCTCGGCTCATCGAAATGTACAACAACAGCTTCGTCAGAACAGGAACAATCGTAACTAATACAGAAAAGCATGTAGACGGTCTAATTCGATGGATTAATGCCAGATTTCAAAAAGAAGCTGATAAGCGTAAAACTGAAAAGGGTAAGGCTGCGCAGTATACTAAACGCGATGAAGTACTCAAATTCTTTTCAAATCAGAACAAAAAGTCCCTAAAATTGATGTTCGACCTGCAAAAAATGTTGGTTTTAGCGAAATTAAAACTCATAAATATACTTAATAGATTATCAAAAACTAAACATTTTGTTAAGACTCGTAATGGTTATAAGACAACTGGCCCTGAGGGTTACGTAGCGATTGATAAACTTGGTGGTGATGCGGTAAAGATTGTTGATAGAATGGAATTTTCATACAACAACTTTTCGCCTGAAATTTTAAAAGGTTGGGATAAGCCCAGCCGTTAATGGGATAAACCGATGCTAAGATTTAAAGACATGTTCCCTATGGGAATCGAATATCGTCCAGGAGAGGACGAACTTGTAAACTATAGAGCCCTCCGCCGTAAACGCACTATTGGTGTTGGTGAAGGTGGTCCAATTGGAGAATCAACTGAAGTTGATGAAGCTCTATCAGTTCAGTCGCGTCTTAAAAAAGGCCGTGATATGCGCCGCAATAAGGCGAAGATTGCTCTTGGAAGAAGCCGCGCAGCTCGTAGATTTGCTAGTAACGACACGCTCAAGAAGCGTGCAAGACGTTCGGCATATCAGGCGACATACAAAAGATTAATCAAAAATATTTCAAAAGATGACTTGACTCCGCAACGAAAAGCTGAGATCGAGAAGCGCTTAAATAGTCCAGCTTTTAAGACTCGAATTGATCGTATGTCTAAGAAAATGATTAAAGACGTTCGTAAAAAAGAAATGGAAAGAAAGCGCGCAAAATGATTGGCTCATTTAAGCAGTACTTAGTTGAAGAAGAAAAAACGGTTTTCTTCTCCTTCGGGAGAATGAATCCACCTACTATTGGTCATGAAAAACTGCTAGACAAATTGGCTTCATATGCAGGCAAAAATCCATATAGAATGTATTTGTCTCAATCGACCGATTCTAAAAAGAACCCACTGACATACAAAGAAAAAGTTAAAGCAGCGCGTAAGATGTTTCCACGTCACGCGCGTAATATCCTTATGAACAACAAAATTAAAAACATAATGGATATTACAACTTCACTTTACGATGAAGGATTTAGAAAAGTTGTTATGGTTGTTGGATCAGATCGCGTCAATGAATTTGATGCTCTTCTGAACACGTATAACGGCAAAAAGGGTCGTCATGGTCTATATAACTTTATGGATATTAAAGTTATTTCGGCTGGCGAGCGTGATCCGGATGCTGATGGCGCAGAAGGTATGAGTGCTTCTAAAATGCGCAGCGCAGCATCCGATAATGATTTTACATCATTTTCTCAAGGTCTACCTAAAGCGTTTTCGAACTCAGATTCGAAGGCGCTTTTTAATTCTGTGCGTAAGGGCTTGGGACTTAAAGAAGAAAAAAGTTTTAAACGACACGTTGAATTAGCGCCAGTATCTGACCTAAGAGAATCATACATTGATGGAAAGCTTTTCGATATTGGTGATCAAGTTGTCATTAAAGAAAATGGCGAACTTGGCATCGTAAAACAACTAGGATCTAACTACGTTATTATCGAATCAAAGGCTAATAAGTATCGCAAATGGCTTGATGCTGTTGAAAAGGTAGATCAACCTGCAGTAGAATACCAAGTCGCTCCATTCTCTGTAAATTTGAGCGAAGCCGTCGATAATACAAAAAGCATGTATGCTGATAAGCCCGATTGGGGTACACCTGAATCAACTAAAAAAGCCAAAAAGGGTACACCTAGTGAAGATGTAGATGAAGCTTGTTGGGATTCACATCGTCAAGTAGGAATGAAGAAAAAAGGCAACAGAATGGTGCCTAATTGTGTTCCTAAAAATGAAGAAGCTGCTCCACAGGATTCTGATATCAAAGATCGTGAAGGAAGCCAGCCAAAGGCATACCATGCGGGTTTAGAAAAAAGTACTAAAGTAAAGCGCGATGCTCACTTTAAGAAATACGGCAAGAAAGCAGACGATAATTCTAGTGCGTATAAGCCGGCTCCAGGTGATAAGAATGCAAAAACTAAGCCTTCTAAATGGACTAAATCTTTTAAAGCTATGTACGGTGAGCAAATGGATCCTATCGACCTGGCTAAAAATCGGATAAATAAAGAAAAGAAGTCAGACGCCATCCGCCATGATAGAATGATGGATCGTGCTAGAATGAGAAACACAGCAATTAAAAACAAAGAGACTAAGCCAAATGATTAATTTTAAAAGTTATATTACGGAAGCTGATAAAGCAGGCAAGTCGATCGCCGATAAAGCGGCTAAGAGTGGAATATCCGCGGGTACTCTCAGAAAAGTTTATAATCGTGGTGTTGCGGCATGGAAAACTGGTCATAGACCGGGAACTACTCCATCACAGTGGGGACATGCACGTGTTAATGCATTTATTGTAAAAAAGAAAAAAGGTGGATTAAACCACGATAAGGATCTAGCATAATGAAAAATTTCAAAGACATTAGAAAACAAGATGAAGATTATGTCAGCCATGCGCAACGCAAAGCCGTTTGGGCATCACGTAACGATGAAAAGAAAAAGTCTAAAAAGGAAGCAGTTGAGGAAAAGAAACTTACTCCTGCTGAAATGAAAAAGCGTGAAGAGATTGCTAAGGCAATGGAGCGTGACAATCCTGGTATGGATATGAGTAAGAAAATGGCTATTGCTACTGCTACAGCCAAGAAGGTTGCTGAAAAAGTTGAACAGATCGACGAGCTTTCACCAAATACTTTGAGTAGATATGTTAAAAAGGCTGATAAGCAAGCAGATAAAGCTTCTGATAGTTATTCTAGAGCAGCAGCGAGGCGTTCTGACTTTGCAAGTGATACACCTGCTATGGCTAAAAATGCTAAAAAGTTTGCAAAACGCGATACAGGAGCAGCTTTGGCTAGAAAAAAACTAGCAAATCAAAATGAAGCAGTCGATCTTGACAAAGCATCTAAGAGCGATATGCTATGCAAAGAGTGTGGCGATCAGTTCGGTAAGCCTACCAATGAGA
>JGI26082J51739_10001722_pt1 | contig 13544 bp, 13 predicted proteins | sample SaaInl5LU_22_DNA_FD_51739 | JGI IMG/M metagenome (IMG submission 51739)
TTGGCACCTTTTTCTAACCAGTATTTAATTCGATCAACATCTAAGTTTAATCTTTCTTTTTTATCTTTCGGTAACAAGGGATTAAAAAAACCTACCTTTTCAATAAATCTTCCATCTCTTGGTTTTCTAGAGTCTGCAATGACAATTTTATATACAGGTCTTTTTTTTGCACCTCCTCTAGACATTCTTATTTTTAACATTGTGTTCCTTTCACTTATTTTAAGTTATTTAATAGCTCTGGTGGAATACCATCAAAACCTTGTAAAGCTCCTCGCCCGCCCTTAGACATTTTTTTCATTACATTTGTCATCATTTTATGTTGTTTGAGAAGTTTGTTTACCATTGAAATGTCCGTGCCCGACCCATTTGCAATTCTTTTTTTTCTTGAGCCTCCAATAATCTTTGGATTAACTCTTTCACTCTGTGTCATTGATAAAATTATTGCTTCTTGTTTTTTTAGTAAATTTTCATCTAAGTTTGCTTCATCAATTTGTTTTTTCATTTTTGAAACTCCCGGCATCATGCTTAGAACTCCACTCATGCCTCCTACTTTTTTCATCTGTCTAATTTGCTGTAAATAAGTATCAAAAGTAAAAGATCCTTTTTTAAAATCCTCTTCTAATTGTTCAATTTTTTCTTGCTCTAAATCTTCTGAAACTTTTTCAACTAAAGAGACAACATCTCCCATCCCTAAAATTCTATTGGCTATTCTATCTGGGTGAAATGTTTCTAATTGATCAATCTTTTCTCCAGTGGCTAAAAATTTTATAGGACATCCAGTTACAGCTTTCATACTTAAAGCCGCCCCACCCTTTCCATCACCATCAATTCTAGTTAGTATGATTGAAGAAAGATTAACTGTTTTTTGAAACTCTTGAGCAATATTGACAGCATCTTGCCCCGTTAGAGAGTCTGCAACCAAAATAATTTCATGGGGTTGAATTTCATTTTCTAATTGTTTTAATTCCATCATCATTTGCTGATCAATTTGAGTTCTACCCGCAGTATCAAAGATTAAAACATCTTCNCCACTAAGAGATACTGCATTCATTGCACGTTTTGATATTTCTATGGGTAATTGGCCTTCAATAATAGGNAGGGTCTTTATGCTATTTTCTGTNCCCANGATTTCTAGCTGTTTCTGTGCAGCNGGACGATAAATATCTAAACTTGTCATNAATACTTTTTTAGATAATTTTTTTTCTAAAAAATGACCAAGTTTAGCAGATGTTGTAGTTTTACCAGACCCTTGTAATCCAATAACTAAAATCTTTATTGGAGGTACATTGCTTAAATTTAAATCTGACTTTTCGCTTCCTAAAACTTTTACAAGCTCATCGTAAACAATNTTAACAATCATCTGNCCTGGNGTGACAGACTTTAGAACCTCTTGACCAATTATTTTTGGTTTAACATCCTCTATAAATTTTTTGGTAACGGATAAAGCAACATCAGACTCGAGTAGAGCTTGACGTATTTTTCTTAATCCCTCGTCAGCTTGCTTTTCATCTAACCTCGTTATCTTGTTAAAGAAGGAAAAGGCTGACTCAATTCTATCTGTTAAATTTTCAAACATAATTTTCTTACTTCCAGCAGGTATCGCACTAGTGGGCGAAAACTCGCTGACTAGTGTTGATCTCCTTCATTTGAAGGACACCAGAAAAAGACTACCTTTTTCTTGGAAGTGGCTGGAAAGTACATAGATATGTTTATAAAGTCAAGAAAACGGTCTAAAATCTAAATCAATGAATTTTAAAGCATTAAAAATGGATGGTCTTGGTAATGATTTTTTAATCATTGATAATAGAAATCAATCGATCAAATTGTCTGAGGAAGATATTATTAAATTATCTGATAGAACAAATAGTATTGGCTTTGATCAATTAATAATGATCAGAAATTCCACGACAGCAGATGCTGATATTGATTACTTTAACTCTGACGGAAAAATAGCTAACGCTTGTGGAAACGGTAATCGATGCGTGGCGGATATCCTAATGAATGAAAAAAAAACAAATGAAGTACATTTTAATGTTGGATCCTTTACACACCTAGGAACAAGATCTGATGATAATCTCATTAGTATTGTGATGCCACAGCCAAATAATGAATTAAAAAAAATTCCTGTAACAGATGAAGTGCAAACTAATCCTTTAACTATAGAGGTTGAGGGTTATAAACTCGAAGGTCATTTATTAAATGTAGGAAATCCTCATATTGTTGTTTTTCAAGAAATATCTGATTTAGAACTTACAAAAATAGGACCTATCATCGAGAATTACAAATTTTTTCCAGATAGAATTAATGTGACCTTTGCAAAAATTGAAGACTCAGAAAACATTAAAGTTAATGTATGGGAGAGGGGAGCTGGTAAAACTTTAGCTTGTGGAACGGCTGCTTGTGCTACAGGTTTTATTGCAACTGAATTAAAACTAAGCCGCAACCCTGTAAATATTCATTTTGAAAAAGGTTTCTTAAAAATTTTAATTAATGAAAATAAAACTATTACAATGACAGGACCAGTATCTGATCAAAAAATAATAGAAGTAAGAGTTTAATTGCTGTGCAAATCTTTAAAAAGATCACCGAAGGTTTAAGAAAAACCTCTAAAAATTTTGAATCTGGTTTAGATAATATATTTAACAAATCAAAACCATCTGAGGAAATTTTACAAGATCTTGAGGATTTTATGATTTCATCTGACATTGGTATTGCTTTAACTGAAAAGATTATCGCTAATGTTAAAAATCAAAAATTTAGTGATGAGGAATTGAATAAGAATAATTTTATCAAAATACTTAAAGGTGAAATGTTAAGCATTTTAAAGCCAGCTGAAAGTAACATCTTTAATCATCAAAACTCTCTTCAAACAATTTTAGTATGTGGAGTAAACGGAACTGGAAAAACAACTACTATTGGAAAACTTTGCAAAATTCTTAAAAATAATAATTCTAAAGTTATTGTGGGTGCTGCTGATACTTTTAGAGCAGCTGCGATAGAGCAAATCGAAAACTGGTGTAAAAAAAATAATATTGATATTGAAAAATCTAACCCAGGTTCCGACCCAGCATCAGTTGCTTTTAAAACTATAGAAAAAGCTAAAAATAATAATTATAATTTTTGTATTATTGATACTGCTGGAAGACTTCATAACAAGAAAAATTTAATGGAAGAATTCTCAAAAATTATCCGTGTCATCAAAAAAGTAGATCAACAGGCGCCTCAAAAAATTATTATCGTACTCGATGCAACTACAGGACAAAATGCTTTAAACCAAATCGAAGAGTTTAATAAAATTTGNGAGTTATCAGGTATCATCATGACAAAATTAGATGGAACTGCAAAAGGAGGGGTTTTNCTTACGATTACTGANAAGTATAAATTACCTATATTTGCAATAGGAGTGGGTGAACAAGAAGATGATCTNCAACCCTTTAATGCAGATAATTTTATTGAAGCTTTTTTGAATAATGGNANAGATAAATGAAAAAAGAGATTACTTTTCAAGACTATGAAAAAATTGAAATCTGCTCTGGNACTATTTTAGAAGCATCCATCAATGTAAAAGCTAAAAAGCCAGCCTATGTTTTAAAGATAGATTTTGGAGAGAAAATTGGAATTAAAACCTCTTCAGCNCAAATAACTCATTATTATCAAACTGAAAATCTTGTAGGTAAACAAGTTATGGCAGTATGTAATTTTCCACCAAGGAATATTGCGGGTATTGTATCTGAGGTCTTGGTTTTAGGAGCAATTGAAGAGGATGGAAAAGTGGTACTATTTCATCCAAGTCAAAAAATTAAAAACGGACTTAATATTGCTTAAGGCAAAGATTTTATAAAGTTCTCTANATTTTTTTTCATTCCCTCATCATACTTCATCATATGACCATCAAAAGTTGGAAAATATGATGACTTAGGTTCATTGGCCTCATCAAATAATTTTGCCCCCATATAAAATGGCACCAAGTTATCAGCTTTCCCATGCAATATTAAAATTGGTGATGTTATTTTTTTTATTTTTTTTATAGAATTATATCGGTCTCTTTGCATTAAACTTACAGGTAAAAATGGATAAAACTTTTTTCCCATATCAACCATCGANGTATATGGTGACTCTAAAATTACACCNCCAAAGTNATTTTTACTTGATAATTCAANTGCAATACCCGTTCCTAGAGACTCTCCATAAAGAATAATATTTTCATTTTTAATTCCTTTTTGATTAAGCCATTTGACTGCACTATTTGCATCCTCATATAACCCTTTTTCGGTTGGCTTGCCTTGGTTACCATTAAAACCCCTCCAAGATATAATTAAAAAATTTATACCTAAATCATTGAAAGCATTTAATTTATAAATTCTAGCATCTAGATCTCCGGCATTCCCATGAAAAAATAAAATTGTTTTTTGATTTTGNTGAATATTAGTTGACCAAGATTTTAATGAAATTTCACTATTTACAGGAATAAAAATCTCTTCGTAATTAAATGTAATCTTTTCCGGAATATAATTTTTGGAACTAGGATGGTACATGAATGATCTTTGAAAAAAAAACATGATCAATAAAATTGATAAATAAAAAAGTATAATAATTAAAACAGTGAAATGAAAATATTTAAACATTCATTTTTTTCTTTGCTAAAAAGATCCCTACTAAAACAAATAAAGCACCATAAAAATGGTAATTTAGCAACTGTTCTGAAAACAATACCATTCCATAAATCGCTCCATAAATTGGCATAAGATATACTGTCAAACCTGCAATGGATGCGCCAACTACTTGTTGTAATTTTGTATACATTAAAAAAGCAATAACTCCTGGGAAGATAGCGGCCATAATTGTAAATTCAATATACGTTTCATTAAATGTAGTGGGTATATAAAAATTATGCTCAATAATAAAAAAAGGAATTAATATTACAGAACCTAACAAACTCATTAACGTAAATCTTTCAAGAATATCAAATTTACTTTTCCAATTAATTAAAAATATAGAAAAAAAGGACCAAGATATAGCTGCACCAAATATCCAAACATCTCCAATACTAAAATTTAAATTTACAAAATTAGATAAGTTTCCTTTGAAAATAATAAATGAAACACCAAATAAACTTAAAAACACACCAAAGTATTGAAAGAGGTGTAATCTCTCTTTGTAAAAATAAGCAGATAACAAAACAATAAATATTGGCGATAAAGCATAAATAATTGACATATTTGTCACTGTCGTTGTGAGCCCTGATATATATGGAAGGGCTCCGCATCCTGCATAACCAGTTGCTCCAAGAAATGTGAGTCTCCAAAACTCTTCTTTAAAATATTTTTTCTTTTTTAAAATCGATTTATAAATAAAGGGAAAAAAAACCAAAAATACTAATAACCATCTTGAACATGCAAGAGCAACAGGCGGAATATTTTCAAATGCACCTCTAGCTATTGCTATGTTGCTTGTCATAAAAATAGGCTGAATAAATAAAAGTGAAAATTGAAAAAGAGAATTAGTTTTTTTCATTCACTAATATTTGATGAAATAACTATTTTTTTTTTAAAAATTTTTTTGCGAGAGCATCAGCTACATGAATATCAAAAGTTTCTAAAACTTCGATCATCATCATAAAAATTGCAGCCGCCATAATGATAATAACTGGCAGAATATCAAACCAACCAATCATATTAGATTTATTTAATGTAAAGGTAACACCTAAAAGAAATGATACAGTTAAAGTCGTCCCTATGATTGCAGCAATTTTATTTATCATTATTAGAACCTTTTACTTTATTAATTAACCAATTGGAAGTTCTCAAAAGTCTTGAGTCATCAAATTTTTCACCAATTATTTGTACACCTAAAGGCATACCACCCTCTCCTTGTAATAATGGTAATGATAAAGCTGGCATACCAAGATACGTCCAAATCGTAGAAAATTCTGGACTTCCTGTTTGTTTTAAAGTTTTCGGAGCAACGCCAGTAGAGGCTGGAGTTAGAATTGCATGATAATCATGAAAGGTTTCTTCAAAAAGTTTATAAAAATAATCCCTATTTTCACAAGCCTCGACGTATTCACTTGCTTTATATTTCAATCCTCTTTCAATTGCTTCTACTAGTTTTTTGCCTAATTTATTTTTAGACTTTTTATAATAATCTGAAAATGCATAGGCCATATCTGTTTCATGAATAATTTGATGATATTTAAAAATATCATCGAAATAAGATGGAGTATCTAGAACTTCAATATGAGCACTATATTTTTTTATAAAAGTCTCAAAACTTTTTAAACTTTCTTTATCTAAATTTTTCCATTTAGAAGTTTTAATAAAAACAAATCTTGGATCAAAGGGAGGATCCTCCTTACATATTTGTGTAATATTTGAAATTGAATAGGGAACAGTCGAGCGATCATCAACATCATGTCTGACAATTTCTTTAGCGATTAAAGCTATATCCTCAATATGTCTTGCAAAAATACCCACGTGATCTAACAAATGAGATTGTTTCAGCACACTCTTTCTAGAAACTAATCCATAAGTTGGCTTATAACCAATTACACCACAATAAGATGCGGGTCGAATTACTGATCCATTAGTTTGAGATCCAATTGCCACTGGACACATGAAAGAGGCAACTGCTGCAGCGGATCCGCTTGATGATCCACCTGGTGTTCTATTTTCATCATGAGGGTTAGTAGTTTTTCCTGGATCAAAATAAGCAAATTCNGTTGTTACCGTTTTTCCCATAATAAGTGCGCCAGCATTTCTTAAAAANCTAACTACNGATGCATCATCTTTNGTGTNTACTCCACCAACTAAGTTGGTTCCACATCTTGTTGGCATATCATTAGTTCCAAAAATATCNTTAATACCAATCGGAAGTCCATGGAGAGGTCCAATGGGTCTTCCTATATTTTTATAATCATCAGCTTCGTTTGCTTTTTGTAAAATAAAATCTTTATCATAGTGCTCCCATGCTTTGACGGTATCTTCAAACTCAGCAATTCTATTACTAAAACTTTCTAATACTTGAGCTGATTTTATATCCCCGGATTGCAAACCTTCTGCAATCTGTGTTGCTGATAAAAAACAAAGATCTTTCATAAAAGTTTTATGCTGGACCAAATAATGCGGTTGGTAACCACAACGCTAGGCCTGGGAAGTTATACATAATCACCATAGCAATAATCACGATTAATAAGAAAGGCATTATTCCTTTAAAAATATCCATCAGCTCTACATTGCTTTTTTGGACACCCTTTAAGTAATAAGCCGACATAGCCATGGGCGGCGTTAAGAATGACGTTTGAAGATTTAAAGCAATTAACATTGCAAAGAAATAAGGATTNACACCAAAAGTTTCGAGTAGTGGTAAAAAGATTGGAACGAAAATAATTAAAATTTCAGTCCACTCTAATGGCCAACCTAATAGGAAAATAATAACCTGTGTAATAATTAAAAACTGCCACGGTTCAAGATCCATTGATTTAAAGAAATGTTCAAATACTTCGTGACCTCCTAAATAAGAAAACACAGATGCAAATGTCCAAGAACCAATAAATAACCACATNATCATTGCTGAAGTCTTTGCAGTTAAAAATACAGATTCTTTAAAGGCCTGCCATTTAAGCGTCTTATAAAAATACGCCATTACAATTGCACCAAAAGCCCCTACTGCAGCAGCTTCTGCTGGNGTTGCNATACCTGCAAGAATAGTTCCTAAAACTAAAAGAATTAAACCAAACAAAGGAAGGAAAGATACAAATACTTCTTTCATAATTACACTTCTCTCAGGTATCTCTTCTGCTTTTGGTTTTGGAGCAAGCTCAGGTTTCCACATTGCTAAACCAATTGCATAACAAACATATAAAGTAGCTAATAGTAATCCCGGTAACATTGCAGCTGCAAANAATCTTAATGGAGATANNTGAGCAATAACTGCATAAACAATTAACATGATACTAGGTGGAATTAAAATTCCTAAACAACCACCTGAACATATAACTCCAGATGCAAATTTTTTGTCATAACCTGCTTTAACCATTGCAGGCCATGCTAATAATCCCATTAATGTTACTACAGCACCAATAATTCCGGTTGCTGTTGAAAATAAAGTACAAGTAATTAAAGCTGCAACTGCCATTGAAGCGGGCAATCTATGCGATGCTAACCTTATCGCAAAAAATAACTTTGCAACAATTCCAGCTCTTTCAACAAGATACCCCATAAATAAAAACAAAGGTACGGCTGTAAGTACATGATTATCCATCACTGAATAAGTATTCTGAACGACTAAATCAAAAATTCGATTATCTAATAANCTNTCCATTGTTTCAGGATTGTAGTAAGCAAAATATCCAAAGCCCACTCCCATTGCTAACAATGTAAANGCAATTGGAAATCCTAATAAAACAAANAANAAGAAAATACACATCATAAAGAGTGCTGTTTCTGGATTTGTCATTCCAAACATTTTTATAAGATCTCTCTTTCTTTNGCTTCTCTCATTAATTTTTGCTCTGTTTCTAAAACATCGTCTTGTCTTTCAGGCCATTCACCTGTTTTAATTGCTATGATACATCTTAAGACTTCACTTATTCCTTGATTAATTAAAATAAATCCAGCTGCTGGGATTAGTGATTTAATCAAATAAATCTGAATTTGTGCAGGGCTATTCCAACTTGTTTCTTTAGTCATCCAAGCATTACCTGCATAATCTAAACCTGCAAAAGCAAGGGCGCAAATACCTGGAAAATAAAATAAAAAATATAAAACTAAATCAATCTTTGCCTGCGTAGGTACTGAAAATAATCTATAAATAACATCTCCTCTAACATGGGCATCACACGAAAGTGTGTAGGCGCCCGCCATTAAAAAAAGAGCTCCGTACATTTGTAAACTAAAGTCAAAGTTCCATAAAGTTGGAGCATTAAATATGTAGGCCATAGTAACTTCATAAACTGTACCAAAACACAAAATCACTATGCACCATGCAAAACCTTTGCCAATCCAACGGCTAAGACTTTCGGCAAACTTGATATAATTTTTTACGAAATTCACGGTTACTTTTATAATTTAATTTTTTATTTGGCTATAAAATTAAAAGGCCCCGGTTAAGGGGCCCTTTAATAAAATTAATGACTAAAACTAAATTTTAACTTTAGCTGGGTCACCAAAAGTTCTAGTATAAGCCAGTCTGTAATTCGGCTGGTTCATAAATAGATACTTCATTACTTTTTTCGCATATGCTTGTTGTGATCTTACGATCTCATCAAACAATGGATCTTTTCTAAAGTCCTTCATAACGTCATCCCATGCTTTTAATTGAGCATCTAAGATTTCATCAGAAGTTTGGTATACATTAACTCCAGACTCGTTCATAAGCTTTCCAAGATCGTTTGAGTATCTTACTAAAGCCATGAAATAGTTTGCAGTGTTAGTCGCTTCCGCAGCATGCTTTAAAATAGCTTGGTGCTGTGGTGATAAGCTGTTGTATTTCTTTCTGTTGAACATCAACTCAAACATCTCTTGAGATTGGTGGAAGCTTCCTAAGTGATAATGCTTAGAAACATCTTGCATACCAAAGTCTTTATCAGATGTTGGGTTGTTGAACTCAGCAGCATCAATTAAACCAGTTTTCATTGCTGGCTGAATTTCACCACCTGGTAATTGTCTCACAACCATTCCCATTTTTTGGAGAACGTTTGTTGCTANACCAACAGTTCTATACTTCATACCTTTAACGTCACTTACTTTTGTAACGTTCTTTTTAAACCAACCAAACGGTTGAGCAGGCATTGGCATAGCAAAGAAACCTACAACATCAAGACCAATTTTCTTTAAAGTCTTTTCGTATAAAGCTCTTCCGCCACCTTCTTCAATCCAACCCATTAATTCTTGAGATGAAAATCCATAAGATGGACCTGTACCAAATAAAGAAGCTGCAGGATTTTTTCCATACCAATAAGCAGTAACTAAGTGACCAGCGTCTACAACACCTTTACTTACACCATCCGCAATCTCGGCTGTTTTTAATACTGCACCAACAGGTAAAACTTCAATCGATAAAGATCCGCCACCCATTGCGTTAACTCTATCTGCATATTGTTTTGCCATCTCTAAAAAGATACCACCACCCCATGCAGCTTGCATTTTCAGCTTCACAGTTTTTCCGTGACCAGCTGACCAAGCACCAACGTTAGGCATAGCTACAGCTGCTGCTGTTGCACCCGTAACGACTGCTGCTTTTTTGAAAAATTTACGTCTAGAATTTGACGTAACGTTTTTTTTTGACATGTGTTTTTCTCCCATGTTAGTTAAATTTAACAGGCCAGAATTTAGCTTAAAGAATTGCTAGTTGTCTATCTAAATAGTTGAATTATGAGATTAAACTATTTCGCAAACGCAAAATATAACATCAGTTAAATAGGGGTAAAACTGCATTATCACAACTAAAGGTTGATTCAGTTAACTTGATCTTTGGGATTTTGATTTTTATTCAAAAATGCTTCTAAATTATCAATAGCTCTATCACCCATTGCAATCCGAGTCCTGGTCGTTGCACTTCCAAGGTGCGGTAACAAAAATAAATTATTTAATTCTAAATATTTTTTATTTATTTTGGGTTCACCTCTGTAAACATCAAGTCCTAATGCAAAAATTTTTCCACTTTGCATTGCTTTAATCATAGCTTCATCATCAATAACCTCGCCTCTGGCTGCATTAGCTATTACTGCTCCGTCTGGAAAATACTGAATGGTTTCTTCGTTGATTAAATTTTCGGTATCTTTTGAACCGGGACAATTAATAGATAAAAATTCACTATTCTTAAATAACTCTTTTATATCTTTATGATAAATTGCACCCTCTTCTAAACTTGAGTCCAATTGATTTCTATTATGATAATGTATCTCCATGTCAAACGCTCTTGCTCTTTTTGCAACAGCTCTTCCAATTCTTCCCATACCTAAAATGCCAAGTTTTTTTCCGGTCATTTGTTTCCCAATTAAGTAATCGGTCGACCATAACCATTTTTCTTTTTCTGCATCTTTTCTTCCTTCGTAAGCTCTTCTTGAGGCACCTAACAAAAGTAATATTGATATGTCAGCTGTTGCATCTGTTAAAACTTCAGGCGTATTCGTTACAACAATTCCTCTTTCTTTAGCTGCAACAACATCAATATTTCCATAACCAACAGCATAATTAGATATTATTTTAATACTTTCGGGGAGTTTCATAATCATATCTCTATTAAAGGGTGTTGTCGTAAATGATAAAATTCCATCACAACCTTCTGACAATTTTAAAATCTCTTCTAGATTATATAGAGTGTCAGAGGTGTTTAGTTTAACATCAAAGATACTTGTAATTCTTTTATTATTTTCTTCTAATAATTTTCTTGTAACTAAAATTTTTTTCATAAATTATTTAATCCGTTTGGTTTTTTTCCCCCTGTAAACCAATCAATTAGTTCAATTGTATGTACAATTGGAATATTAATACCATTGGAGATCTGCGTAATACAACCAATATTACCTGCCGCAATAATGTCTGGGTTTACTTTTTTAATGTTTTCACATTTTCTAGTCTGAAGTTCAGTCGCTAGTTCCTCTTGCATAAGGTTGTAGGTACCCGCTGATCCACAACAAAGGTGGCCATCTGGTATTTCTAAAATATTATTACCTGTTTTCTTTAATAGCTGAAAAGGTTGATCATGAACTTTTTGACCATGCTGCATTGAGCATGCAGAATGATAAGCAATATTATATTTTTTGTTAATATTTTTAGAATTTGTAAAATCTAATTTAATCGATTCTTCTAAGTATTCTGTAATATCAAGTGCAAGCTCACTAATTTGTTTTGCTTTTTTTCTAAGCGTCTTATCAGGATGATTTTTAAAAATAAAACCATAATCCTTCAAAGTAGTTCCACAGCCCGAAGTATTGACCAAGATTGCATCAATTTTTTCTCGCTCATATAATTCATACCACGCATTAATATTTTGAATAAAATATTGATGGGAAATATCTTCTTTGCCCATATGATGTGTTAAGGATCCGCAACATTTAATTTCACTTAAAACATGCACTTCTATTCCATGTCTTAAAAGTACATTAATCGAAGCATCNTTAATATTAGGCGAAATTGCTTTCTGAACACAACCCGTAAGAAGCGCAACCTTAGAAATAGATTTTTTACTTGGTTTAAAAATTACATTCTCTGGATATTCAGATTTTGGAAATTCTTTTGGCATAAACGAGACCATATGTTTTAATTTTTTTGGTAATAAAAAATGCAATGGTTTTGTTAACCAAGTAAATTTAGCTAATAATTTAAAAAAATTAGGTTTTGGTAAAATATAAGCCAACATATTTCTCACTAATCTTTCAAAGAATGGTCTTTTATANGTTCGTTCAATATGATTTCTGCCATGATCAATTAAGTGCATGTAATCAACTCCAGAAGGACAGGTTGTTACACAAGCATAGCATGACAAACAACGATCAAGATGTTTAACAATTTTATCATTAGCCGGTTTGTTATTCTCAAGCATATCTTTAATGAGATAGATTCTGCCTCTTGGACCATCTAATTCATCACCTAAAATTTGATAAGTTGGACACGTAGCATTACACATTCCGCAATGAACACATTTTCTAAATATTTTCTCTGAATTTTGAATTTCAGGATCTAATAGCTGATCTTTTTTAAAATTTGTTTGCATTAAACTCCACTATACATTTTGTTTGGGTTTAAAATTCCCCTTGGGTCAAAACTTTCTTTTAATTTTTTTGACAGAATTTTCAAACTTGAATTAGAGTTTGTTAAAAACTCTTCACTTTTTCTAAAATTATCATTTGCTCTAAGTACAGTTAAGTAGCCATCATGCTTTAANCAAAAAATTCTCATTTGATCTAAATCTTCCTGACTAGTTAAAGANCACCANGCTATATTTCCCGCCCAGTCTANGAAATACTTAAAATTAGTCTTATTAAAATATCTCAAAAAACTTCCCATATTTGTTACCGGTAAAGATATTTTACAAACATATGTATCTTCATTAGCATACCCTTCAAAATTTTTAATTTCTCTCCAAAAAATTGAAGTTTGATAAATATCTAAAATTGAAATTTTTTTATCTGAAAACATTTTTTTTAATTGCTTAATTCTTTCAACGACAGATGGTTTTGGGCCTTGAACTCTTAAACCTAAAATAGATGTATCTTTTTTGACATCATTAAGCGTTAAAAAAGAAGCATTTTCAGATGGAAAATAACATGCGCCCGATATTTCTAGTGATGAGTCTAATGCTAATTTAAAAACTTGAATTGCGTCCTCATAATTTAAATCACTAATCACAAAAGTTTCTTCAAATTCAGGTAAAGGAGAAACTTTCAAATTAATTTCAGTGATTGCACATAATGTTCCGTATGAACCACTAATAACTTTACTNAAATCATAACCTGTAACATTTTTTACAACAGTTCCACCTGACTTAATTTTTGCTCCTGAACCATTAACAGCTTTAAAACCCAAAACATGGTCCCTTAAAGC
>JGI26082J51739_10001724_pt1 | contig 13523 bp, 13 predicted proteins | sample SaaInl5LU_22_DNA_FD_51739 | JGI IMG/M metagenome (IMG submission 51739)
TTCTTGCAGACATAATTAATTCATCCGCTTCTGTTTTTGATAAAGCAAAATCTTCAAGGTATCCTTGAATCTTAATTCTTTCACCTTTCACAACATCATAACCACCTGTTAATTCATCAGAGGCAAGGTCTGCAAAATCTTCTAATTTTAAAATCTTTTGCTCTCCTAAAGTAACTAACATTCCAGGGGTCAGTCCTTTGTGATTTATAAGATCATCTTGAAGTCCCAAATCTTTAATTCTTTGAGTAATATCTTCTTGATCTTTTTGGTAAAACTCTTTTGCTCTTTCAATCAAAGCCTTGGCAGTGTCTTCCTCTATACCTTCAATTTTCATTAAATTTTCTGGTGAACTATCTTTAATATCTGAGATTGAAGAAAAACCTTCAGCAACAAGTAATTGTCCTAATGTTTCGTCCAGCTCTAAATTTTTAACAAAGTTTTCAGTTTTTTCTTTAAATTCAGATTGTCTTCTTTCTGAATCTTCTGCATCAGTCATTATATTAATTTCGTAATTTAATAATTTAGTAGCAAGTCTTACGTTTTGACCTCTACGACCAATTGCTTTACTTAAATTTTCTTCTGTTAAAATTACATCTAATTTTTTTGCAACACTATCAACGTTTACTCTTTGAACTTCAGCTGGTGACAATGCATTTGAAACTACTATTGCTGGATCTTCAGACCAATTAACAATATCAATTTTTTCACCTTGTAATTCGTTAACCACTGCTTGAACTCTTGATCCTCTCATTCCAACACAAGCTCCTACTGGATCTAATGAAGTATCAACTGCTTTAACACAGATTTTTGCTCTACTTCCAGGATCTCTTGCTGATGATTTGATTTCAATTAAACCATCATAAATTTCAGGAACCTCTTGAACAAATAATTTTTCCATAAATTTTGGATGTGCTCTTGATAAAAATATTTGTTGTCCTCTAGCTTCTCTTTTTACGTCATAACAGTAAGCTTTAACTCTATCTCCAGCTTTAATGTTTTCTCTAGGGATCATTTCATTTTTTTGAATAATTGCTTCAGTTCTACCTAAATCAACTATCACATTTCCAAACTCTAGACGTTTAACAATTCCACTTAGAATTGAGTCTTTTTTATCTATAAAATCATTGTATTGTCTTTCACGTTCTGCTTCTCTTACATTAAAACTAATAACTTGTTTTGCTGTTTGTGCAGCTATTCTTCCAAAATCAAAAGAGGGAAGCGGTTGTAAAATTTCGTCACCAATTTTTTTATCTTTGTTTACTTCATTTAAAATGATTGCATCTTGAAGATTAATTTCTGTATTTGTATTTTCTGGTTTTTCTACAACAATTAATTTTCTGAAAATTCCAATATCACCACTTTCTCTGTCTATTAAAACTTTAATTTCATTGTCCTGTCCAAATTTTGATTTGGCAGCTTTTGCAATTCCAGTTTCCATGGAATCTATAATTAATTCTTTATCTATAGACTTTTCTAAAGCAACTGCTTCAGCAATTCTTAATAATTCTAATTTATCTGATCTTCTATTTAACATAAGTTTATTAGCTCCAAAAAAAAATGGGCTAAAGCCCATTCTGTAATTTCAATAATGTAAGGGCAATATATAAAGATTTTTTTTTAATTCAATAGCAACTATTTAGAAAAAACGTCTTTTTTATCAGTTTTTTCCCATGAAAATGAGCCGTTAGCTTCAGGCACTCTTCCAAAATGACCATAAGCTGCTGTTTTTTCATAAATAGGTTTATTTAGGCCAAGCATTTCTCTTATACCTCTTGGGCTTAAATCAAAATTTTCTGAGATCTTTTCTGTTACAAATTTATTTTTTTCTAAATCATTATCAAATAAATCTACATAAATTGATAAAGGTTTAGAAACTCCAATTGCGTATGCTAGTTGAATTAAACATTTTTCAGCAATGTTAGATGCAACAATATTTTTAGCAATATATCTTGCTGCATAAGCAGCTGATCTATCAACTTTAGTTGGATCTTTACCAGAGAAAGCTCCTCCACCATGAGGTGCTGCTCCACCATAAGTATCTACAATAATTTTTCTACCTGTTAAGCCACAATCCCCATCTGGGCCACCAATTACAAAATTTCCAGTTGGGTTTATATATAATTCTTCTTCATTAAAATCTTTCAAAAACTTTTCTGGAATTGATTTTAATAAATAAGGTTTTAATAATTCTCTAACTTTAGCTTGATCTACATCTGCTGAGTGCTGTGAAGATATAACAACTGATTTTACTTTGGTTGGTTTTCCATCTACATACTCAAACGTGACTTGACTTTTTGAATCTGGCTCAATATTTTTTAATTTTCCAGATTTTCGATCTTCCGCCATTAATCTCAAAATCTTATGAGAATAATGAATTGGTGCTGGCATTAATTCTTCAGTTTCGTTACAAGCATAACCAAACATTATTCCTTGGTCACCCGCTCCCTCATCTTTATTACTTGATGAGTCCACACCCATGGCTATATCAGCAGATTGTGCATGAAGGTGGCTTTCTATTTTTGTAGCTTCTCTCCAAGTAAAACCATCTTGATCGTACCCTATATCCTTGATGCATTCTCTTACTTTTTGAATAAGATCTTCTTCTTTGATGCTCGGTCCTCTTACTTCTCCAGCTAAAACAACTTTATTTGTAGTGGTTAAAGTTTCACATGCTACTCTTGAAAAAGGATCACCTGAAAGAAAGCTATCCACAACCATATCAGAAATACGATCTGACACTTTATCTGGATGTCCTTCAGAAACAGACTCGCTTGTAAATAAAAAATTTTTTAAATTACTCATGTGTAATTTTCTTAAATGAAAAAATTAAAAAAATATATAATAAAATAAGTATAAAAAATATCTTATCCCCATAATTCATATAAGGTGTAGATTTAAGGATTTTACTCTCTTTAAAATCAACATAACCAGTAGTGCCAAACTCAACTTTTTTTTCTATAATACCTATTGGATTAACAATGGCAGATATTCCATTGTTTGCTGATCTAATTACATATTTTCCACTTTCAATTGATCTAAAGATACTGTGTGCAAAATGTTGCTTTGGGCCAATAGAATTTCCAAACCACCCATCTTCTGAAATATTAATTATATAATCAAAGTTTTTGTCTTTAAATAATCTATTTGAATAAATAATTTCATAACAAATTAAGGGAAGTAATTTTAATTCTATCTTGTCATTTTTTATTAAAAGTGCTTTTTGGTTCTCACCTTTTGAAAAAGATTGGTAATCATTGGTTACTGTTTTAAGTCCTATTAAACTAAGTACTGATTCAAATGGAGTAAACTCTCCAAATGGCACTAAATTAATTTTGTTATAACTATGAATTAAATCCAATTTATTATTAAAAATCGCCATTGAATTAAAAAATAAATTTTCACTATTTTTAATTTTTACACTATTTAGACCCATGATAATTAAATCATCACTCGAAAAACTATTTGAAAATAATTCCTTATATATATCCATATCTCTTAAATAACTGTCTGGAATAATTCCTTCAGGCCATAAAAAAATCATTGGTTCTTTTTTTTCTGGATTACTCAAGGTAATTAGTTCTTGTATTATCTTTAATTCATCCTGCTTTGAATAAAATCGGTCTAAACTAATATTGGGTGATACGGCTCTTATTGTAAAATTATTTTTAATATCAGCTGTAGTATTAAATTGATTATATTTTAAATTGCCAAAAACTAAAAAACCTACAGAAATTATTATAAAGAAAAAACAGACAATAATTTCTTTTCTGGTTTTTCTTAAGATAAATACAGCTGGAACAGTAAACAAAGATATACAAATTAAATTGAAAGAATAAGTCCCAATTACTGAAAGAATTTGAATAAAATAAATACTTTCTGAAAAACTAAAAGCAATTAAATTCCATGGAAAACCAGTAAGAATGGACCCTCTAATAAATTCAATAGATCCAAATAAAATTGAAAAAATAAAAAATGTACTAACAACATCTCTAGAATAAAAGACAGAAAACAAATAAGTTATAAATCCATAAAATATTGCAAGAAAAGCAGGAAATAAAACTATAGCTATTGGTATTAAAAATTTAAAGCTTTCATCAAAAGTTAAAGAAATTGCAATCCAATATAAACTACATAAAAAATAACCAAAACCAAAAAACCATCCATATTTAAAGAAAGATTTATTATTTGGATTAGTTTTTTTTTGTGTAAAAAGGAAAATAAAGAATAACGAAAAAGTAAAAAAATTAATTATAAAATAATTATAAGGTGGCAAGCTGTAAGAGCTGATAGCACCTAAAAAAAATACATATAATATGTTTAAAAAATTTTTTTTAAGCAAGTTAAGCAACTTTTGTTTTGATGAATTTATAAATTAAATCTTCTTCTTTAATCATTTTTTTAAAATCTTTTAGTTTTATATGATCGTGTCCTAATAAATGAAGAAATCCATGAATAAAAATTTTAACGACTTTTTGTTTAAACTCTAAAATGCTTATATTTTTTGGTTTATTCATAAACTCATAGCTAATTACTATATCACCAAGATAATTTGATTTTTTTGGGTTAAATTTTTTTTCAAATGGAAATGATAATACATCTGTAGGTTTATTTTTATTTCTAAAATCTTTATTTAGCTTTTTAATATTCTTATTATTTGAAAGTAAAATTGTTAGATTTATTTTTTTACCAATAAATTTATATTTTTTTGGAAAAAATTTTAGAATAGAATTAAAAAAAGTTTTATTTCTTTTGATTTTTTTGCTCCAGAGAGTGCACTCCGAAACTACATCAATTTTAATCATTTTCTTGGTCAGAGTACGCTTTTACAATCTTAGATACCAAAGGATGTCTCACCACATCTGAATGATCAAAATCTACAACTGAAATTTCTTTTAAGTGTCCAAGTAATTTCTTAGATCTACTTAGGCCTGACATGTTTTTATTTGGTAGATCTATTTGAGAAGGATCACCATTTATAACAATTTTAGAATTCTCACCTATACGTGTTAAAAACATCTTAATTTGAGTATCTGTTGCATTTTGGGCTTCATCTAAAATTGCAAAAGAATTCTTTAACGTTCTTCCTCTCATGAAAGCAAGTGGTGCTATTTCAATATCACCAATTTCAATCATTCTCTGTATTTTTTCAAAATCAAATAAATCATAGAGAGAATCATATAGAGGCCTTAAATAAGGATCTACTTTCTCCTTCATATCTCCTGGTAAAAAACCAAGTCTCTCACCAGCTTCTACTGCTGGTCTTGATAGAATAATTCTTTCAATCTTTTTATCAAGCAACATAGTTAATCCAACTGCTACTGCTAAAAAAGTTTTACCTGTCCCTGCAGGGCCTGCAGATATGACAATATCACTTTGTCTTAAAGCTCTAACATATTCTTTTTGTCTCTCTGATCTAGGGATAACAGATTTTTTTGGTGTTTTAATTATGTCAGAAACATTTTGATTTTTTACTTTTTCTTCAATCATAAATTTATCTATAGATGAGATTATATCTTTTTTCTCAATACTGCCATTGTTAATAAATTGATTTGCAAGAAATTGAATAGCATTTTTTGTAATTTCGTTTTGTTCTGGGGTTGATTTTATTAAAATAGAATTTCCCCTTGAATAAAGATTTGTATTAGTAATTTTTTCGAGTTCTTTTAAATTTTCATTAAACTCACCAACAACTCCCATTAATAAATCATTATCATGAAAGATAACACTTAAAGAGTTATTATCAGAGTATACAAATTTTAATGTTGAATTAATTTTTTTTGAAACTGTATTATTCAATTTTAAGCTACCTTTTTTTTAGAGCTTTCAGTTAATTTTCCAAAAAGACTATTTTGATTACTACTTGTTATTTCGACTTGCACAAGTTTTCCAATATTTTCTATATTGCCATCAAAAATTACTGATGTCATATATTCTGTTCTNCCAAATAACTTAATCCCNTCTTTCATTTTATTTTCTACTAGAACATTTAAAATTTTATTTTCTAGAGATTTATTTTTTTGTATTTGGTTATTAAATAATTTCTCCTGAATTATCTCTAATCTTTGTTTAGATTTTTTTTGATCCACGAGTGTTAAATTTGCAGCAACGGTTCCTGGTCTTGGGCTAAAAATAAACGAATAAGAGTTGATAAATTTTATTTTTTCAATTAGTTCCATTGTCATTTTAAAATCTTGCTCATCTTCTTCTGGGTATCCAATAATAAAATCACTAGAAAACTCAATTTTTGGGTTAATCTTCCTTAATTTTTCATAAACTAGCAGGTATTCTTCAATGGTGTGTTTTCTATTCATTAGATTTAAAATTTTATTTGATCCACTTTGTACTGGTAAATGTACAAGGGGCATCAGTTTAGATGATGTCTTATAAACGTTAATCAAATCATCTGTCATATCCTTAGGATGAGATGTTGTGTATCGAATTCTTTCAAGTTTATCAAAGCTATCAAGTTTGATTAGCAAATCTGATAGTCTATATTCTTTACCTTCCTCATCATAACTGTATGCGTTTACATTTTGACCTAACAAGATAATTTCTTTTGCACCACTTTGAACCAATTCTTTTGCTTCATTTATGATTTGGTCAAAAGGTCTGGAGTATTCTGGTCCACGAGTATAAGGCACTACACAAAAATGACAGAATTTATCACAACCTTCTTGGATTGTTAAAAATGAAGAGACTTTACTGTCTTTATTTTTAATCTGACTTAAATAATTAAATTTAGAAATTGTATCAAATTCTGTTTCTTCCTCTTTTTTTTTGTTTTTTAAATGATTTAATATTGCCTCATTTATTTTATGGTAAGACTGTGGACCAATTACAATATCAATATAAGGTTCTCTTTTTAACATTTCTTGATTTTCAGCTTGAGCAACACAACCAGCAACAATTACAATTGGTTTTTTTTTCTCTCTAAAAATTTTTTTGACTCTTCCTATTTCATGGTAAACCTTTTCTTTTGCTTTATCACGAATATGACAGGTGTTTAAAAGATAACAATTTGCATCCTCATATTTTTCAGTTTTTTCAAAGCCTATTTTTTTTACAGTATCAAATATACGATTTGAATCGTATTCATTCATTTGACAACCGAAAGTTTTAATAAAAATTTTTTTTAACATTGTGTTAGGATTTTTTTTTAACCCCATATAATTCTAATTTGTGATCAACCAATCGATAACCGTATTTATCAGCAATTTTTTCTTGTAGCTTTTCTATCTCTTCATCCACAAATTCAATAATTTCTCCTGATTTAACATCAATTAAATGATCATGATGTCCTTCATTTAATTCCTCGTATCTAGCTTTGCCTCCTTTAAAATCGTGTTTAGCTAAAATTCCAGACTCCTCAAAAAGTTTTACTGTTCTATATACTGTGGCAATACTTATTTTTGGATCAATCTTTGAAACTCTATTATATAGTTCGTCTACATCTGGATGGTCATTAGACTCTGACATTACTTTTGCGATAATTTTTCTTTGATCCGTTAGTTTAACTCCTTTAGCTAAACATTTTTGTTCAATATTTTCTGACATTTTTTAATTTTAACTTAAATAAATAGGATTAATCAAATTCTTTTTAATTTTAAATTTTTCACATAAACTAGGGACTTCTTCATACTTAACTTCTTTAAATCCTTTAAAATCTTCAAAACTAAAACAATAATAATTGATTTTTTTTGTTAGAAATAAAGCTTTAATTGTCGCTAATGAATTTCTAATTCCTGCAAAACTACCGGGTCCTCTGTTAACATAAATAATATCAATTTGATCTAAAGTAGAGGAATTTACCTTTAAAAAATCATTAATTAAGATCATTAATTTTTCAAAATTAATTTTACTATTTTCATGAGTACAAGTATAAATATTTTCACTAACTATGAGTGTTAAAAAAATTTTATCTCTTGTGGCATCTACTATTAAATTTTTCATTATAATAATGTTATTTGCTATCAATTCTAAAGCAGAAGAAAATAATATCAAATATTATTCTGAAGATAGTGGCATTCTTTCTTTGATGTATCACCGATTTGATGAAAATAAGTATCCTTCAACAAATATACAAATGGATATTTTCAAAGAACAAATGTCTATAATCAATACCTCAAATTATAAATTTTTTGATCCACAATATTTACAAAAAGAATTTAATTTTCCAAAAAATAAAAAAGAAATACTTATCACTGTAGATGATGCGTTCTTATCTTTTTATAAAATTGCGTGGCCATATTTGAAAAGAGAGAAAATTCCTTTTATTTTATTTGTTTCAACTGAAACCGTAGGTAAAACTGGCTATATGAGTTGGCAACAAATACAAGAAGTAGAAAAAGAGCCATATGCTTACATTGGCAATCATTCACATTCTCATAATTACCTGGTTGATATGGAAACAAAAAATTTTTTGGCTGATATTAATACTTCAATTGAAATTTTTAATCAGAACTTAGGTTATAACCCAATCTTTTTTTCATACCCATTTGGTGAGTATAGCAAAACTATTAAAGATTTTATTTCCAAAAATTTTGATTTTGCTTTTGGACAACATTCTGGTGTCATTGATATTAATAAAGATCCTCATGAATTACCCAGATTCCCAATTAATGAAAAATATGGTGACTTAGAAAGATTCAAATTTTTGATTAATCTTGGTCCACTTCCATACAAATCTTTAAACCCTGAAGACAAGTATATTATCAATAACAATCCACCAAAACTATCTGTTGAATTTTTTGAAAATCAAAAAAATATAGAAAATATTAATTGTTTCTCTGATGAGGGTAGTGGATGGGATAAGTCAAATATTACTTTTAATAAAAATATACTAAACATAAATTTTAGAGAAAAATTTACATTCAGAAGAGGTAGAGTTAATTGTTCACTTAATGATGATGGAATATGGAGATGGTTCGGCGTTCAATTTTCAGTGAATCAAAATTAAATTAAACTTTCTAAATCTTTGCTAGATGGTAATAACTTTGCATCATCAAAATCTGTTAAATCATTTTGTCTAATAATTTGTTGTAAAATTTTAACATACTCTTTTCCTGTCTCTGCATATTTATCTAAGTATTCGGTAAGAATCATACTGTCTAATTCTTTTCCTTCATCTCTCAATTCTGCTCTTGCACTTCTAAAATCTTTATAAGACGAGTGTGTGTTTAAATTTCTTTGATAAGCTTTTACAGACGCCTGCAAAACCTTAAATCTCATAACTTTATGTGTACTATCATCTTCTGCATCGGCTGGTTTTATTCCTTCACCACTCCACGTCCACTGACCAAACAATGCATTTCCCTCTTGAGCAAACCTTGATGTTCCCCAACCAGTTTCCTTTGCAGCTTGTGCAATTGCCATTGAAACGGGCACTTCATCCATTCTAATTTTCAATGTAGATAAATCTTTGTTTACAACTCCATATTGTTTAAATTTTATGTTTAACCACTCTTGTTCTGTCTTTGTATTTTTGCTTTTATTTAAAATACTAAAGAGCTTTATTCTATCTAGTTTAATACTATTATTTTCATCAATGACTAAAGGCAAAATTATCTGAATGAATAATTCTTTTCTTTTTTTAGTATTTTCTATTTTTCCAATTTCTTTTGGTAATAGATCTAAATTTATAGGCTTTACTAATTTATTTTCTCTAACATCTTTTAAATTATAATTTGTTGATTTAAAAAGTTCTTCAATTGTTGCAGCACTTAATAGTATGGCATCTGAAGGCTGTTCATCGAATGTTAAAACATCTTCATATAAAAACTTTTTATTTAATTGTTCATCTAGTTTTGTTGTTTTGTTTTCTAATAATTTTTTTAAATTATTCTTTGAATTATTTTCATAGTCCTTAGAAAAGTATCATTTTTTCTTTTGTAAGATTAATGGCTAATGGAGCTATAAAAAAAATCGATATAATGATTAAACTTGATAAAAAAGTTCTTGAAAGATTATCTAGTCCACTTTTTTGTGCTTTTAGTTTATTTTTTTTTTTTAAATTTTTTGCAGTTTCAAAAAACGATGTAAGTTTTTTTCTAATAATTATTTTTTTTCTCATAACTATATTGCAACCACTTCTTTAACCTCAGGCAAATAGTGACACAAAAGATTTTGTACTCCTTGTTTTAAGGTCATTGTCGAGCTGGGACAGCCAGAACAGCTTCCTTGTAATTCTACCTTAACAATTCCATCTTTAAATTCTTTAAATTTAATATCACCACCATCTTTTGCAACAGCAGGTCTAATCTTTGATTCTAAGATACTTATAATTTGCTTTTCGATTTCAGTGTGTTCCTCTTTTTTTTCTCCAAGTAACTCATTGGCAATTACAAATTCTTTTCCTGTAGAATAAAAATCATTAATCAGTGAAATAGCTATATGTTTAATATCTTCCCAATTTACTTCTTCATTTTTATTTATAGATATAAAATCTTCTCCTAAAAATACGCCTGTTACCCCATTAATTGATAAAATATTTCTTACTAATTCATTATCAGTTTCTTCTTTTTTTATCACTTCAAATGAGCCATTATTGGAAACTGTTTTTCCAGGCAAAAACTTTAGTGAATTTGGGTTTGGTGTTACTTCAGTTTGAATAAACATCTTTTTATATATAATGATTACTGAGAAAATTTAAACTAATTAATATAATCTTATTAAAAACCTACTAAATCTTTAATTTCTTTTATTTTTTTTGAAGCAATTTTATTAGCTTTATTAGAACCTTCTAAAAGAATTTTATCTAAATAACCTTCATCATTTAATAGTTTTTTTATTTCTTTTGAGATTGGGTCAATAGTTTCAATTAAAGTCTCTGATAACTTCTCCTTAAACTCTGAAAAATTTTTTCCTTTAAATTCAATAATAGATTTTTCTAAATTTTGATTTTTTAAACTTGAATAGATCCCTAATAAATTTTCAGCTTCTGGTCTTTCGTTTAAATCTTTAATATCTGAAGGAAGTGGCAAAGGATCCGTTTTTGCTTTTTTAATTTTATTTAATATCTCTTCGCTATTATCTGTAAGATTAATTCTGCTCAAATCTGAAGGATCTGATTTGCTCATTTTTTTTAAACCATCTTTAAGACTCATTATTCTAGAAAACTCTCTCTGTATTAAGGGCTCTGGAACTTTTAAAAAATCTGTTGCATTAAAATCGTTATTAAATTTTTGTGCTATATCTCTACAAAGTTCTAAGTGTTGTTTTTGATCATCACCAACAGGAACATGAGTTGCGTCATACAACAGGATATCAGCAGCCATTAATACAGGATAGGAGTAAAGGCCAATACTAGCTTTTTCCTTATCTTTTCCAGCTTTTTCCTTAAACTGAGTCATTCTATTAAGCCAACCAATTCTTGAAACACAACTTAATATCCATGCGGCTTCAGAGTGAGCTGGAACCATTGATTGATTAAAAATTATACTTTTGTTAGGATCTATTCCACTTGCAATAAATGTTGCTGCAGTTTCTCTTATATTCTTTTTTAGTTCCTTAGGATCTTGTTTTACTGTAATTGCATGAAGGTCAACTACACAAAAAATACACTCATTTTCTTTTTCATTTTGGAGTTTTACAAAATTTTTAATTGCTCCAAGATAGTTTCCTAAATGTAGGTTACCAGTAGGTTGTACTCCAGAAAAAATTTTTTTAATCATATCAATAGTTTAAATTAATATCTGTTCTTTTAAAAGCCTTGATTAAAACTGCAATGAAAAAATAAAATATAAGACCAGCAATAACAGCACCCACTAAATAGATCGCTTTAAAATTTTCTTGATAGGACAATTCATTATTAAAAAAATAAATTATATAATTAAAAAATATTCCCATAATCACTGATGTTGTTAAAATTTTAATTAATCTATCTATAAAGATAAGATTAAAATTGAAAAAACTTTCTTTTTTTAAAAAGATAAACAATAGCAATGCATTAAACCAAGATGAAATGGTAGTTGCGATTGGTATGATTATAAAACCAATTTGTTTAAAAAAGATAACACTTATAAATATATTTAATAAAACAGATAATAATGAAATATAAAACGGTATTTTTGTATTATGTCTTGCGAAAAAAAATGTCGAAAAAACTTTTATTAATGAAAAAGCAGGCAAACCAATTGCAAAATAAAATAGAGCTTTTGCTGAATTCTTAACACTTAACTCATCAAAAGAACCATAGCCAAATAATGAAGAAATAATTTCTTCTGAGGCAATTAATAATGCAACTGTTGCTGGGATACTCAAGAATAGACTAAGTTCTAAAGCTTTATTTTGAATTAAGTTTATTTTATCTTTATTTTGACTTTTAACATATTTGGATAGTTGGGGTAAAATAACTGTACCAATTGCAATTCCAGCAATGGCTAAATTTATTTGATAAACTCTATCAGCATAATAAAGGTAAGAAACCGCACCAGCTTGAAAAGATGCAATAATTGTTCCTACTAAAATATTTATTTGAGTAACACCTGATGAAAAAATACTAGGTAATAATTTTTTAAAAAAGTTTTTAATTTTTTTATCAATGTTAATTTTAAATTTAATCTTAGGTGAAAAATTTTTTTTTACAAAAAAGTATAGAAAAATAAATTGTACAACGCCTGAAATGGTTACTGCATAAGATAAATAATAAACAAGATTATCGTCTAATATTTTTGCAAATAACAAAACTCCAATTAAAAGTATATTTAAAATAATTGGAGCAGCGGACGCTATTGCAAATTTATTATGTGAATTTAAAATTGCAGAAAAAAATGATGCTAAACTTATAAAAATTAAAAATGGGAAGGTAATTCTTGTTAAGGTTATAGCTAGTTCCATTTTATCATAATCGCCTTCAAAACCTGGTGCAATTAGATAAACAAATAAAGGCATCAATATCTCTACAATCAGAACTAAAACTATTAGGCCTAGGGTGAGTAGATTAAAAATACTATTAGCAAAGTTTTGTGCTTTTTTTTTATTATTCAATAATGATGAGTAGCTNGGAACAAAAGCTGCATTAAATGTTCCTTCAGAAAATAANCTTCTAAAAGTATTNGGAATTCTAAACGCCACAAANAAAGCATCTGCNAAAATTCCAGTTCCAAGGAATACTGCTATTAAAATATCTCTTAAATAGCCCAGTAACCTACTAATTATTGTAAAAAAGCTAAACGTGCTTGTTGACTTAATAAGGTTCATAAATCATATTAGTCTTAAATTTGCTCCATTTGTATATCTAATTAACATAAATGAAAAAAACTAAAATAGATCATTATACTGATAAAGAAGCTCTAGAATTCCACAGCTTAAATAAGCCAGGAAAAATAGAAATAAATTCTTCAAAACCAATGACAACTAAGAGAGATTTGGCATTAGCTTATTCTCCTGGTGTTGCAGTTCCAGTTCAAGCAATCGCTGACGATCCAGAGACAGCATACGATTACACATCTAAAGGAAATTTAGTTGCAGTGATAAGTAATGGATCAGCTATTTTAGGAATGGGTAATTTAGGAGCACTTGCATCT
>JGI26082J51739_10001730_pt1 | contig 13501 bp, 16 predicted proteins | sample SaaInl5LU_22_DNA_FD_51739 | JGI IMG/M metagenome (IMG submission 51739)
GTAACCTTTCGGTTGATTATAAAGACGGCGATTTCATGTTTGATATGGCCAATAAAGGCGTTCAGGTTGCGTTGCTTTACCAGCTTTAAGTCGTCATAGCACAGGCAACAATGCGCGGCCTCTTGACACCTAATTTATCGGAGTACTGAAATGAATCGATCTCTCAAACTTGCACATTATGTAGTCAATACCAACAATATTACGGCAATGCGCGACTGGTATTGCAGGGTGCTCGATGCCGAGGTGGTTTTTGAAAATGACATGATGTGTTTCATCACTTACGACGAGGAGCATCATCGTTTGGCTTTTATGACGCCGCCGGGCGGTGTTACTGAAAAGCCAGCCAATTCTGCAGGGCTCATGCACACCGCGTTCACCTTTCCCGACCTGCGCACGCTACTCGACCACTATTCACACCTGAAGGCACTGGGCATTACACCGCAAGTGCCGGTGCAGCATGGCCCCACCACATCACTGTATTACCGCGATCCAGATGGTGCTTTTGCCGAGCTGCAAGTTGATAACTTTACCACTGCGCAAGCAGCGACTGACTTTATGCATACTCAGGAATATGCCGATGATCCGCTAGGACCCGTGTTTGACCCACAGCTTATGCTAGATTTGTTGAATCAAGGGACGCCTGAACAAACATTAACCACCCGCGCATGGGCGGCATCAGGACCCGACATGCCCCATCCGTTAGCGCTATTTGCAGGGCAGCAGTAAACCCTGATTAAACGCAACGCTATCCAGGGTGCAATAGGCGCCTGCAGCAACGCTTAAAATGAATCTGCGTTAATACCGCATACCGTCTAGCTGGCAATAAGCGCTGCATTGAAATCAGCCACTTGCAATCGACGACCTGTAATCGAGGAGGCGCGCAGGGTGTCGCACAAGAAAAGTCTACAGAAAAAGCATCCGGCTTTTATAGAACACCCATAGGACAGAGTCGGTGGGTGTGACCAGATTTGCTCAAATATAAACAGGCGGCGATTAGCGAGACGGGGATTGCATGAATGGTGTCGGTGGCAACCAATTTATGTGCCGTCATTCGAAGCGGATAAAGTGAACGTAAAATGACCGCACCCAGCGCGTCGGTGCCGGGTAGGCAATTGATTTCGAACGGGAAAGTTGGTGGGCCGTGCTGGATTCGAACCAGCGACCAATTGGTTAAAAGCCAACTGCTCTACCAACTGAGCTAACGGCCCGAAAACTTATGCTTTGTCGGTTGGTAGCATGCCTTATAGGGAAAAGCAGCTCGACAAATCGGAGTCGCGTATCCTACTTATAATTATGGAAATAGCAACCCTGTTTGGGTGTAAAATTCCCCCTCTACCGTTATTTGCCGCGCGATGATCACGCGCCAATCCACATGCACTGCACTTCGAGGTAATTCTTGTGCTCCGACCGTTCCATCTTGCGTTGCCTACTACCGACCTAGCTGCGACACGACAGTTTTATACGGCCACTCTAGGTTGCCCCCTCGGTCGCGAAGATATCAGCTGGATCGATCTGGATTTCTTTGGCCACCAGTTGGTTTTCCATGACTGTGGTGGTGAAGGTCTCCCTACTCTCTACAATCCTGTTGATCAGCATCAAGTCCCTCTACCGCACTTTGGTGTCATTCTGAGGCCCGACCAGTTCTCTACCCTCGCGACCAGGCTGCAGGGACAGGTAGCATTTATTATCGAACCAACAACACGTTTTAAGGGTACTGCGGGCGAGCAGCAAACAATGTTCTTTAAAGACCCCATTGGCTACGCATTGGAATTCAAATCGTTCGAGGATGATCGGTTTATTTTTGAGCCCTTTGAGCAGGAATCTCCGTAGAACGTGGCTACTTACTGCGTTGGTAGCGGGTAGGGTCTGCGACACCTGCCGCGTGGAACCCTTCTCTTCGGAGACGACAGCTGTCGCACACGCCACAGGCGGCCCCCTCGGCGTCAGCTTGATAACACGATACCGTCAAACTGTAATCGACACCCAGTTCCGTGCCCGCCCGGATAATATCGGCTTTACTCATGTCGATAATGGGTGTGCAAATATCTATGGGGCTGCCCTCGACGCCTGCTTTTGTGGCGACTGCGGCGAGGTTCTTGAACGCATCAATAAATACGGGACGGCAATCGGGGTAACCTGAGTAGTCGACCGCATTCACGCCAAGATGAATCTCGCTAGCTTGAAGTACTTCGGCCCAACCCAGTGCGATAGACAAGAACACGGTGTTGCGGGCAGGAACATAGGTCACAGGAATACCTTCCGAGGGCATCGTAGGTACGTCTATCGCGTCGTCTGTGAGCGCAGAGCCACCAATACCACGAAGGTCAAGCCCGACAACTTTGTGAACGGTCCCGGGCACTGCTGCGGCCACGTGAGCCGCAGCAACGAGCTCTGAGCGGTGACGCTGCCCATAATCAAAACTCAAGGAGTAACACTCTCGCCCCGCCGCACGCGCCATTGCGAGGACGGTAGCAGAATCAAGGCCGCCTGACGTTAATATCACTGCGCGTTTTGCCACCTACTTTCTCCTCAGTGCCCGGGCTCGTCATTCCATAAAAACTTGTGGAGCTGCACTTGTANGCGAGCATCAATTCGATCGGCGATTAACCACTCAGCCAAATCCTTCGCAGGCAATACGTGATGAGATGGCGAGAACAACACGTCAGAGACTTTAGCCAATAGCTGGTGCTCGTCGATTTTAAAGCGCGCCCATTCATAGTCTTCACGATTAGCGACCACAAATTTTACTTGGTCATGGGACGTCAAAAACGCAATGTTGTCCCACAAATTGCGGTGGCTCTCGCCCGAGGCAGGCGCCTTCAAATCCATCACCCGACTTACACGCACATCAACGTTTTCGATCGGCATCGCTCCGCTTGTCTCGAGCGACACTTCATAGCCTNCCTCACACAGCNTTCGGAGCAGCTCCAAGCACTCTGGCTGCGCCAAAGGCTCACCACCGGTCACACAGACTCTTCGGCAGCCGAAGCTAGCCACCTTGTCGGTCAGAGCGTCTAAATCCCACAGTTCACCCCCTGAAAATGCGTACTCGGTATCACAATAGACACAGCGGAGCGGGCACCCAGTTAAGCGCACGAAAACCGTAGGCAAACCGACCGATCTCGCCTCCCCTTGGAGTGAGTGAAAAATTTCAGTTATGCGCAGCTGAGGCATTGCCGAGTCGGTCATAATGACTGACTCAGAAATTGTCGTTNATGAAATCCTGAGCCAATTGGGCAGCAGGATGTCCGGGGTATTCGGTGATTACCTTGTTTAAGTACTCACGTGAACGATCACGGTTACCTTTGAGGAAATGAACGCGACCCAGCTTGTAAATAGCGTCTGGCACTTTGGGATCGTCTGGATATTGATCTAAAAGCAATTTGAAACTTTGGCGTGCGAGCTCCGCGTCGGGGGGATCGAGTACCAGATAAAGTTCACCCAACCAATAATGTGCATTAGGCGCGTAACGCCCAAAAGGATACTCAGCCAGGAATCCTCGGAAGCCCTTGACGGCGTCATCGAATTGACGGGTTTTCACCAAGTCATAGGCTTGCTGATAAGCCGCTTCTTCCCCAGCCTGCAAGGGCGTGGCGGAACTCTCTCCACGGGACGCAGCTGGGTTTGCACTCACCATAGAGCCATTAGCTGAATCGGCAGGCAAACCACTTTGACCCGCTGCTCCTGCTAGTCGGCGATCGAGGTCAACATAGCGCTCTAAACTCTGCTCTTTCAGCCGCTGCACTTCCTGTGCCTGCTCTTCGACCAAGCCGTTCAGTCGACGCACCTCCTCCTGCAGCTGCTGCAACTGCACTACTAGAGAACCGACGTTGAGAGAACCTGTGTTGAGAGAACCTGCGTTGAGAGAACCTGTGTTGCGAGAATCTGCGTTTTGAGAACCTTCGCTAAGCTGACTGGCTACAGGAGAGTTCGCGGTGGTGGTAGTGATAGTCTCGCCCGAGTAGGGCCTAATACCGGCGCGACTATAACCACTGCTCGTAGAGTCACTGCTGGGATAGTCACTGCTAGGGGCATCTGCCGCGCCCGCGCTAGCCGAGATGACTTCTACCGAAGCCGCGCCGCCAGAGCCCGCGCGAGCCGCTTTACGCTCCGCTTCAACGTCAATATAGTCCTGAGCCCAAGAAAGGGCGGGCAGAACCAAAAGAGAAAAGCCGGCGATCAAGGCCGGCTTCGTGTACGACAGTTTCAAGCTAAATAGCCCTTATTTAAGTTCTACGCGTCGGTTTTGCTGCCAGTTAGCTTCGCCTGAACCGAAAGCAACAGGGCTTTCCTCACCGTAGCTAATCGTTTCAATGCGATAGCTTGGTACGCCGTTGGCAACCATGTAATCACGAACCGCATTAGCACGACGCTCAGCCAGCGCTAAGTTGTATTCGCGTGTACCGCGTTCATCGGTGTGGCCTTCAAGGCGCACCGACTGATCATTGGTCAGCAAAGTCGCAACATGGGCATCAACCGCAGCACGGGCTTCATCAGTCAGTGCTGAACTATCAAAAGCAAAGTAGAACACGGTGCCCGCTGCCATGGCAGCGTCTTGCAAACGCTGCTGCTCTGCCGCGACTTCAGCGGCTGCACGAGCTTCTGCTTCGCGCGCTGCCTCTTGTGCTGCCGCGGCCGATGCAGCTTCTGCTGCTGCCGCTTCTTCGCTANCAGTATCTGTGTTTGAACAAGCAACGAGTACCAATGATGCGAACACCACTGATGCGAATTTACCGACAACGGGGAGTGTTTTCATGAATGAAATCCTGTCTTTTGTTAGGAATGAGTTACAGCTGTTTGTAATGTACCGTATTTTCTCGCAATTTTTGAGCCTAGGACACCTTTTTTGTCTCTCAAAATCCGTGAATTAGTCGAGATACGGCGACCAAGCAGGCTCTTGAACACTGCCATCGCGCGCAGGAAGGTTGAAACTTACACCGCCATCAACAGCCACCGCACTCAATATGCTGTCCCCACCTCGCTTGGTCGCATACAGAACAATAGAGCCGTTAGGCGCAATGCTGGGACTTTCATCCAAGCTCGTTGAGGTCAGCACCGTAAGTCGCTCGGTCACTAGGTCGTGAACCGCAATGTGGTATTGGCCACTGCTTTGGTGCACCAATGCAACGTTGCGCCCATCTTGCGCCACCCGCGCTCGCGCATTATAGCGACCCTCGAATGTTACTCGCGTAATCGCTTTGGAGCGTAAGTCATAGCGATAAATTTGAGGGCGACCGCCTCTATCGGAAGTAAATAATAAGGCGTTGCCATCAGGCATCCACGTAGGTTCAGTATCGATCGCGTAGTGATTCGTCAACTGTGTCAGCTTTTTAGTCGTCAAGTTCATGAGATAGATATCGGGGCTGCCATCCTTCGAGAGGACCATCGCCATGGTATTTCCATCAGGAGACCACACGGGCGAATTATTAAGCCCTTTGAAGTTAGTGAGCTGCTCCCGCACGCCAGTGCGGAGGTTTTGCCGATAAATCGCCGGGCGTGACGTCTCGAAAGACACATAAGCCACTTCGTTACCGTCGGGAGACCAAGAAGGCGCCATAATGGGATCACGGCCTTCCAGCAGGACAATTGGTCGCTGGCCATCGGAGTCAGACAGAATAAGTCGGTAAAAATCTTTGCCATTAGGGTTACGACTGACCGATACATAAACCAATCGCGTCGCGAAAGCGCCGCGAATTCCGGTTAATTTCTCGTATACCGCATCGGCGACGCGGTGGCCCACCATGCGAAGCTCAGGCAGCACATTTTCAAAAGCGCCACTGGCGATTTCTTGCTGGCGAGCAGTATCAAACAATTGGTAACTGACTTTTATCATGCCGGGGGATCCCGGACCTACCCGACCGATTAACACATAATCGGCGCTAATCGCTCGCCAATCCCGGAAGTAAATNTCGGACGCTTTCTTGGGAAAACTGAGCATGTCTCGACGGCTTACCGGCGAAAATTGGCCACTGCGCACCAGGTCGGAGTCCACAACTTGGGCGACATCAGCAGGCGCACTACCGCCCGCTCCGTCCCATGCAAAAGGCACGATCGCAATAGGCGTAGGGTTGTCGATACCTTTAGTAATTTCAATTTGAAGCTGAGCGTGTGCAAACCCAGCACACGAAAGTAAATACGTCAGTGTTATGGAAAGTATCAGGCGCATCAGTACCTTAGGTCCTCGGGTCGGAATATCAATTGAAAGCGACGAAAATCGCGCTCAAAAATAGCNCGATCTAGTTGCTGTACTTCTGGGAAACGCGCCGCTTTCTCAACGGCATTAATCGCGCTCCGATCGAACGCTACATTACCACTAGATTCCAATACGGTAACACCAACAACGTCTCCGGTGGGAACCAGAGCTATTTCTAGCGCGGCGCGCATGCCATTGCGTGCCGATGGGGGTCGGGTCCATCGGTTAATTACTGCGCGCTGAATAATCGCCGCCGCGGTATCCGACGGACTACCTTGGACTCCCTCTTGTGCAGGCCTGTCCGTGGCTAGCGCAGCGTCTAAATCTTTCAAGGCCTGCTGCGCTAACGCTGCCTCTTGCNCTTTTGGGTCCGGCTCGAGCGCCACCTTCGGCGCGGGTGTTTCTTGAAGCTCAGCNTTGGGCAGGCTTTTTTGTTCCACTTTAGGGGTCGGCTTAGGTGTTGGCTTGGGCTTAGGTTCGGGCTTGGGCTTGGGCTTGGGCTTGGGCTTAGCTTCGGGCTTTTTCGCCGCCTGCTTGTTGCGCTTCAAATCATCGGCGCTGACGAGCTTCGCCTGGATAGCCACGGGTTTCGCAACGCGCGCCACCGCCGTTTTAGGCTCAGAAAACTTCACGGCCAGAGCAGCAAAAAGCAGGGCATGCAGTATAAGGGTGATGACCACCGGCGTACCAAACCACGCAAGGCGCTCGAAAGAAGCTCTCACGGCTTGGCAGGCTCCTCAGTCACCAGGCCTACAGAGGGAGCTCCAGACTCTTGAAGTGCGGTCATCAGTGTCACGACCGCGCCATACGAGACGGTTTGATCACCCCAGACCATCACGGGTTTCTTGGGGTCTCTGCGCAACACGGCTGAAACGCGCTGCTTTATGGTTGCGAGCTCGAGAGCTTGCTTCTCATCACCCCCAACATTGAGATACAACTTTCCCGCCGAGTCGATAGACACAATCAGCGGTTCGCTGTCTTGATTCTCAACGGGTTCCGCTGCAGCGTCAGGCAAATCGACCTTCACACCTTGCATAAGCATCGGCGCCGTCACCATGAAGATAATCAATAGCACCAACATCACATCGATGTATGGCACTACATTGATCTCCGCTACCGCGCGACGTTTGCGCATGCTACTCAACCCTGCTGCTGTCGCGCTCGCTGCGCGTAGGTCTGACGCTGTAAAATGCCNGAAAACTCATCGACAAAGGTATCGTAGCGATTGATTAAGTTATCCACTCGAGCGGCGAAACGGTTGTATGCGAGCACTGCCGGAATAGCGGCAAATAAACCCATGGCAGTGGCGATTAACGCCTCAGAAATACCCGGAGCCACTGTCGCAAGCGTTGCCTGCGTGGCGTTTGCCAGGCCTCGGAAAGAGTGCATGATGCCCCAAACGGTGCCGAAAAGGCCGATATAAGGGCTGGTAGACCCTACGGATGCCAAAAACGGCAAGTTTGCTTCAAGACGATCGCTCTCGCGTAATGTCGCAACGCGCATCGCACGACGGGCTCCCTCTAAAATGGCATCAGCCTGAATATCGGTTTGCTGAGACAGCCTGGAAAATTCTTTGAAGCCTGCGCGGAAAATACTTTCAACACCTGTGTGTGGCGAGCCATCGGCCACCGCCTGGTTACCCTCACGATACAAATCCGCAAGATCAATNCCTGACCAAAAATGCTGCTCAAAGGCGACTAATTCGTCGTCGGTTCGACGCAATAGCATAAGCCGCTGAACAATCATGTACCANGAAACCACAGAGGCTAGGAGTAATATCAACATGACCAGCTGTACAGTCAGGCTTGCACCCAGAATCAGTTCCAAAATGCCTAATTCTTCGTTCACTTGTCGTCCTCAAATCATGAATAGTATTTATCAACGGCTGCGCGGAGCTCGGCAGGCAGTCTGCGCGGTCGTCCGCTACTTGCAGAAACGAGTGCAATAGTGACACTACCAGCCACCAGAAGCTCGTCGCTTCGACAAATCCGCTGTTCGAATATCAACGTCGCACCACCCAGCGATGTCACTGTGGCGCTCGCGGTTAAGGCATCATCTAACTGCGCTGGTCGCTGATACTGAGCCGACGCATCAGTGACAACAAACATACCATCGTCGCCCAAGAACGCCGGCTTATCAAAGCCTAGACCGCGCATGAACTCAGTGCGCGCGCGCTCAAAATATTTAAAGTAATTCACGTAATAGACAATGCCACCGGCATCGGTGTCTTCAATATAGACTCTTATAGGAATAGAAAATTCCACCATCAGAGATCACTCACCTAATTCAACGGGCAAAGCACCGCCACCAATAGCACTGGCCGGCGCTGCCAAACCAAAATGACTGTAGGCACTGCGCGTCACCATTCGCCCTCGCGGCGTGCGAATGAGATAACCTTGCTGAATTAAATAAGGCTCAAGCACATCTTCCAATGTGCCACGCTCTTCTGAAAGTGCAGCCGCCAAACTGTCGATACCCACAGGCCCGCCGTCAAACTTCTCAATAAGCATCAATAGCAAACGTCGATCTAAGTGGTCAAAGCCGCGCTGGTCAACATTGAGCATATCCAAGGCTAACTGAGCGACTTCTGACGTTACTCGGCCATCGGCACGCACCTCGGCGTAGTCTCTAACGCGACGCAGAAGTCTGTTTGCAATACGAGGCGTGCCCCGAGACCTNCGGGCTACTTCGTGCGCGCCACCTTCATCGATACCTATCTCGAGAAGGCGCGCTGAGCGCGTCACAATGCGCGCTAGATCCTCAATTTCGTAAAACTCAAGGCGCTGCACAATACCAAATCGATCGCGCAAAGGAGAGGTCAGNAAACCCGCTCGCGTAGTAGCACCAACAAGCGTAAAGGGTGGTAAATCAAGCTTTATCGAGCGCGCCGCAGGGCCTTCGCCAATCATGATATCCAGCTGATAATCCTCCATCGCCGGATAGAGAATCTCCTCCACAAAGGGACTGAGTCGGTGGATTTCATCGATGAATAGAACATCGCCAGGCTCGAGATTGGTCATAAGTGCAGCAATGTCGCCCGCTTTCTCAAGGACCGGTCCACTGGTAGTTTTCAGCGACACGCCCATTTCATGGGCAATGATGCTCGCCAAAGTCGTTTTACCGAGGCCTGGAGGACCGAAGATCAAGGTGTGATCAAGAGGCTCTCCCCGTCCCTTCGCAGCGGCCAGAAAAATCTCCATTTGCTCGCGAACCACCCGCTGCCCCGTATACTCTTCAAGCGTTTTAGGGCGTATCGCTCGATCGACCTGCTCTTCTGGCAGTGCCTGGGGTTCTGCTGCAATTAGTCGGTCAGTTTCGATCATGAAACAAAATCCTCTTCACACTAGGGCTGCTAGCTACGCGGTGCAGCGGCTTTGAGTGCTAGCCGAATCAGCTCTTCACTCGAATTAATGTCGTCACTTAGAACGCTCGTGACCCATCTGGAGGCCTCTGGCAGCTTATACCCCAAAGCGACCAACGCTTGCTCAGCTTCGCCGCGATAATCAACCGATTCAATCTTTGCCATAGCAGGCTGCCCGGGAAGGTCGGGAGACAGCTCGTCGAGCCACTTACCCGCTTTGTCTCGCATCTCGACCATCAGACGCTCCGCAGTCTTCTTCCCGACACCGGGCAGGGCAACAAGCGCTTTAACGTCATCACGCTGTAAACATTGCGCAAACGCTCGCGCATCCATACCTGACAGAATGGTTAATGCCAATCGTGGTCCGACGCCGCTAACCTTTATCAACTCCCGAAACAGTCGTCGGTCCGCTTCCTCGGCGAAGCCGAAGAGTAGCTGGGCATCCTCACGAACAACAAAATGTGTCAACAGTGTGACCTCTGCTCCGATCGCAGGCAGCTGAAACAATGTGGTCATGGGAATTTGTAGTTCATAACCCACCCCTCCAACATCGATGACAATGTCGGGGGGGTGTTTGGCTGCCAATAAGCCACGTATAAATCCAATCATAGTATCGGTCCTAGCGCAGGCGCCCTCGGCTTAAAGCTTTTGTCGGTATTTTACTGAGTAAATGGCTGGAGTGACTATGGCAGAGCGCTGCAGCCAATGCGTCAGCGGCATCCTCTTTGGGAACGCCCGGCAAACCTAACAGGGTCTTCACCATATGCTGAACCTGCTCTTTAGTCGCGCCGCCCGTCCCGACCACAGCTTGCTTGATCTGCCTAGCCGAGTACTCGCGAACTGTGAGGCCTCGGTGTACGCAGGCGACCATCGCTGCGCCTCGAGCCTGCCCTAGCTTTAGCGCCGCATCGGGCCCTCGAGCAATAAACACCTGCTCAATAGCGAGTTCATCCGGTTGAAACTCGTCGCAAATTTGATTGATCGCATCGAACAGTACGCCTAGGCGCGGTGGCAGCGGCTCGTCGACGGGCAGGCGAATAATACCGCTACTGATATACGTGGACTTGCCGCGCTCGGAGCGAATGAGCCCAAAGCCTGTTTTGCGCGAGCCCGGATCGATTCCCAGTATAACCGGCATATGTCACCTCTCTGTTTTGCCCTATTCTGAACTAAGCAGGGCATCACGTCATGGGCTCCAGAGCAGTTTTAGGAAATTAGCGTACCGTGATAGAAATAGGCCCACGCATTGAAGGCACCTCAAGTTACAGGGACCGCACGTTAAAGGCACCGCACGTTACAGGCACCGCAAGGACAACGGCTAATCAAGCTCAGCGAATACCTCCGCCGGGATCTCCGCGTTGGTGTAGACATTCTGCACATCATCCAAATCTTCTAGCATGTCCACCAAAGCCAGAACAGTGGCCGCCCCAGATACATCGAGGGTTATTGACGTACTAGGGATCATGGTGACCTCACTCTCTTCAGGCTCAAGTCCCGCGGCCTGAAGCGCCGATTTCACGACTCCGAAGTCTTCCCAGGCTGTCGTGACGTCGATGCTTCCGTCATCGTGGGTGATCACATCCTCGGCGCCGGCTTCAAGCGCTGCGTCCAACACTCGGTCTTCATCGACACCTGAAACAAAATGAAGCGCGCCTTTACGCGTAAAGAGATAGGCTACTGAACCGTCTGTACCTAGATTACCGCCGCGTTTTGAAAATGCGTGACGAACGTCGGCAACGGTGCGATTACGATTATCAGTCATGACTTCAACGAGTACGGCGACGCCACCTGGCGCATAGCCCTCGTAAGTCAGCTCTTCGACATCATCGTTGTCAGTATTTCCCGCCCCTCGCGCTATCGCTCGGTCAATGGTGTCGCGCGTCATATTAGCGCCCAACGCCTTGTCCATAGCAGCGCGAAGNCGCGGATTGTCCTCGATCACACCGCCACCTTGCTTCGCCGCAACGACCAACTCTCTAATCAGCTTGGTGAACAACTTGCCGCGCTTTGCATCTTGCGCGGCCTTGCGGTGCTTGATATTGGCCCACTTACTATGGCCTGCCATATCAACCTCCCAATCAGGCTTTGTCGTTCAACTCCGTCTTACGCAACCGGATGCTCAAATCCTTAAGCTGCTGCTCGGCAACACGGCTAGGCGCATCCGTCATTACACAATGCGCCGACTGTGTCTTGGGGAATGCGATAACATCGCGAATTGAATGTCCGCCCACCATCAACATCGCCAACCTGTCGAGGCCAAACGCGATGCCACCATGGGGCGGTGCACCGTAGCGCAAAGCCGACAGCAAGAAGCCAAATTTCTCTTCGGCCTCCTGGGCATCAATGCCCAAAATCTCAAAAACTGCCTGCTGCATGTCTTGATCATAAATACGGATACTGCCACCACCCACTTCCGAGCCATTCAACACCATGTCATAAGCCCGTGAAAGTGCGTCAGCGGGATTGGCTTTGAGCGTCTCCACGTCACACGCCGGCGCGGTGAAAGGGTGATGCAGTGGTGTCAAACCACCATCCGTTGTTTCTTCAAACATTGGGAAGTCAACCACCCAAAGTGGCGCCCAACCTTCTGCAATCAAACCCTGGTCTTCGGCAACCCGTAGACGCAGCGCGCCAAGCGCTTCGTTAACAACCGATCGCTTGTCAGCGCCAAAGAACACGATATCGCCGTTGGCAACGTCGAGACGGGCCATCAACGCATGCACAACATCCTCAGGCATGAACTTAAGAATCGGTGATTGCAGACCATCGATACCGGCACCGAGATCATTCACCTTGACCCACGCCAAGCCCTTCGCACCGTAAATGCTGACGAACTTCGTGTAATCATCAATTTCTTTGCGGGAAATAGTTGCCCCACCGGGCACCTTTAACGCAGCAACACGCCCTTTCGGGTCATCTGCGGGCCCTCGAAATACTTTAAAGTCCACCTGTTGCATGAGGTCATCGATCGAGACGAGCTCCATGTCGACCCTTAGGTCGGGTTTGTCAGATCCATAACGCTCCATCGCGTCATGCCATGTCATATGCGGGAAATCGCNGAGCTCAACATCACAGTGCTCACGAAGCAAACCGCGGACCATTCGCTCAGCAATATCCATAATCTGCTGTTCTTCTAGAAACGATGTTTCTATATCGATCTGAGTGAACTCGGGCTGTCGGTCAGCACGTAGATCTTCATCACGGAAGCATCGAGCAATTTGATAATAGCGATCGAAGCCCGACACCATTAAAAGCTGCTTAAACAACTGGGGAGACTGGGGCAAGGCAAAAAACTCGCCAGGATGGGTGCGACTCGGCACTAAATAATCGCGAGCTCCCTCAGGCGTCGCTCGGGTCAGAACCGGCGTCTCGATATCGAGAAAGCCTTCGCCTTCTAAAAAGGAACGCACCGAGTACGTTATTTTAGAGCGCGTAATGAGATTGCGCTGCATTTCAGGTCGGCGCAGATCCATATACCGGTACTTCAAACGAACGTCTTCACCGACCGATGTGTGTGAATCGAGCTGAAATGGCGGCGTTTCGGCAGTGTTCAAAATTTCTAACGCTTTACCGAGAATCTCAATGGCGCCGGTCGGCATAGNAGGGTTNACCGTGGCTTCACTTCGGGCCCGAACCCGACCCGTGATTTTCAGAACATACTCGCTGCGCACTTTGTCAGCTCGCTCAAAGTGCTCTTCGGTATCAGGGTCAAAAACAACCTGCACAATGCCTTCTCGATCGCGCATATCGAGAAAGATCACGCCGCCGTGATCTCGACGGCGATCCACCCACCCACAAATCGTTACCGTTTCGTCTATTTGTGACTCACGCAATGAGCCGCAGTAATGGGTGCGCATATCTTTTCCGCCGTAATTAAATGTTCAGTGTGTGATGCCCGCGGCCTTAGGCAGCAGACGGAGCGTCCGTTTTCTTTGGGCTCTCCTTAG
>JGI26082J51739_10001736_pt1 | contig 13466 bp, 12 predicted proteins | sample SaaInl5LU_22_DNA_FD_51739 | JGI IMG/M metagenome (IMG submission 51739)
GATAAGACCGCATGACGTCCAACACTTACCAAGATCCGGGGCCAAGCTCAAACCCCAGCAGAACGATCGCCCTGAGCTCAACGGATAAGACCGCATGACGTCCAACACTTACCAAGATCCGGTCTATACCAACGGCTACGAATTCACGGGTGGTGCCGGATACAACCTACCCACTTACCCGTTCTCGACGCCGCCCGAACTGGCGGGTGAAAACCGAGTCACGCCTTACGACGTGGTCATCGTCGGCGGCGGCATCACAGGCTTGACCCTGGCATGTAGCCTCGCGCAGTTGGGCGTCACTGCGGTGCTACTGGACGAGGACAACACGGTTGGCGTCAAGGGCGCATCATCAAGGGGTATTTGCTACACGCAGCGGTCATTGGAAATTTTTGACAAGCTGGGTATCTACGACCGCATCCGAGCCAAAGGAGTGGAGTGGCACATTGGCCGAACCTTCGCTGGCGATGACGAGATTTATAACTTCAACCTCCGCGATCGCGACGACTTCAAGTGGTCCGCCCAGCCCGCATTCATCAATATCCAACAGTTTTACATCGAGGGCTATTTAGTCGAACGGATCGCCGCGCTGGGCCACGTGGACATGCGGTGGCAGTCCCGGGTAACGGCCTTCGCGCAAAACAGCGACGCCGTGACACTGGGTGTCAGTACCCCCCAAGGTGACTACAAACTCTCCGCTCGCTACGTCATCGACGCCACNGGGACAAACACGCCATTCCACAAGTGGTGCGCGGTGCCCATGACCAGCATCAAACGGGATGATCGTTGGTGCATCGCAGATGTGCGGTTCAAGGACCAGCCCCCAACCGAACGTCACACATGGATTGAAGCGCCGTTCAACGACAATCGGGCCGTCTGGCAACACCTCATGGCAGACGATGTGTGGCGTATCGACTATCAGATGGCCCCTGACGCTGATCCCGCTTATGTGAGCCGAGAAGACGTGCTGCGCGAACGACTCGAAAGACAATTTGGTGACGCGTCAAACTGTGAAATTGTCTGGGTCGGTCCCTACAGTTACCGCAGCCAATTACTGGACAAGCTGATTGTGGGGCGCGTATTTTTCATTGGCGATACAGCCAAAGTTGTCAGCCCGTTTGGCGCCCGCGGCGGTAACACCGGTATCGCCGATGCAGACAACTTGGCATGGAAACTGGCGGCGGTCTTAAAGCGCACAGCGCCTAAAAGCCTGCTGCAGAGCTTTAATGACGAGCGGCACGAGGCGGCGCGAGTCAACGTCGCGGTCACGGCACGCACGACTCGGTACCTGAGGCCTGCGGATGGTGCCGAGCGGCTGTTCCGCGACGCCACCATTCAATTGGCCAAACGTTATAGCTTTGCGCGTGCGTTGATCAACACGGGCCGCATGGCCGAGGCAAATCCGTATACGCGCTCGCCCATTTGTAGCTATCGCACACCCATGGTGGGGCGTAGCGTTCAGAACGTCCGCCTCAATTGGCTGGACGGCACGTCGGCGCATCTCAACGACCTGCTGCGCTGGTCCGGCGAAAAATTGCTGTTGCTGTGGTTTGGTTCAGCGCCCACCGCCGTGCTGAAGAAGATGGCGAACGCCACCCAGCTGGCGCCGATCAACGCCGTTCAGGTGCTCGCCAATGACGGTATTCCGCAGGCCCGCGAAGCCGTTCGCGATACCAGCGGGCACCTTGCAGCCGCCTGCGGACGGCCAAAATGGGCGTTGATAAGGCCAGACAGCTACCTCTGCGCGAGTGGCGACCAAATCAACGCTGACTTCCTCAAACAATTGGCGACCGCATTGGCGATGGAGACCTCAAATGACTGATATCGCCGCGAACTTGACAGACGCTGATGGCTTTTATGAGCAATTACTTGACGCCCACTTGGGATTAGACGAACAGGCGTCGGCCCTGCTCAACGCCAAGTTAATTTTGGTCATGGCCAACCACATCGGAGACCCCATGACCTTGAGCCGGTGCATCGAAGCGGCAAAAGCAGGAGATGCACCCCCTCAGAAGGGCGATTAGGGCCACCAGAGACCGTTAAAATCAGCGGTTAACTTTGAGTGACCGACCATGACCACCTCCCCACCCGCTGACGCCCAAAAACCACTACAAACTGGGTTGGAACAACTTTCCAAATCGTTTGAACCCGCCGCCATCGAGGCGCAATGGGGTCCGGAGTGGGAGAAGCGCCAATACGCAACGGGCGGCTACCGTGGAACCGGTGCCGCGCGCGCGGACGCCAGTAACTTCGCCATCCAACTGCCACCCCCCAACGTCACGGGGACCCTGCATATGGGGCACGCGTTCAACCAAACCATCATGGACAGTTTGACGCGCTATCACCGCATGCGGGGTTTCAACACGGTCTGGGTACCGGGCACAGACCACGCAGGTATCGCCACGCAAATCGTCGTTGAGCGTCAGCTCGCCGGAGAGGGTATCAGTCGACACGATATGGGTCCTACCCCTGAAGAGGCACGGAAAAATTTCGTCTCGCGCGTGTGGGAGTGGAAACATCAGAGCGGCGGCACCATCACCAACCAAATGCGCCGCATGGGTGACAGTGTTGATTGGGCGCGTGAATATTTCACGATGGACGACAAGCTATCGACCGTTGTGGTGGAGACGTTCGTGCGCCTCTACGAACAGGGGCTGATCTATCGTGGTAAGCGCTTGGTGAACTGGGACCCCGTTCTGATGTCTGCGGTCAGCGACCTCGAAGTCGAAAGCACTGAGAGCGATGGCAAGATGCACTACATCTGCTACCCCTTCGCAGACGGCCCACAAATGATCGATGGGGTCAGCCAGCGCGGCATGACCATCGCCACAACGCGACCAGAGACCATGATGGCGGATGGCGCGTTGGCTGTGCATCCGGAGGACCCGCGTTACCAACACCTGATTGGTAAACACGTTGAGTTGCCACTTTGCGACCGTCAAATCCCCATCATTGCAGATGACTTCGTCGACCGGGAGTTTGGCTCCGGGTGCGTGAAGATCACCGGTGCCCACGACTTCAACGACTATGCCTGCGCACAGCGCCANAATCTGCCGNTGATCACCATTTTTACGCTGGATGCGAAGGTCAATGAAAACGGCCCTGCCGTTTACCAGGGCTTGGATCGTTTTGACGCCCGAAAAGCACTTTTAAAAGACCTCGAGGCACAGGGCTTCCTAATTGAAATCAAGCCGCATAAATTGATGTTGCCCATCTGCGCCCGAACTGGGCAGGTGGTCGAACCGATGCTGACCGATCAGTGGTTTGTTGCCATGACCCGTGTCGCTGACAATGACCCAAGCGGCAAGAGTATTGCGGATAAAGCCATCCACGCCGTCGAAAGCGGCGACGTCAAGTTTTATCCAGAAAACTGGGTCAACACCTACAACCAATGGATGAATAACATCCAAGACTGGTGTATCAGCCGGCAACTGTGGTGGGGCCATCAAATCCCNGCTTGGTACGACGCCGACGGCCAAGTGTATGTGGCGCGAACGGAGGCGGAAGCCCTNGAAAAATCAGGCGGCAAATCGCTCACGCGTGACCCTGATGTTTTGGACACGTGGTATTCGTCTGCGTTGGTTCCTTTTTCGACCATGGGCTGGCCTGAGCAGACACCTGACATGTCACGCTACTTACCGTCAAGCGTCCTCGTAACGGGCTATGACATTATCTTTTTCTGGGTCGCCCGGATGATCATGATGACAACCCACTTCACGTCGCAGGTACCCTTCAAGCATGTCTACATTCATGGCCTGGTGCGCGATGCACAGGGCAAGAAGATGAGTAAGTCAGAGGGGAACGTGCTGGACCCCGTCGATTTGATTGACGGCATCGAACTATCCCCTCTGCTCGATAAACGCACCACTGGACTACGCAAGCCAGAAACCGCGCCGACCGTGCGCAAGAATACCGAGAAAGAGTTTCCAGACGGCATCCCCGCCTTCGGTGCGGACGCGCTGCGTTTCACATTTGCATCACTGGCAAGCCTCGGTCGTAGCATCAACTTCGACGCGAAGCGTTGCGAAGGCTATCGCAATTTCTGCAACAAACTGTGGAACGCATCACGCTTTGTCTTGATGAACTGCGAGGGCTACGATTGCGGCTTGATGCCGCACACCAAAGAGGCTTGCGCCGTTGGCGGTAGCGCACACGGCTACATGCGCTTCAGTCAGGCGGACCGCTGGATCGCTTCAAAGCTACAACGCGTTGAGGCCGATGTTGCAAAAGGATTTGAAGACTACCGACTCGATAACGTTGCCAATCACATTTACAGTTTTGTCTGGGATGAATTCTGTGACTGGTACCTTGAAATTGCCAAGGTTCAAATTCAAAACGGTGATGAGGCTGAGCAGCGCGCAACCCGTCGGACACTGATTCGCGTGCTCGAGGCCATTCTGCGCTTGGCTCACCCGATCATTCCGTTCATCACGGAGGCCTTGTGGCAGACCGTTGCGCCGATTGCAGGACTCAAGGGTGAATCAGTCAGCATTGCTGCCTACCCCGAGAGCCAGCCTCAGAAGATCGATGAGCAAGCCGAAGCCGAGATGGCGACATTCAAGAACTGGGTCGATGCGTGTCGTAACCTGCGCGGTGAGATGGGCTTATCGCCCTCAACCCGGGTGCCCATGTACGTGGTGGGCGAAGCCGCTTTCGTCAACACCTACAGCGCCGCTCTCAAGGCGCTGGTGCGCTTGAGCGATGTCAAAGTGTTTGACTCCGAAGCTGAATGGACCAGCGCTGCAGATGGGGCGCCCAGCGTGGTTTTGGGACAGGCACGCGCCGCGTTGTTTGTCGAGGTTGATGTCGAAGCGGAAACCAAGCGTCTCAGCAAAGAAATCGCCAAGCTGGACACTGAAATCGCCAAAGCCAACGGCAAACTCAGCAACGAGGCATTCGTCGCTAAGGCCCCACCGTCAGTGATCGAGCAAGAGCGTGCGCGGATCGCCAGCTTCAGCGACAAGGTAGAGAAAATGCGCGGGCAACTTGAAAAGCTGCAGCAACGCCGGTGAAGACAACATGGAGGCGTCTGACAGCAGGCGCCTCAGCGGCGTTGATGTTTAACGACGCTTCAGTACGAACGAGAAATCGGGGCCGGTGGCGTCCATCTCCAGCATCTCATTGCCTGTTTGTTTGGCAAAGGCTTGGAAGTCACGCACTGATCCCTGATCAGTCGACAACACGCGCAAAAGTTGTCCGCTCTCCAAATCGGCCAAGGCCTTTTTGGCTTTCAGTATNGGAAGCGGACAATTGAGTCCGCGCGCGTCAAGTTCTTTATCGATTTGCATTTTGTGATCGGTTAAGTCAAATGATTCAGGGGTGGGCTGGCTATCGCCCCGTGTTTAAGCGGGGAAAACCCCTGTTGAAAGATAGCGGTCGCCTCGATCGCAAACGATGAAGACGATCGTTGCGTTTTCCACCTCTTTTGACAATTCTAAGGCGACATGCGCTGCACCAGCGGCCGAGATACCCGCGAATATGCCCTCCTCACGGGCCAAACGCCGGCACATTTCTTCAGCGGCATCCTGAGTGACCAACCGCAATCCGTCGACGTTTTTGGCGTCGTAAATCTTTGGTAGATAAGCCTCTGGCCACTTCCGAATACCTGGGATCCGCGAGCCTTCGCTGGGCTGCGCACCAATAATTTGGATGGCGCTATTCTGAGACTTTAAGAACCGGGAGACCCCTGTGATGGTGCCAGTGGTGCCCATCGCGCTGACAAAATGCGTGACATGGCCATGCGTATCCGCCCAGATCTCAGGACCCGTGGTCTCAAAGTGAACGCGCGGATTGTCCTCGTTCGCAAACTGATCTAGTACCAGCCCTTTGCCCGCCTGCTGCATGTTCTCCGCTAAGTCACGCGCATACTCCATACCGCCGCTCTTTGGGGTCAAGATGAGCTCTGCACCAAAGGCCTTCATCGTCTGCGCGCGCTCAATCGACAGGTCTTCGGGCATGATCAAGATCATCCGATAACCCTTGATCGCAGCCGCCATGGCAAGCGCGATGCCCGTGTTCCCACTGGTTGCCTCGATGAGGGTATCCCCAGGCTTGATATCGCCACGCTCCTGCGCACGCTGGATCATCGACAAAGCGGGGCGATCCTTAACGGAGCCTGCGGGATTGTTACCCTCCAACTTTCCCAAAACGATGTTGCCGCGTGCATCTGCAATGTCACGACCGATCCGCTGCAACCTGACCAAAGGGGTGTGTCCGATGGCCGCCTCAATGGTTGCGTATGTGGGTTGAGAGGATGTGTCTTTAGTCATGTCACGGAACGCTGGGCGCATGTTATTTTTGCTGGGCCTCAACTTTGCCACAATCAAAGAGAGATTGTTCCAACGCAGGTTACTGGCGCAACCAGCGAATCGTCAGATTTTTTCAAGGGCGACAAAAGTTGCTGAAAGTTGTGCCATAATCTCGGTCTTGCACTGCCTGGGTGGCGAAATTGGTAGACGCAGCAGATTCAAAATCTGCCGGTGCTAAACACCGTGCCGGTTCGAGTCCGGCCCTAGGCACCAATTTGGAAAAGCCTGAAAACCTTGTGTTTTCAGGCTTTTTTTTTGTAATCAGGTCATTTTGNAATCAGGTCAGCGNGAACANGNNGANCNNGNTGATCCTGTCGGCAACCTAAAAGGGTCACTCTAAAACACGGACCTCTACCCGTCTCGCTTGCGCCTCACTCCCACTGCCCTGGGTCATCGTGGGCTCACTGACCGCTAGCTGCGCCTTGGGCACACCCAGAGCAAGTAAATGCACCATGACCGCCTCAGCGCGACGCTTTGCAAGCGCTCGGTTAAAGCGGGCATCACCTACCGCATCATGGAAACCGGCAATCTGTATGCGTTGCCCCGTTTTCGCCGCAACCACAAATGTGCTCAGTGCCTTATCCACCCCCGGTTCCAAGATCGCACTACCCATGGGGAAATACAACTCAATTTCATTGCGCAGGATAACGACGGCATCACGGTCGGCACTATCTGTACTGTCTTCAATAGCGCGCTCTTCAGTGACCGTATCCGTGGCTGTTGGGCTCACGGCCAAGGGCAAAGCCGGCGCTGCGTGCACGGCGGTGACACGCAGTGCAACGGCAATCGTGAGCGCCAACACCAAACCCACGACGGGCAGTAGCCACAACACAGCGTTTTCTTCTTGCGACGAATTTTCCAAGGTCTTGTTTCTTTCTGAGGTCAAACCGAAGCTAGTTTAGTCTAACGCGGGCCGCGACACCCGGCGACGTCTGAGACCCGAAATAGCAAGTAAGTGCGACGCACGTCTATACTTCGATCATGAATACAGACGCCATTGCCGACCTGCGGAAAAGCTATGAACTCGCCGCACTCAACGAGAGCGAATCGCTCGCTGACCCACGCTTGCAATTTGAGCGGTGGTTGCAGGAAGCCATTACCAGCCACATCCCCGAACCCAATGCCATGACATTGGCAACCGTGTCATCGGACATGCGCCCAAGCACGCGGGTCGTCTTGATCAAAGGCATCGACGAGCGCGGCCCCGTTTGGTACACGAACTACCAGAGCCGAAAAGGGCAAGAGCTGGCGGGCAATCCCTACGCGGCTTTGCAGTTTCATTGGGTAGAACTGGAGCGCGTTGTGCGGATAGAAGGCGTCGTTACGCAAGTGAGCGACGAAGAAAGTGATGCCTATTTCCACAGCCGCCCACTGGACTCCCGCATCGGCGCTTGGGCAAGCCCCCAAAGCCAACCCATTAGCGGGCGCGAGGTGCTGGTAGACGCGGCGGCGAAGTACAGCGCCGAATTTTTAACGCAACCACCACGTCCGCCACATTGGGGAGGCTACCGCTTAGCGCCCGCACGCTGGGAGTTTTGGCAAGGGCGCAAAAGCCGTCTGCACGACCGCTTGGCTTATACGCCCGGCCACGATGGACATTGGTTGCGCGAACGCTTAGCGCCGTAAGCTCGTCGGCGTTACAGCTGAGTGATCGGCTGACCGGCCACCTGCGCCAGGTGGGCATCACCGACAAGATGGGGCGCGACATCCCGTAAGGGGTACAGCACAAAGGCGCGCGTCCACATACGTGGGTGCGGAATCGTCAAGGTCGGTGACCACACACTGGCGCGCCCGAACAACAGCACATCGAGGTCGAGGGTACGCGGCGCATTCACTGTGGAGCGCTGGCGTCCGGCTGCCGCCTCAAGTGCTTGCAGGTGACGCAACAGCGTCACGGCGTTGTGCGCTGTGTCGACACAAGCCACCGCATTCACATAATCAGGACCGATGGCCTCATGCGGTGCTGTGCGATACAAGTGGGATACGGCTTGTACCGAACCCACCGTCTCAAGCGCATGCAGGGCGGCGTGCACATGGGCTTGCGCATCACCGAGATTGGCACCTACCGCAATGTAGGTGCGTACCGTAGAACGAACCAAAGGCCGCTCAGTCATTGTCCTCAGTGCCAGCACCCTGATTGGGGCTGGTCCCTGACGCATCCCCGCCATCACTGGGCTTACTGCGACGACGACGGCGACGCTTACGTGGTGGCGCGTCCTCGTCTGAGGCTGCGTCAAACGCAGCCGGCGTGGGCGCATCGTCCGTGGACTCGCCAGCGCTGGCCTCACCCTTACGAGGCGCGCGCTTTCGTGGCGCGGCCTTGGTCGCACGTAGCCCTTGCAACAGGTCATGGCGCGTTGCCTCATCGGCCAAACTAAACGCCTCCCACCACTCGGCGATGTCAGGCTCTACCTCACCCACGTTGGCCCGCAGCCGTAAAAAGTCAAAACCGGCGCGAAACCGCACCTGCGAAACCAAACTCAGCGCACTCGCCGGGGTCCGCTTTTCAAATCGCGGCTGCATGGTCCAAATCTCACGCATATCGGCGCCCAACTTGCCGCGACCAGATACGTCGCCAATGCGCGCGTCAAAGACCTCATCAACCGCCTCTTGCAAGGCGGGAAAACTGCTAAGACGCGGCCCCTTGGGCGAATGCAGACGCGCCGACCAGCCTGCGCGCACATCCGACCACAAGATGCAGGCCAGCAAAAAGCTAGGGGCAACCGGCTTATCCTCTCCCACACGGCGATCGGTATCCGACAAGGCCTGATGCACGAACGGGTCCGCCGAACGGGTCACCGCCAAGTCAAGCAGCGGATAGATGCCCTTCTCCAGCCCCAGCGACTGCAAGGACGCGATCGTCGCTAACGCGTGGCCTGTTTGCAATAACTTCAACATCTCGTCAAACAAGCGGCTTTGCGGGACGTCGGCAAGCAAGCGCGCACTCGCTATCAGTGGCGCCCGCGTACCCTTTTCCATTTTGAAGCCCAAGTGTGCCAATTTCGCCATGAAACGCACGGCACGAATCACACGCACGGGATCTTCCCGGTAGCGCACGGCCGGGTCTCCGATCATGCGCATCACCCGTTTCTTTGCATCACGAATGCCGTCGTGATAATCCACCACCACTTGGGTGGTCGGATCGTAGTACATCGCGTTGATGGAGAAGTCGCGTCGCGCCGCATCTTCTTCCATGGGGCCCCACACGTTGTCACGCAATACCCGCCCCGATGCATCTACTGCATGGCTGCTATTCGCCAACTGGTGCTTGCTGGTTTTTTCGTTGCCACTGACTTGCTTGGCATCTGCGCTGTCTAGGTAGGCGCGGAACGTCGACACCTCAATGACCTCGTGCGCACGGCCACGACCGTAGATGACATGCACGATACGAAAGCGTCGCCCAATAATGAAGGCACGTCTAAACAGGCGCTTCACCTGCTCGGGTGTCGCGTCTGTGGCGACATCAAAGTCTTTGGGCTTTACGCCACAAAGCAAATCACGCACCGCACCGCCCACGATATAGGCATCAAAGCCGGCATCCTGCAAGGTCTCCACTACATCCAGCGCACGTTCATCCACCAAATCGCGGTCAATTTTATGCACCTTGAACGGCACGTCTTGACGCGCACCAAAGCGGCTCGCAGATGACGCCTTAGGCGAGCCGCCCAGCAGCTTTGTAATCAAATTTTTAATCATTAAATAATTCCAATAGGGGCCAGTTGCGCTCATTCGCAACGGCCCGCAGACGCGGATCCGGATTCGTTGCCACCGGATGGGTCACGCGCTCCAACAAGGGTAAGTCGTTGATGGAGTCACTGTAAAAGGTACTCTTGGGCACCTCCGAGAGGGGCGGTTCGCCCTGTGCCAGCAGCCATTGTTCCACACGCGTCACCTTTCCCTCGCGAAAAGATGGCGTGCCCTTGATTTCTCCTGTCGGCACACCGACAGGGTCCAGCACCAAGTCAACCGCGATTAAGTGCGCAAAACCCAGTGCCTTGGCAATCGGCGCGGTCACAAAGGCATTCGTTGCGGTGACGAGCAGTAGTGTATCGCCAGCCGCGCGGTGACGTGCCAACAAGGCCAAAGCCTCGGGGCGAATGGCAGGCTGAATCACTTGCGTCATGAACTGCGCGTGGGCCTGTGCGGCGGTTGCCGCGGCGTCCGCACCCAAGTCTCTGATTGATTGCGTTGCGAACGCAACGTACTCAACGATATCGAGTGTGCCGGCTTTGTATTGGCTATAAAACCGATCGTTCGCTTCGGCGAAGGCCACGGGCTCACGCCAACCAATACCGACCGTGAACTGCCCCCAAGCATGGTCAGAGTCTAGGGGTAGCAGGGTGTGGTCTAAGTCAAATAGTGCGAGGTTCATAGGTTCATTCGAGAGCGGGCGATGGCTTGAGAGATGGCTTTGGCCAAGGCTTAGATGTCTTCTAGCATGGCCTTGATCAGTGGCACGGTGACACTGCGCTGGGTGCGCAGTGCATATTGATCCAAATGCCCTAACAGCTGCATCAGGCTGCTGAGGTCGCGCGAGAAGCGGCTGAGCATAAAGGCAATGACCTCATCGCTCAAAAAGACACCGCGTGCGTCAGCGGCGCGGCGCAATACGGCGCGGCGCTGGTTTTCATCTAAGGCGTGCAGCTGAAAAACGTGTCCCCAGCCCAAGCGGCTACGCAAGTCATCGCGTAACTGCAAGTCCGCGGGTGGTAGGTTGCCAGCAGCGAACACCCCCCGCACACGGCCGTCAACCGGGGTTAGGACATTGACGAACCAATTAAAAGCGGCCGCCTGCTGGCTGGCTGTGTATAGATGACAGTCGTCCAACACCACCACATCCCAATCGACATTAAACGCCGGCGGGTCTAGCAGACTGGCATCCAGCCAACCAACCTGCAAACCGCTCTCACGGGCCGTCTCAGACACGCCGTGGAGTAGATGCGTTTTGCCACTGCCCGTGTCGCCCCACATATAAGTGGGCACCGGGTTGGGTTGCTGACCACTCAGCCACAACACCAAATGCTTTAGAACCGCCTCGTTGCCTTGTGACTCGAAATTATCCAAGTTGGGCGGGGCCGCCAAGCCGATATCCAGTGCCAACTGCTTCATGGGTGTTGGTCACTATCCGACTGCAAATAGAAGTCGCTGGTCTCGTATTGCGCTCGCACACGCTGAATCGCAACCAGTAACACCGCGCTCGCGGGCAAGGCTACCAACACCCCTACAAACCCGAACAGCTGGCCAAACGCCATCAGAGAGAAGATGACGGCAATCGGACTCAGGCCGATTTGATCACCTAGGAATTTGGGCGTGAGCCACATACTTTCAACCACTTGCCCCACTGCGTAAACCCCGGCAACGGCTAAGACCCCCGTGACTGACTGAAACTCGAGTGCCGCAGCAAATAAGGCCATGAGCAGCCCCAAGCCAAAGCCCAGGAAAGGAATGAATACAACCACTCCCGTGAACAAGCCAATGGGAAAAGCCAAATCTAAACCGATGGCAGCCAACGCCGCGATGTAGAAGCTTGCCAACGCCAACATCACCAGAGCCTGCCCCCGCAAGTAGCGTCCTAACACCACATCGACGTCGTGCAAAAATGAACCCGTCGCCGACTGCCACCTCGGGGGGACGAGGCCAAAGACGCCCTCGGTCACACGACGGTAATCAAGCAATAGGTAAACCGCAACAATGGGCATCAGCACCCCGTTACCCACAATGGTCAGCAACGCGCTACCACCTGATTGCAAGGTGCCAAACAGGCTTTTGAGTAGGTCTTGGTCGTGGCTACTGACCAACGCATAGAGGCTCTGCCGCACCTGTTCCACGTCGATAGCTAAATCCAGACCCCAGTGCGCGGCCAAGGGTCGTATCCACTGGTTGAGGTGGGTCAGCAAGGCCGGCACTTGCTCGCGAATCAGCGGTATCTGTTTGGTCACGACCGGCACGACCAAAAACAGCAAGGCCAGCATAAATAGCATGATGAGGCATACCGCCAAGCCAGCGCCCACCCAACGGGGGATGCGCTTGGCGGCTAAGGCGTCCACGGCAGGCGCCAAGGCGTAAGCCAATACGGCTGCCAAAATAAACGGCGACAACACAGGGGCCAGGTTCACCAGCAGCCACGCGGCCGCGCCAAGTCCCCCTAATGTGGCAAGCGCTTGGAAAAATTTCGATTGATTCTGCATACAGTTGAACTCCCCAGCCCTCATACAATGTCAGTACTTTGAGTACTGCGTATCTTGTCGGGCGCCAACCCCTTGATTCTATCGGTGCGCAAGCACCCTTGAACCACCCATTCCATCCCATGAGCCAAACTCCCCTTACCTATAAATCTGCTGGTGTCGATATTGAGGCTGGCGACGCCCTGATTGAACGCATCAAGCCGTTCGCAAAAAAAACCATGCGGGCGGGTGTGATGGCAGGTATCGGTGGGTTCGGTGCGATGTTTGAGGTCCCCAAGAACTACCGCGAGCCCGTTTTGGTCAGCGGTACTGACGGCGTGGGCACCAAGCTCAAACTGGCATTCGAATGGGATATGCACGACACGGTGGGCATAGACTTGGTCGGAATGAGCGTAAACGATATCTTGGTTCAAGGCGCTGAACCCTTGTTTTTCCTTGACTACTTTGCCTGCGGTAAGTTGGACGTTGACACCGCTGCGGCGGTTGTTCAAGGCATCGCGGCAGGTTGTGAGGCCAGCGGGTGCGCCCTCATTGGCGGCGAAACCGCTGAAATGCCCGGCATGTACCCCGCCGGCGAATACGATCTCGCTGGCTTTGCAGTCGGTGTCGTCGAAAAGTCCAAAATACTATCGGGCGCTGAGATACAAGCGGGCGATGTCGTGCTGGGTCTCGCCTCCAATGGCGTGCACTCCAACGGCTTTTCCTTGGTTCGTAAGTGCATAGACCGAGCGGGTGCTGCATGCCCAGAGACCCTGGACGGTCAGCCGTTCCGAGCGGCTTTGATGGCCCCTACCCGCCTCTATGTCAAACCCGTACTCGAGGTGCTGAAAGACCAGCCCATCAAGGCATTGGCGCACATCACGGGTGGCGGTCTAACCGAAAATATCCCACGGGTCTTACCCGCGGGTCTGGGTGTCGACTTACAGCGCAGTGCATGGCCTCAAACCGAATTATTCGCGTGGCTGCAACAAACCGC
>JGI26082J51739_10001738_pt1 | contig 13462 bp, 14 predicted proteins | sample SaaInl5LU_22_DNA_FD_51739 | JGI IMG/M metagenome (IMG submission 51739)
GCCCGCCGCCATCAACTCGGCCAATTCTTCAGCAGCCTCACGTTTGAACGGCGTTTCAGCGCGCGACACCACATCGCCAGCTGCGTTCAACTCATCAACCCGAAGCGTGTAAATACCAGGCTCAATATCGCTAAGCTCCAAAGCCCAATAGCCATCGGCGGCAATTTTACTTGTGGCAAGAAATTGATTGTCCAGATAAATTCGAACGAAATTGCCGGCTTGACCACGCCCGCCTAATATCACGTCCCCATTGGAGCTATAGGAAATTGTGTCGATTGTGACCGCAGGTTTGGCCGCACTGGGCGCGCCATCTTGCAACACCCGTACGCCATCTTCATCAGCGAGAATGACCGTTGCTGGAGCTTTATCCGCTTTGGCCTCTGGTGATGCCACATCCGTGGAAGCGGTTTCAGTTCCAGTTTCAATTTCCGTATCAGTTTCCAGTTTCAGTTTCCGTATCAGNTTCAGTTTCAGTTTCCGTATCAGCTTCAGTTTCCGTGTCAGTTTCAGCCACGGTTTCAGGGCTCTCCGAGACAGTGACCTCCTCCTGGACAGGCGTGGCAGTGCTGTCTGTAGCAGTGGCGGCAGCTGTCGCAGGGGCGACGAAAACGGTTTGAGCGGAGACAACGGGACCGGATCCATCCTCGGCATAAAGATGTAGCTTCAGGCTCTGCTGATCACCTGTAGACGGGATAAAGGCGAAAATGACAAATTGCCCGGTGCCGCTCAAATCTGCGCGCGCCTCAGCCTGTTCAACCCCATCCACGCTTAAAATCACATGACCGCGGCCGTCTGCTTGGCCCGCAATGAGCGCGGAGCCGTCATCCTCAATGCGTACAACGTCAAACTTTGGAGCCGACAGCTGACTGCTCAACGGTTCGGCGGGCGTATCAGTGGCGGCCTCCGCGCTTTGACTTTCACTTGCCGTCTCTTCGGGCGCGGCCTCAGCGGTGGCAGAGTCCGGCGCGGAGGCCGTATCCTGCGCGGGCGGTTTTGCAGTGTCTGTCTCTCCATCGGCCGCGGCCTCTGGTTCAGCGTCGCTCGGCGCGGGCGCGGGCGCCGCTGCGTCTTGGGCGGAAGGAACCTCGCGCACAGGATCCATAGCGGCGCGAATTTGTGGATAAAACCACCACAGACAAATCAGACCTATCACCCCAGCCACAAGTGCCGCAGTATTACGCGATTTTGCGGTCTCTTTTTTCTTATCAATCGAACTCATTTACCTGCATTCCCCCAGTCACTATCCTATGCTATCAGTCACAACTAACCTGTCCAGCAAGAACTAAGGAATTCCTTAATATGTCGAAATCAATTTGTGTTTTTTGTGGTGCGCGCATGGGAAATAATCCTGCTTTTGAGCAGGCGGCAAGAGATTTAGGTAACGTCTTGGCAAAAAATACCTGGCGCCTCGTCTATGGTGCAGGCGATATCGGCTTAATGGGTGCAGTGGCCAATGGCGCGCAGGCCTCTGGCGCTGCCACTTTTGGCGTAATGCCAGAGCACCTGATGCAAACGGAAGTTGGCAAGCGCGATTTGGATCGCTTCATTATCACGGACGATATGCACAGCCGCAAAAAATTGATGTTCATCAACAGCGATGCAGTGGTGCTGCTGCCGGGTGGGGCGGGCTCATTGGATGAATTTTTTGAGGTCCTGACCTGGGCGCAATTGGGCTTGCACAGCAGGCCGATCATCGTTGCCAATATCGAGGGCTATTGGCAACCTATGCTGATATGGTGGATCACGTGATTGCCTCGGGCTTCGCCGATGCCAGTTTGCGGAGCTTATTTTGTGTGACTCAAACGGTGGATGAGATCGAGGCCGTTTTGCGCTCGGCCCTAAACACAGCCAGCCAATAAAAGACCAAAGCTATCCAGATCAGGGCAATGGCAATGACATGCCAGCCCGTGATCAGCTCACCCAAAATCACAATGGCGCAGAAGTATTGCAAGATCGGATTGAGATATTGCACCAATCCGACAGTCGCCATCGGAACCCGCTGTGTTGCATAGGTCATGAGCACAAGAGGTCCGGCGGTAATCAGCCCCGAAAACATNAGCGCGAAAAGCGTTTTCGGGTCTGGAAGATCAGCNAACCAATANAAATACCCCAAAGCAAACGGCAGCANTAACACCACCTCNAGCGTGACCGAGACCACCGAATCCACTGTGATGATCCGTTTGAGCAGGCCATAAATTCCGAAGCTAAAAGAGATCATCAAAGCCAACCAGGGCGCCGCACCCAGGCCAATGGTCAAAACCAGCACAGCCACGCAGGCCAAAGCAATCGCGACCCATTGCAACGCCGATAGGGTTTCACGAAAGGCCACAAATCCCAACAAGACCATGACGAGCGGAAAGATGTAATAGCCCAAAGAAGATTCCGTGACCCGCCCCACGCTGACAGAAAAGATGAACACATACCAATTGATGGCAATCATCACCCCGGCCAAGAGAATAAGGCCCATGGTTCTGGGCTGTCTGACAACTTGCAAAGCCTGTCTGGTTCGTCCCGTCAGCACTAGCAATGTGACAAAGGTCACAACCGACCACAGCGTGCGATGCGCCAAGATCTCCGCAGGATCGATGGCTTGGAACAGCGCGTAATATAGCGGTGACAGGCCCCAGGCGAGACAGGCCACAACCATCGCAAGCGTGCCTTTTGCGAATTGTGTCATGCCGCCCTACCCCTATATGCGGATGTCATCCGCCTCGCAAAAAAAATGGCCTGCTTTAGAAACTTCAGCAGGCCATTCTCATTCATACTGTCGCCGGGGTCTTACATACGGCCTGCGACATTTTCCCAGTTGACCAAATTGTCGAGGAAGTTTGACAGGTAACCTGGGCGTTTGTTGCGGAAATCAATGTAATAGGAATGCTCCCACACATCACATCCGAGCAGTGCAGTTTGACCAAAGCACAATGGGTTCACGCCGTTTTCCGTCTTCGTTACCGCCAAAGACCCATCGGCGTTTTTCACGAGCCAGCACCAGCCTGAGCCGAATTGACCGGCACCAGCCGCTGAGAAGGCGGATTTGAAATCTGCCACAGAGCCGAAGTTTTCGACCAACGCAGANTCNAATGCGCCGGGCATTTTGCTTTCGCCCGGGCCCATCATTTCCCAAAACTGGTTGTGATTCCACAATTGGCTGATGTTGTTGAAAATGCCGTTTTGAGCCACAGAGGAGGCATCATATGTGCCAACGATGATCTCTTCGAGCGACTTGCCCTCCCACTCAGTGCCAGCGATGGCGGCGTTGCCATTCGTGACATAGGCGTTGTGGTGCAGGTCATGGTGGAATTCCAATGTCTCAGCGGACATGCCTTTGGAAGCCAAAGCGTCGTGTGCATAGGGAAGATCAGGTAGTGTGAAAGCCATATCAGCGATCCTTTCAATGATGAATTGGTCTGTGTTGCCACAGGCTATATAAGCAATTTGTGCAGAACAAAATGCTATTTGAGCCAGATTGGCAAAAATAGGCTTAGCTCTGTGCTGCTCACTTCCGACCCTGGCTTGGCAGCGCCGCACAAAAGCGCGAACACATAATCCTGCACCGATCGGAAACAAATTAGGCTCAAACGGTCCTCTTGCTCCACGAAAATCGCACCAGCGACTTGGGCAAAGCGGGTGCGGGCAAAACTGCCCACGCCAAACTGCGCCGCTGAGACATCCATGGGCGCCAATTTGGCCACCACTTCGCGGGCCGAACCGCCTTCGATGGTGAAGCGCGCCCGGGCATCGGAGACATCCGCGAGCAGATAATGCAGCCCGTCCAAAGCCTGCTCCAAAGCGGCAAACGCCGCGCCGCCCGCATCTTTTGGCACCATGATCAGCAGCTCATCGGGCGACATCCAGGCCAGAAGCGTCTCACCGGTCTGTGCATAGGTTCCGCGTTTTGGGACCGCAACGTTCAGGCAGGTTTTCAATGCTGCCTTCACCTTGCTAGAGGCCAGACTGGCCCGCAGGGTGAACATGCTGTGATCGCTCTGCTGGCGAATGGTGACATAGCCTTGAAATTCACGCTCAGACATTGGCTTTCTCCCCTTCTGGGTCATAAAACACTGGGCTTACTATTTTTGCCTGCACGGGGCTGGCGCCAATTTTTGTAAAGGAAATCACCTCTCCCATCCGCTCCGGTCCCTTGTGAACCAGCCCCATGGCAATGCCCTTGCCGAGGGTTGGGGAATAATAGGTTGAGGTGACACGGCCTTGGGTATTGCCTTGCCCATTCGCATTGCTGCCCTGTGCAATTGCGTAGGCGCCATCTTCGAGCACCGAGCCGTCCAAAGTCTCCAAACCGACCAATTGCCAACGATCTGGATTGTCCATGAAACTGCGCTGTTGCGCGCGTTTGCCGAGGAAATCATCTTTCTTCTTGGAAATCGCCCAGCTCAGCCCCAAGTCTTGTGGGATCACAGTGCCGTCGGTTTCATCGCCAATCATGATAAAGCCCTTCTCAGCCCGCATGATGTGCAAACATTCCGTGCCATAGGGCATTGCGCCAAACTCGGCGCCCGCCTCCATGAGCATTTCCCAGAACGCCAAGCCTTGATTGGCCGGCACCGCAATTTCATAAGACAGCTCGCCCGAGAAAGAGATGCGATAAGCGCGGCAGTCGATCCCGCCAATCGTGCCATCGGCCCAAGCCATAAAGGGCAAGCGCTCCGCCGAAACATCCATGCCGCCCAGTTTTTCCAAAAGTTTCCGAGCATTGGGGCCAACAACCGCAACCTGAGCCAATTGCTCGGTCACATTGACGACCCAAACCTTCCAATCCCACCATTCGGTTTGCAGCCATTCTTCCATATGGGCGTGAATGCGATCTGCGCCGCCCGAGGTGGTGTGGCACAGCCAGGTTTGCTCATCAATCCGTGCCACCACACCATCATCGGACAAAAAGCCGTTTTCCGAACACATGAGCCCATAGCGGCAGCGTCCCGGCTTTAGGTTCGACATCATATTTGTATACATCATGTCGAGGAATTTTCCCGCATCCGGGCCTTTGACAATGATTTTGCCAAGGGTAGAGGCATCCAAAAGTCCCAGTTTTTCACGGGTATTGATCACTTCTCGCTGAACCGCCTGAGCGACAGTTTCAGAGCCCCGCAAATAGGCATAGGGCCGGCGCCAGCCGCCCACAGGTTCCCAATCCGCCCCATGGCTGTCATGCCAAGCATGCATCGGCGTTTTGCGCACCGGCTGAAACAACTCACCCCGCGCTTCGCCCGCGAGAGACGCCATGGAAATTGGCGTATAAGGGGGGCGAAAGGTGGTGGTGCCCACATCTGGAATTGGCGCGTTGAGCGATTTAGACAGAATCGCAATACCATTGATATTGCTTAATTTTCCCTGATCTGTCGCCATGCCAAGCGTAGTGTATCGTTTGGCATGTTCAACGCTTTCAAACCCTTCTTGGGCGGCCAATTGCACATCGCTGACCTTCACATCGTTTTGGAAATCAAGCCAAGCCTTCGAGCGGAGCGCATAGCTGGCTCCTTGCGGCATCAACCAGACCGGCGAAAGCGCCGCCTCTTCGGCATCCACAGCCGCAGGCACAGCCGCTTTCTGGGCCTTGCCGCCAGCGGCGCGCCCGGCCGCCCGGCCCTGTTCGGCGGCATCCTCAAGCACCGGCGCGCTGCGCAAATGCCCATTGGCCAGACCTGCCACTTTGACAAAACCGGCCCCATCTGCCCCCAAAGGCGGTTGATCAGGATCCGGGCGGAACATGGCTTGATCGGCGTCCCAAATCAGCTTGCCACCGCAATGGGACCACAGATGCACCACGGGCGACCAGCCGCCAGACATGGCCACCACATCACAAGCGACCTCTTCGAGCACGGAGCCTTCACCGGCCTGCGCGCAAATCTGCACCCCAGTCACCCGCTTGCCGCCTTTAACTTTCGCAATGCCGCGGCCAAGGGCCACGCGAATGCCAGCAGCCTGCACAGCCTCCATCAAGGCCCCGCCCCCTTCGGGCCGTGCATCGACGATCAGCGGCACCTCAAGGCCTGCCTCTAACAGGCAAAGCGCAGTTCGATAAGCGTCATCATTGTTGGTGACAACCACCGTGCGATCTCCCGGCGACACCGCGAAATTTACAACATAGTCGCGCACAGCAGAGGCCAGCATGACGCCGGGAATATCATTGCCCGCAAAAGACAGCGGCCGTTCAATAGCGCCTGTGGCGGTGACAATCTGTTTGCAGCGCACCCGCCACAACCGGTGGCGTGGCCGCCCGTCCCCGGGTGTGTGATCGGCGATGCGCTCATAGGCCAAAGCATATCCGTGGTCATAAACCCCAGAGCCTTGGGTGCGATTGCGGATCACAACATTGTCGCAAGCGGCCAGCTCAGCCAAAGTTTGCGCCACCCAATCTTCCGCCGCCAGACCATCAATGGTCACCCCATCCACCGGCGCGCGTCCGCCCCAATGCGCGGTTTGCTCGACCAGCAAAACCCGAACTCCGGTTGCAGCCGCCGAACGCGCCGCTTGCAACCCGGCAATTCCGCCGCCCACCACCATCACCTCGCAATGATGATAGTAATGCTCATAGCTGTCCTGATCACGCGCTTTAGGCGCTTTGCCCAGACCTGCGGAATGACGAATGATCGGCTCATAAATATGTTTCCAAAAGGAGCGCGGGTGAATGAACATCTTGTAATAAAAGCCAGCCGGCAGGAAACGCGACAGTTTCGAATTGATTGCACCCACGTCAAATTCCAACGAGGGAAAATGATTTTGTGACGCGGCTGTCAAACCTGAAAATGTCTCAGTGGTTGTGGCGCGCGCATTGGGTTCAAATCCGCTTTCAACGCCCAGGTTGATCAAGGCATTGGGCTCTTCGCCACCTGACGCCAAAACGCCGCGCGGACGGTGATATTTGAACGATCGGCCCATCAGCATTTGATCATTGGCCAAAAGCGAGGCCGCCAAAGTATCGCCCTCAAAGCCGGACATAACCTTGCCATTGAAGGTGAAGGAAAGCGCTTTGGCGCGGTTGATTAACCGGCCATGGCTGGCAAGACGGGTGCTCATTGGGCAGCTCCATTTTTGCGGAAATTATGCCGGCTTCTCGCAGGCGTATAGAGTGAAGAGACACCCATCATGAGAAATCCCTCCAAGTCCAACCGGGCCGTTTGGCACTGATCGCATCCTTAATGGCTTGAGGCGGCTCAAGGGTCTGGGCCTTATAGGTGCCAAAAACCTCTAGCGTTGCCGTGCAGCGGGCGGCGTGAAACCATTTTCCGCAGCCAGAGGCACAGCGCCAGCGCTCGAAATGCACCCCTTTGGGGTTTACCCGGCCAAATAAATAGCCCTCAAACTCTGCGTCAGAGGCGCCAGGTCCAAAGCGCTTCAAATGCGCCTCGCCGCCAGCAGACAGTTCCGTTTCATCTTTGTCGCAGCCGCAATAGGGGCAATTTAGGATGAGCATGGCAAGGCTCCCTTTGTCGAGTTAAGAACGATAGCGCGGGGGAGGATATCTGTGTGACAGGCCATCAGTGCGCCACCCCTGCCGCAACGCTTTCATCAATAAACCGCCCAGCGCGAAAGCGATCGAGACCAAATTGTTCCGTAAGCGGGCTTTCCCCCTTGGCCATGAGCTCCGCAAAGCCCCAGCCAGATCCCGGAATGGCTTTGAACCCGCCTGTGCCCCAACCGCAGTTGATAAAGGTGTTGCCCAACGGGGTTTTGCTCAAAATGGGTGAGCGGTCCCCTGTAACATCGACAATACCGCCCCAATGCCGCAGCATCTTCAAGCGCGACACCATGGGGAAGGTTTCAATCAACGCCGGACAGTCTCTTCTAGATGATGAAATGAGCCGCGTTGTGTATAGGCATTATAAGCATCTGTGCCACCGCCAATCACCATCTCGCCCTTGTCCGATTGGCTCATATAGCCGTGAACCGTATTGGCCATGACAACCACATCCATGCAGGGTTTGATCGGCTCGCTGACCAAAGCCTGCAGCGGAACAGATTCAATGGGCAATTGAAAGCCGGCCATATTAGCCACCACAGAGGCGTGTCCCGCCACAACCATGCCGAGCTTTTTACAGGCGATATGACCACGGCTGGTGTCAACCCCGGTCACATTACCGCCAGATTGGGTGATGCCGGTCACTTCGGTTTTTTGCAAAATATGCATGCCCATATCGGTACAAGCCCGCGCATAACCCCAGGCGACCGCGTCATGGCGCGCCGAGCCGCCGCGCGCTTGCCATAACGCCCCTAAAACCGGATAACGCGGCCCGTCGATATTCATGATCGGACAAAGCTCTTTGACCCGAGCAGGTGAGATGAATTCCGTCTTCACACCTTGCAGCGAATTGGCATGGGCTGTGCGTTGATATCCGCGCACCTCATGATGTGTTTGCGCCAGCATCATCACGCCGCGGGGGCTGAACATCACATTATAGTTGAGATCTTGGCTCATCGTCTCATACAAAGAGCGCGCCTTTTCATAGATCGCCGCCGAAGGGTCTTGCAGGTAGTTTGAGCGAATAATAGTCGTGTTGCGCCCTGTGTTGCCACCGCCCAGCCAGCCTTTTTCGATCACAGCCACATTGGTGATGCCGAAATTCTTGCCCAGATAATAAGCCGTGGCGAGACCATGGCCCCCCGCGCCAATAATGACCACGTCATAGGCCTTTTTGGCCTCGGGATTGCCCCAGGTGCGGCCCCAACCGCTGTGTTGACGCATCGCCTCGCGCGCGACAGCAAAGACTGAATTTCGCTTCATATTAGAATCCCCCTTGGGTGCTTGCGCGTCTTATCTCTTAAAATGCCGCGACACAGCACCTCACCNGCGTCCTTGTGTGAAATTATTGCGACATTGATCGATCCAATATAGAGCGATAGCAACCGCTGTCATCGGGCGGAANGCGATCGATACTTATTGGAGTGATTTATGATCTTTTNTGCTGCACTATTTGTTTTGGCGGTTCTANTGATCGGCGGGGTGATGCTNTTGCAGGCCCAGCGCGCAGCCGTGCCTGTTATGCGCGATGTCGATGTCTATGCCGAACAATTGCGCGGATTGGAACGCGACTTGGCCAAAGGCGTGTTGCGCGATGAGGAATTTGCGGCCATGCGCGCGGAAATTGGCCGCCGCATGATTTCAGCGGCCCGCGCATCGGGCCATCAGCCCAATCCGAGCGCACAAGACCGCGGGTTATGGGCTTTTGCGGGCGGCAGTATTCTGGCCTGTCTGTTGGGCGCGGGCCTTTATAGCCAAATCGGCGCGCCCTCTGTGCCCGATAGCCCTATCGCGGAACGCTATGCGCAGTCTGAGACCCTAAAAGCAAATAGATTAGCTCAAGAGACAGCGGAGGCGCGCGCGCCTGCCAATGACACCGCCACGGACCCGGACTATGTGCAATTGGTCACTGAACTGCGCGCGGCTTTGGAGGCGCGGCCAGGGGATATCCAGGGCCATGAGCTCTTGGCAAAAGCCGAATCGCGATTGGGCAATTTTGCCAGTGCGCATCAAGCGCAAGCGCGGGTCTTGGAGCTCAAGGGCGCTGAGGCCACCGCAGATGAATGGTATGCCTACGCAGAATTGCTGATCATGGCGGCTGATACCTATATCTCTCGTGAGGCCGAAACTGCCCTGCGCGAGGCCCTGCGGCGTGATCCCAACCACAAGCTGGCGCTGTTTCGCATGGGCATGTATTTCGACGCTATTGGCCGGCCCGATCGCACCTTTGGCATTTGGCGCAAATTGCTGGAGGCCGGACCAGAAANTGCCCCCTACATCCCGCTGATCCGGCGCACCATCACAGATTTGGCACAAATCGCTGGGGTCANTTATGACCCGCCGGCCGTCAAAGGCCCAAGCGCGGAAGATATGCAATCTGCCGNNGAAATGAGTGCAGAAGACCGCAGCGCGATGATTGCCTCCATGGTCACAGGCCTCGCTGATCGCCTCGCCACTGAGGGTGGACCCGCCCCCGATTGGGCGCAACTTATCGTCGCCTATGGGGTCTTGGGCGAGACGACGAGCGCGCGCGAGATCTTTGACGAGGCCGTGCAAGTCTTTGCATCCCGCCCCGGTGATCTCGAAATCCTGCAAGGCGCAGCGCAATCGGCTGGCATCTGGCCATGATCTGTGAGGACATCGGCGATCTTATGACCCAGGCGCGCGCTGGCAGCTCTTGGATGGGTCTGGATCTTGGCACAAAAACGATTGGCGTGGCGGTCTCTGATCGTCTCCTGAGCTCTGCAACCCCTTTGCACACGATACGGCGGGTAAAATTTTCCAAGGATGCCGAAGCTTTGCTGCAGATTATTTCGGACCGAGAAATCGGTGCGATCATCTTGGGCCTGCCGCGCAATATGGACGGATCAGAAGGCCCGCGCTGCCAATCCACCCGGGCCTTTGCCCGCAATCTCGCGCGCTTGACCGATTTGCCGATTGGCTATTGGGATGAACGCCTATCCACTGTGGCCGCCGAGCGGGCCTTGCTGGAGGCGGATACGTCTCGCAAACGTCGCGCCGAAGTCATAGATCACGTCGCGGCAGGTTATATCTTACAAGGCGCTCTAGATCGTGCGCGACATATTCGGACGGTGACATGAAAGCGCAAAATATCGACGATCTTTGGAAAAGAGATGAGATTGACAGCCCCTGCATCAAGCTGTGCTCCATTCACCCGGGCGAGCGGATCTGCATCGGCTGTTACCGCTCGATTGAGGAGATTGGCAGCTGGTCGCAATTGAGCCCCGAGCAAAGGCGCGAGATCATGGCTGATCTGCCCCAACGTGCACCCCGCGTACAAAAACGCCGCGGCGGACGCGCCAGCCGCCTGCCCAATCTTGGGTGAATTCTTCCAAAGGACCGGATTTAATCCAACAGAGATTTGAAAGCGACCTTCGCCTATGCAAGGCACGCTAATACTCACCATTGAGCCAATCATTCAGATTGCCCTGTGTTTGAGGCCGAAAATACGCCACGATGCGCCCCTCCGGTGGTGCCTGTGCCCCCGCCCCCCAGGGCGCAATCCCATGCAAAGCCAAACGGTGTAGCACATAGCACTCCCCCGGCTGGGCAAGAATGCTCTTTCGGCGGCAGCGGTCAAAACAGTCTTTGCGGGCTTTGTGATAGACCTCTGTCAGATCGACTGAACCCCATTGCGCCACCGGCAGACTGTCCAATACGGATTTAAAAGCCGCGCGGATGAGGCTGTGACTGCCTTCCCAAATCACCAGAGGGCTGGCCTCCGCGTTGCTTTTGCCCAAGGGAATTCCCAGCACATATTGATGCGGCTCATGCACAAAACGGCGGCGCTCTGGCCCGATGGCCAAAAGACCATCCACATGAGCGGCTGCGCGATTGACGCGGTAGCGATGTGCCGCGGCGCTTTCTTGCCCATCGAAAGCCGGATAGCCCGGATAGGTGACCGAAATTTGACCGCGGTCGAGGGACATTGGCCCATGCAACGCAGTCAGACAGTCCACAACCGCCCCGCCGAGCGCAGGCCCCTGCTCTACACGGCCCTGCGCATCATTGGCCAAAATATTAACCCCTGCAAACCAAGTGCCCCCATGTCGGAGCCAATCGGCCCTATGCTCTGGATTTTGCGAGAGCGCTGCGGCAATGGGTGCCACATGCGCCGCCCAGGCCTCAAGATGAGCATCGGCGGAAAACTTGGCCCAGCCCGCCGTCCGGAGTGCCTCTATCTGGGCCGCTACCCCCATAGAGCACTGCGCACCATATTGGCCGCAACCAGCAACAAAAACGCTCCAAACAAGCGCTTGAGTGGCCGCGCATCCATACGGTGCGCCACATTGGCGCCGATAGGCGCAAAAATGAAAGTCATCGGAATGATCACGAAGAAGGCCGGAAGGTTCACCGCCCCCAACGTCCAAGGCAGGCGCGGCGCATCAACCGAAACAAAGAGCCAGGCCAGTGCCGAGGGCACGGCAATGGCCAGTCCAAAGCCCGCCGCCGTTGCGACCGCCCTGTGAATAGGGACGCGGTGCAAGGTCATGAACGGCACGCCGAGCGAGCCGCCCCCGATACCAAGCAATACCGAAAGCCCGCCCAAAAGCGGCGCAATCACAATGCGCCAAAGGCCGGTCGGTAGGGCCTCGCCAATGCTCCAAGATTGCCGGCCAAAAGCCAAATACATCCCAATAGTCGCGCCCAATCCCCCAAAGATCAGTTGCAACATCTGCGATTGCAAATTGGCAGCCAAAGCCACGCCCAATATGGCGCCAACGGCGATACCGGGCGCCCATTGGCGCAAGATCTGCCAATCCACTGCGCCTTTCTTATGGTGACTTTGCGTTGAGCGGATGGAAGTCACGATGATGGTGGCCAGAGAGGTCGCCAAACAGACCTGCATGAGCTGGGGGCCGTCATATCCTAAAGATTGAAAGGCATAGAAAAATGCCGGCACCAAGACAATACCGCCGCCTACGCCCAGCAAACCGGCCAAAAATCCTGCAAACCCGCCGATCACGATCAAACTCGCGAGCACAGGCAATAGGGTGGGTATATCCATCAATTGAGATCCAATTCTTCTTGACGCTGCGACAGCGCGGCGCGTTCCTCTAGTAATAGCCGATAATCGGCGATCTGCGCATTGTGTTGCGCACCCAGCTCTGACAGGCGTCGTCGCCAATGCCGCGCGCCGGGCTGTCCTGAAAACAGGCCAAACATATGGCGCGTGATCTGATGCAGCCGCCCACCTTGCTGCAAATGGGCTTCGATATAGGGGATCATCTGTTCTGCAATGCATTGTGCCTCAGGCGCCGGGGTCTTGCTGCTACGAAAGATGTCGCAATCGGCGCGTGATAAAATCTCATAGGGCGTATGATAGGCCGCTCGACCGATCATCACCCCATCAAGCCCGGCCTCAAGATGGGCGCAGGCATCNGGCAGATGGGCCACCCCGCCATTCAAGGTAAGGTGCAAGCCGGGGAACATCTGTTTCATCCGAAGAACCAGATCATAGTCCAGCGGCGGGATGTCACGGTTTTCTTTCGGACTGAGCCCCTGCAGCCAGGCCTTACGCGCATGGATGATCACCCGCGTCACGCCGGTGCGCTCAATCATGGATAAAAACGCCGGCAGGCTGTCTTCAACAACCTGGTCATCCACGCCGATGCGGCATTTCACTGTCACCTCGGCTGCGCTGGCCTCCTGCATCCGCTCAAGGCAGGCGCGCACAAGGTCCGGCTCCGTCATCAGCACAGCGCCAAAGCGCCCCGATTGCACGCGATCCGAAGGGCATCCGAGATTGAGGTTGATCTCCCCGTAACCATGGGCCGCCCCGAGAGCCGTTGCCTTTGCCAATTGCTCGGGGTCCGAACCCCCAAGCTGCAAAGCCACCGGTTGCTCTTCGGGGCTGAAATCCAACAGCCTAAGCGCCCCGCCCAGAACCAAAGCCGGGGCCGTCACCATCTCTGTATAGAGCAAAACCTCCCGCGAGATCATCCGATGAAACACGCGACAATG
>JGI26082J51739_10001757_pt1 | contig 13418 bp, 11 predicted proteins | sample SaaInl5LU_22_DNA_FD_51739 | JGI IMG/M metagenome (IMG submission 51739)
GATCGATTGTGTCAACCGCACTGATCTTGGCGTGCACGTGATGCCGGTGGGCGCAGATGCGGAAATTTTTGATGAGGTCGTGTTCGCAACTCATTCCGATGACGCACTCCGGCTTTTGGCAGACGCGAATGCGGCTGAAACTTCTGCACTAGGGTCGGTTGGCTACCAGCCCAATCATGTCGTTTTGCATTCGGACGCTTCGGTAATGCCGCGCAAGAAACAGGTGTGGTCGTCATGGAATTACACCGAGGCAGCAGGCAAGCAAGATGATCAAATTGACCTGACGTACTGGATGAATAAGTTGCAGCCGCTTGAAACGGAGCAGGACTTTTTCGTGACGCTCAACAGCACCCGTGAGATTGACCCGAGCCTGATCTGGGACGAGGTTGTGTTACGCCACCCTATTTATGACGCCGCAGCTTTGGCAGCCCAAGATACAGTCAAAGCGATGAACGGTACGAACAAAACGTGGTTCTGCGGTGCGTGGTTGGCCAACGGTTTTCACGAAGATGGCATAAAATCAGCCGTGGAAGTGGTAGAAGCCATGCGCGCAACTCCGGCGTTGGCAGCGGCAGAATAAGCTGATGAAAACCGTCGATCACATTGAGGCGCGGACCTACCACGGTCGTAAAGGTGCTGTGAAAAACGCGTTTTCCTACAGCGTTGATTATGTACTGGTTGATGCGGAGGCCGATGTCCGCGCGCCTTGGCCCTTCAAGCGTAACAGGCCTGGCATGGTTGCATTGCATGACGTTGATCACGGAGGGCTGCCCAAGGCCGGAACCGGTGCGGCGTGGGTCCGCGATGTGCTGCGTACGCACGGTTTGCCAAACGACGGACGGATTGAGCTTTTGGCCCAGCCCAAAGTNCTGGGGCATTTGTTCAACGCGGTTTCTTTTTGGCTTTGCTATGATGCAACCGGCGCTCTGCGTGTTGTGATTGCTGAGGTGGCCAATACGTTCGGTGACCGGCATTCATACTTGTGTCATCATGACGATCATCGGGCCATTTCTGCCAAGGACACGCTCCATGCGAGCAAAATGATGCATGTGTCGCCGTTTCAGCCGCTCGAGGGGGGCTATGCGTTTAATTATGACATCACTGATGAAAAGATCAGCATTCGGATTGATTACACAGAAACTGCTGATCCAAGCGGAGGGGGGCTGATTGCAACTCTGACCGGTAAACGCCAGCCACTCACAACACGTTCTATGCTGCGGATGCTGGTGCGCCGTCCGCTTGGTTCACGGCGTGTGCTTACGCTGGTCCACTGGCAAGCGGTGAAACTGTGGTTTAAGGGCGCGAAGTTTCGCTCCCAACCTGAGCCGCCCGAAANTGAGATATCACGATGACCCGCGCACAGCGCTTGCCATCTTATGGGCTTTTTGCGGCCATGCTGGCGGCGGCTGGCTTACCAATTTATATCCACGCTCCCAAGTTCTACGTCGATGAATACGGGCTTAGCTTGACTGCCCTTGCATCCGTTTTGTTTGTTTTGCGCCTTGTCGATGTGGTCCAAGANCCGCTGCTTGGATGGCTATCTGAAAAGACGCGCAGTGTGCGNGGGGCGATGGTATCGTTTGCGGNTATCATTTTGGCACTGTCGATGTGGGGGCTGTTTGCAGTCNTCCCGCCCATNCCTGCGTTGTGGTGGTTTGCATTCACCCTAGGGGGGCTNTTTTCATCGTTTAGCTTCCTTACAATCAGCTTTTACGCGCAGGGCGTTGCCAAAGCAGATGCTATGGGCGCGGGACATGTCAGGCTTGCTACTTGGCGTGAGACTGGCGGGCTTTTGGGTGTGTGTATTGCGGCCATCACGCCGACTGTTCTGATGGGTTTTATGGGCCGTCCGTTTGTTGGATTTGCACTTGGCTTTGTGGTGCTGTGCCTGGCTGGATGGGCTTCGATGCGCAAAGAATGGAGCGCGGGCAAGGCAGAAAACGAAGCGGCCACACCTGTTGGTTTTGCGGTTGTCCTAAAAGATCCGATTGCTCGCCGGTTGCTTACAGTGGCCTTGGTCAACGCTACACCGGTTGCGGTAAGTTCAACATTGTTTTTGTTCTTCGTGGAAAGCCGTTTGGATGCGTTGGGCTGGGAAGGGCCGCTGTTGTTGCTGTTCTTTTTGTCTGCTGCAATAAGTGCACCACTTTGGGGATTTATGGCGCAACGGGTCTCGCCCAAAACAACTTTGCTTGCGGGTATGGTGTTGGCGGTTGTCACTTTTGCCGGTGCGCTGTTGCTTGGCTCCGGTGACGTGGCGCTTTTTGCGGTTGTTTGCATTGCCAGTGGTGCCGCTTTGGGCGCGGACATGACTTTGTTGCCTGCCCTTTTTGCCCGCCGCTTGTCTAAAATTGCACCAAATGCGGGTCAAGCTTTTGGGGTGTGGTCATTTGTTACTAAATTTACACTGGCTTTTGCGGCAGTGGCCCTACTTCCTTTGTTAGAGCAGAGCGGATTTGTAGCGGGGCAGATAGCTCAGCCTGATCAAGCGCTCTGGGTTTTGAGCTATTTATATGCGGGCGTTCCGTGCGTGCTGAAGCTGATTGCGATCTTTTTGCTTTGGCGCACTAATTTGACGGAGGATGATGCGAAATGAACGAATTTCTATTTGTGCTAATCGGTGTCGTCATCACACTGATCTGTGTGCTGCTCTATGTCCGTTTCTGCACTTTCCGTGCGCAAAAGCCGGCAGAGTATGATGGGCTTGGTCCGATTATGGACATCAAAGATCATCTAAACGGCAAGATTGCCTGCGAGGGTGTGATTTATGGTCCTTTGGGGCGTGTGAGTAGCCGTTTTGTCGCCGAGTTTGAGGCGGAGTGGAAGGGCGATAGCGGCGTGATGCGCGAGGTCTTTCACTACGATAGCGGCAGCATTCAGCACCGCGAGTGGCGCTTGCAGCTTGATGAGGGCGGCGTGGTGCGTGCGGATGCGGATGATTTGGTGGGACGCGGTAGTGGCCAGCAGCGTGGTAACGCCCTGCTATTGAACTACACGATTAAGCTGACCCCAGAGGCGGGTGGTCATGCGCTTGATGTGACGGACTGGATGTATTTGATGCAGAACGGGACCATTATTAATCGATCACAGTTTCGCAAGTTTGGTATCAAGGTGGCAGAATTAGTCGCTACGATGCGGCCAATTGAAGTTGATGCTGTGCGCAAGCGGGTTGCTTGAAATTATAAGGAGTGTGGCGTGACAAAGCAGTGGGCGGGTAAACGGTATTGGCTGGTTGGNGCATCTGCGGGCCTCGGTGAGGCGGTTGCCCAGATGATGAGCGCCGCAGGTGTTGAGGTGATCCTNTCGGCCCGTTCCGAAGATGATTTGAAGCGGGTTGTAGTCNCCCTTCCGGGGAAAGCATCCTATGTCACCTGCGATGTCAGTAGCCTCAAAAGCGTAGAAGAAGCGTANGCTCAAGTCGGTGAAATTGACGGTGTGGTGTTTTTGGCCGGTGTGTACTGGCCTATGAAAGCCGATGCCGTTGATGCCGCTCAGTTAGAGCAAATGGTCGACATTAACTTTACGGGTGCTGCGCGTGTTCTGGGGGCCATTTTACCAGACTTTGTGAAACGTGACGCGGGGCATATCGTGCTGACTGGCTCACTTTCAGGGTTCCGCGGTTTGCCGGGTGCGGTCGGTTATGGGGCGTCCAAAGCGGGCGTGATGTACCTTGGTGAAAGCCTTTATGCGGATCTGCGCAAAACAGGTGTTGAGGTTCAGCTAATTAACCCCGGTTTCATCAAAACGAGGCTGACTGACAAGAACGATTTCAATATGCCGTTCATCCAAACCCCTGAAGAGGCAGCACGTGATTTCTGGGAGCATATGAACTCGACCGCGTTCAAAAAATCCTTCCCGCGCGCATTTTCACTGATGTTCCGTGCAAGCCAGTTTTTGCCCGACTGGCTATACTATCGCATTTTCGCGTAGGGCATTTTGAAAACAGTCACGGGCGCGGCCCCATGTGCCGTTGGTGTCATCCTTTAGCTGAAGAAGTGTCGGCAGCAGCTGTGCTGCAAAGTCTTCAGAACTTTCGGCCGGCAACATCGATGGCAAGTTATCAATCGCAGTCACATCTAGAACCGGTTCGTTTGAAATACGCGTTGCAGGCGTTTCCCAACTTGTTGCGGCGGAATAGATCGGGATCGGGTTATACGGGCTGTCTGGGTCGCACGCGATATCGCTGATCACAGATAGCGTCCGCTCTGACCCGACGGCGTCAGGCCCCACAAAAAGTGGTGTTTGTGGGCTGGCCAAGATGCAGTTCATAAATAAGTTGTGTGTCAGAATTTCTGGGAACGGGCCGCCATGTGCGGTCTCGTCCTTGTCCCACTTCGTTGGCGTTACACCCAGTGCCTCACACAGATCTGCTGCACCGGTACCGACACGGCCAAGTGCTCCAATGATTAGCGCGGTAGGGCGCTTGGTGCTACATTGGGTCAGTTGCTCTTCAAGTTCAGCGCGTAAATCAGTTGCGCTGTCATAAGCAGATACCGCCCCTGCAATTTCACCCCGTTGTTGCGCTGCCCAACAAAGCAGTGCCATCGCAGCACCGGTGTATCCTGCCCAATAGCCAAAAGCGGCTACGCGCCGTCCGCCGGTATCTGTTAGATATTCCAAATCCAAAAGCTCGCCACCACCTTTGGCAAAACGCGCAAGCAGTTTTGGTCCTGCGTCCTGGCCTTTGTAGGCATGTCCAAACATGATGTGACGGTGGGGCAGGGCGCTGCCATCGTCGGGCAGTTCTTTGAGGCCGAAAATGATTGCGTCTTTCGGCGCGTCTGGCCAGCTGTGGGCTGCTGCAATCTGGCAACCTACTTTTGCGTATTCGTCTATTGGGATAGCGCGTACATCGCTTTGCTCAACAGTGATCGACATGCCCGCTTCGATGAGGCGCTTAGCACCTTCGGGTGTCAGGCCAACACGGCGTTCAAAACTGCGGCTCTCGGCCCGTACCCAAAGATGCATAACGTGTACTCCAGCTTATACCATTGTCTTTTTGTCAGTGCGGTCCGCACGGTCCAGATGCGGCGTCGAGCCATACATCGTCATATGCAGATCAGACGCGCCATTCATTGTGCGGTAGTCAAACCCATGCAGCGATGTATGCGCCACGTTCAGAAACATTTTTGCCTTCTGGGTTGTCTCAAGCCCAAGAGCCAAAGCTGTCAGCGATGCGATGACGCCTGTTGAGCTAACCAGTAAAACCCGCCCTTCGATCAATGACGCGTCCCTTACTGCGTCAAATATACGGGTGCGAAAGCCGGCATAGCTTTCTACGTGCGGGGGTGTTTCCTCAGCGGCCCAATGGCTCAGGATTTGCGGCACATGTGCTGCAAAAGTCTCGGCGCTATCGGGGAAAGGGACGCCGTGCATATCAGTCAGCGAGTCCGACAGCGCGAAGTAATCCAGCTCATTCAGGCGCGCGTCAGTGGTGTGTGGAATTGCGGGGCCGCCAAGTCCCGCCAAAATACCCTCAGCCGTCTCGCGCTGTCTGCGCAGACTGCCGCTGATGATGTGTGTGTAGGGCTGCGCGTCTTGCAAATACTCACCCAACCAACGGGCTTGCACATGTCCCAATTCGGATAGTTTGTCGTATTCCAGCTCTGACTTAGCACCAGAATTCGCCTGCCCGTGGCGTGTTATTGTCACTTCACCCATCNTCGTCTCCTGTTTCCTATGGTGCGTAGCCTGCCTTGNGGCGTGGCGCAAACGGTTGGTGGCGTGTCGTGCTTGCTGTGGGCGGGTTATTTTGAATCGCCTAGTTTAAGCTAAATTCAAATCGGGAAGTTTGCGTCATGTCTGATAAAATCACCTTTACCTTGGACGGCCAGACCGTTGAGGCTGATGCTGGCATGACCATCTGGGAGGTCGCGAATGGCCGTGGTCTGGTCATTCCGCACCTGTGTCACAAACCAGCACCAGGATACCGGCCCGATGGGAACTGCCGTGCGTGTATGGTCGAGATCGAAGGCGAGCGGACGCTTGCTGCTTCGTGCATTCGAGAGCCCGCCGATGGTATGGTCGTGCATACGGAAACTGCACGTGCCAAAAATGCGCGCAAAATGGTGGTTGAGATGCTGTTGGCGGACCAGCCCGAGCGTGACGCAGCCCACGATAAATCCAGCCACCTGTGGGATATGGCCGATCTGAACGGTGTCGCTGAAAGCCGCCTGCCCACGTTGGAAGCCGATCGTATTCCACTGCTCGACAACAGCCACGTTGCCATGTCCGTTAACCTTGATGCTTGTATCCAATGCGGTCTGTGCGTGCGCGCGTGCCGCGAAGTGCAGGTCAACGATGTGATCGGCATGGCCGGACGTGGCCATGACGCCTACCCAACGTTCGATATGGCGGACCCAATGGGCGACAGCACGTGTGTGGCCTGTGGTGAATGCGTCCAAGCCTGCCCCACAGGTGCCCTCATGCCCTCGACTGTCGTTGATGAACAGCAAGTTGGGGATAGCGCTGATTTTGACAAAGAAGTCGAAAGTATTTGTCCGTTTTGCGGTGTTGGTTGTCAGATCAGCCTGAAGATTAAAGACAATAAAGTGAAATTCGTTGAGGGCATCAATGGTCCCGCCAACGAGGGCCGCTTGTGCGTGAAAGGGCGTTTTGGTTTTGATTATATCCACCACGATCACCGCCTGACCAAACCGCTTATCCGCCGTGATGATGCGCCTGCAAAAGGCCTTAATGTTGATCCGGCAAACTGGGGCGACGTGTTCCGCGAAGCAACATGGGATGAGGCGCTTGATTTTGCTGCAGGTGGCCTGAAGGGCCGTGGCCGTGAAGTTGCGGGTTTCGGTTCAGCAAAATGCACCAACGAAGAAGCGTACCTGTTTCAAAAGATGATCCGCCAAGGATTTGGACACAACAACGTCGACCACTGCACGCGCCTTTGCCACGCATCCTCTGTTGCGGCACTGATGGAAAATGTTGGCTCAGCGGCTGTGACAGCCACTTTCAACGAGATTGAGAATGCCGATGTAGCCATTGTGATCGGCGCTAACCCAATTGAGAACCATCCGGTTGCTGCGACGTATTTCAAACAATTCACCAAGCGTGGTGGCAAGCTGATTGTGATGGACCCGCGCGGCCAAGCGTTGAAGCGTTTCGCCAGCCATATGCTGCAATTCCGGCCCGGTGCTGACGTGTCGATGCTGAACGCGATTATGCATACGATCGTCGAAGAAAAGCTTTATGATCAGCAATATATTGAAGCCTACACCGAAAACTGGGAAGCTGAAAAAGCGCACCTGAAAAACTTCACACCCGAAAAGATGAGCGAAATTTGCGGCATTGAGCCCGATGTGCTGCGCGACGTTGCGCGTACTTTTGCTGGCGCCAAAGCAGGTATGATTTTCTGGGGTATGGGCGTTAGCCAGCACATTCACGGCACGGATAATTCGCGCTGTTTGATCTCGCTCGCGTTGATGACGGGGCAGGTGGGCCGCCCTGGCGCGGGCTTGCATCCCCTACGCGGGCAAAACAACGTACAAGGTGCATCCGATGCGGGCCTTATCCCGATGTTCTTGCCGGATTATCAATCTGTCACGGACGATGGTGTGCGGTCTGCATTTAATGATGTCTGGGGTTCTGGTGATTTCAGCAATGAAAAAGGACTAACGGTCACCGAGATCATGGACGCAGTGCACACGGATGACATTAAGGCGATGTATATTTTGGGTGAAAACCCCGCCATGTCAGACCCTGATGTAGATCATGCACGTGCCGCGCTGGCCAAGCTGGACCACCTTGTGGTGCAGGATATTTTCATCACTGAGACTGCAAACTACGCTGATGTAATTCTGCCGGCTTCTGCATTTGCGGAAAAGTCCGGCACCGTCACAAATACCAACCGGCAAGTTCAAATGGGACGTCCAGCTGTTTCGCCCCCCGGTGAGGCGCGTGAAGACTGGTGGATAGAAGTTGAGTTGGCGAAACGCCTCGGGCTTGGCTGGACCTATACGCACCCAAGCGAAGTCTTTGCCGAAATGAAGCTGAACATGAAATCGCTGAGCAACATCACGTGGGATCGCCTTGAAGGTGAAAACGCGGTGACGTACCCATCGCTTTCGCCCACGGATCCGGGCCAGCCGATTGTGTTTGGCGATGGTTTCCCCCGCCAAGACGGACGCGCGAAGTTCACACCGGCAAGCGTTATTGCACCTGATGATACGCCTGACGATGAATACCCGATGATCCTTACAACAGGCCGTCAGCTTGAGCATTGGCACACAGGATCAATGACCCGCCGCGCCACAGTTTTGGACGCGGTAGAGCCTGAAGCAAACTGTTCGCTGCACCCGTCCACGTTGCGCAAGCTTGGGGTAGAACCTGGTGGAATGATCCGCCTGACCACCAAGCGTGGGTCAGTTGTGATCATGGCGCGCATGGATCGTGCGGTGGCCCCTGATATGGTCTTCCTGCCGTTTGCGTATGTTGAGGCGGCCGCAAATATTTTGACCAACTCGGCAATTGATCCTTATGGCAAAATTCCCGAGTTTAAGTTTTCGGCCGTAAGGGTAGAAGCCGCGCACGAGCCACAAGTTGCCGCGGAATAAGATGCTCACAATTTAACTGATATGCCGCTCAATCGTCATGATTGGGCGGCAATCTATGCAAAAGTAGCATTTATTGCTATGCTCAAGCGTGTGTTGGTTGAGTGTGGGGTTATCGGTTATGAAATACTTTTTGCAAAAAACAGTTTGGTTTCTGTGGGTTTTAGGCGTTGCGGTGTCGCTGACCGGATATGCACAGGCGTGTAGTACGCCTGCTTTGACCGGCGCGCATAATGCCATGGTGCCCGCAAAATCACCTGATACTGCGTTGTTTGACAGTGCGGTTCTGCACTACGTCAATAAAGTGCGGTGCTCAAAAGGGCTGTCAGCGTTAACCTCTGCCAGTGGTTTGGTGGATNTGGCTGAGGTGCATTCAAAATGGATGGCTAAGTCCCAACAGCTCAATCACAAATCGCGTGTGTCAGGGATGACTACGTTCAAAAAACGGCTCAAGGCATCTGGTGTGGGCAGTCGTGCCGGATCGGAAAATATTGGCGTTACCCATCGCTATCAGTTGGAGACAGCAGGTGTATTCTTGACCCGCGATCTAAGCGCGTGCCGGTTCGAAGCTAAGGGGCGGACAATACCTGCGCATTCATACAAAAGTTTGGCTAATCATATTGTGAACATGTGGATGGCGTCACCGGGTCACCGCAAAAACATCCTTGCGCGAAAATCTAAACTGACAGGAGCATCGCTTGCCTTTGACGGTAAGTCGCCCAATTGTGGTCGCTACTTTATTACGCAGAATTTTGCAGGTTAGTCCGGCGGCCATTTCTAAGCCCGATGTGGGAAATGAAAAAAGCCGCCCCAATTTAATGGAGCGGCTTTTGAATGTTCAATTGTCGAAGGCTTAGCCCTGACGTGCCTTGAAGCGAGGCTGTGTTTTGTTGATCACGTAAACGCGGCCTTTGCGGCGAACGATACGGCAGTCGCGGTGACGGTTCTTCAGCGACCGGAGCGAGTTCTTGACTTTCATAAGTCTGTCTCCTGTTTTTCCGGCGCGAGATCACGCCATTCAAGTTGCGTTTGCTTCAAAGGCTAATGCCAAGAAGCGGTTATCATGGTGGGCACTACTGGGATCGAACCAGTGACCCCTTCGATGTCAACGAAGTGCTCTACCGCTGAGCTAAGCGCCCATGAACCATTAACTTTGCGACCAGCCCAATTAAAAAGGACGCGGGTCGCGCCGCGTCAGGTGAGAGGTTGATTAGAAGGCTTCAGCTAAAAGATCAAGGGGGCTTTTGGAAACAAAGTGAAACAGTCTATGTTATGTCCAAACGGAGCCCGAAATGCCGAAAGCAGTCTACTTTTTAGACCTCCCAGAGGTCCGAAATACAAGCGTTGTCTTCGCCAGCCCCCATAGTGGGCGGGACTACTCACGCGCATTTATGCAGCGGACTGTTTTGGACGCACATACGATTCGGACATCTGAGGATGCATTCGTCGATCGCCTCTTTTCCAAGGCACCAGATTTGGGTGCGGTGTTTTTGCACGCTGGCGCGCCGCGTGCTTTTGTGGATCTGAACCGTGCTGCGGATGAAATGGATTGCGCCGTGGTTGAGGGTGCGCCGCGCATTGTGCACAACCCCCGAATTGCCTCGGGACTTGGGGTGATCCCCCGCGTTGTGGCCTCTGGTCGGGCAATCTACCGCGGCAAGCTCACACGGGCCGAGGCCGCGCTTAGGGTTGATGAATATTGGCGGCCCTATCACGCAGCATTGGCCAAAGAGATGCGTGCCAACCATTCCCAGTTTGGCAGCGCTATTTTGGTTGATTGCCACTCAATGCCCCATGAAGCGATTGAGGCGATCAAAACTCCTCAAGGACAGCGTCCGCAGATTGTGATTGGTGACCGGTTTGGGGCCTCTGCGGGCTCTGACATCGTTGATCGCGTAGAGGCTGCTTTTACAGGTGCGGGCTTTGTCACGGCACGCAACGCGCCGTTTGCAGGTGCCTATATAACCCAAGCTTACGGGCGGCCATCACGCGGGATGCACGCGATCCAGATTGAGATTGATCGGTCTCTGTACATGGATGAAACGCTGATTGAGCCAAACGCAGATTTTCAAGCAGTACGCCGCAAGATTACAGCCGCGATGGCTGACATCGTTGAGATTGGTCAGCGCCAAGTGCCGCTTGCTGCTGAGTAGTTAGCGCAGCGCGCGTCCCTTCATAATTGCGTCCTTGCCAAATCGTTCTCTGATGGCGTCGGTGGCGCGTTCGGCTGCGGCGCGCTTTGGGGCGTCTGGGTCCAAAAGGTCGCCCGCGCTGTCAGCAACTGAGGATGGCCCTAGGTCAGACAGACCAACGCCAATCAGGCGAAATGGACCTTGTGTGCTTACCTGATCAAACAGCTGTCTTGCGTGCCTGTAAATTCGGTCGGCAATTTGCGTGCTATCGGTCAATGTGATGCGCTTCGATAGGGTTTTGAACTTTGCCGTTTTGAGCTTGAGGGTAACGACTGTTCCCGCCAACTCACGTGCCTTAGCTCGCGCGCTGACTTTTTCTGAAAGCCGCCAAAGGTGCCCATCAAGTAGGTCAACCGCTGCGGTGTCTTCGTTGAATGTGGTCTCATTACTAATTGATTTGATTGGCCGGTGCGCGGAAACAGCGCGCTTATCGTCACCGCGCGCCAGATGCCAAAGGCGCTCGCCGATACTACCAAACCTCAGGATCAGGTCTTTTTCCTCCCACCTCAGTAGGTCCGTAAACGTGTGAATACCCGCCTGTTCAAGCGTTGCGCGCGCAGATGGTCCGACACCCCAGATCATGCCCACGGGCTTGTCTTTCAGGAAAGTCATGGTTTCAGCTTTGCCGATCACGGAAAAGCCCTGCGGTTTATCCAAATCGGATGCGACTTTTGCTAAAAACTTATTGTGGCTAAGGCCGATTGATCCGGTGATCCCGATTTCTTCGCGCATCCTTTTGACAAGGCGGGCGAGCATTACTGCTGGTGGCGCCCCATGAAGTTTGTGGGTACCGGACATGTCCAAAAATGCCTCGTCTAATGACAGCGGTTCAATGGCGGGGGTTAGTTCTTCCATCAGGGCGCGGATTTGTTTCGATACATCCGCATAGACATCCATGCGGCCGCGCACGACCACTGCATCGGGGCAAAGCTTTAGGGCCTTAAACATCGGCATCGCAGACCGGACGCCGCGAATGCGTGCAATGTAGCAAGCGGTACTGACGACGCCGCGCCGCCCGCCGCCTATTATGACGGGTTTGTCCGCAAGCTCTGGATTATCGCGCTTCTCAACGCTGGCATAAAAGGCATCGCAATCCATATGGGCGACTGACAAATCAAACAGTTCGGGATGCGCCAACATACGCGGACTGCCGCAATCCACGCAGCGTCGCGGTTCTTGCGCAGAGTAAGTGGTTAAGCAGTCGCGACAAATTGCAGGCATAATGCTGTGATACGCGCCGCACGGGGTGCCAGCAACGTTTACGAGATTTTTCTTGGCAATTAGATACGACACGTGTAGGGGTTTCCCATAGGAAACATGTCCGCTCGGGAGAGCGTGGATTATGCCACCGCCGAAGGAGCAACCACCCCGGTCACCTCTCAGGCAACAGGACTGGCGGACGTGTCACACTCTGGAGAGACGCCTTCTTGCAAGGCGCACCGAAGGCGCAAGCGGTTCCCTATGGATCGTGCATCGCTCAGGTAAAGCGAACGGAGCGGGGTTGTTTGGGCAAATGCGCCCAACCGTTTGGAGTGTGAAAACATGACTCGTATCGCAGTAATCGGCGCTGGCATCACCGGTGTGACAACAGCTTTTGAATTGGTCAGCCGTGGTCTTGATGTTGTTGTATTCGACAGAAATCGCTACGCGGCGATGGATACCAGTTTTGCCAATGGTGGGCAGCTTTCCGCATCAAACGCAGAGGTTTGGAACACAGTCGGGACGGTCCTGAAAGGCATCAAATGGATGGCGCGGCGCGATGCGCCCTTGTTGGTGAACCCGCGCCCAAGCTGGCATAAAATCAGCTGGATGGCTGAGTTCTTGAGCAACATTCCGAACTACAAAAACAACACAGTTCAAACAGCGGCGTTGGCGGTTAAGGCGCGCGCTGGATTGCAGTCTATGGCGGACCGTGCGGGACTAGATTTTGATTGGTCTCCGGCGGGCATTCTGCACTTCTATAAAAACGAAAAAGATATGGCGCACGCTCGCAAAGTGAATGAGCTTTTGTCGCAAGGCGGTGTGGAGCGTGTTGAGCTGACGCCTGATCAGGTGCGTGCGCGTGAACCAAACCTGCGTGGCACCATCACTGGTGGGTTCTGGACGGAAAGTGACAGCACCGGCGATATTCACAAATTCACGTTCGGCCTTGCAAAGTGGCTTGAGGCACAGGGTGTTGATTTCCGCATGGGCAAACCGGTTGAGCAACTTAGCAGTGCAAATGGTGAGACCCGTGTGAACGGTGAAGCTTTTGACGGTGTCGTCGTTTGCGCTGGTGTTGGTAGCCGTGCGATGGCCAAAAAGCTGGGTGACCGCGTGAACATTTATCCCGTTAAGGGCTACTCAATCACTGTGAATATGCCGGATGCAATCAGCCAAGATGGCGCGCCGATGGTGTCTTTACTTGATGATGACGCAAAGATTGTGACGTCTCGTCTGGGTAAAGACCGTTTCCGTGTTGCGGGGACGGCAGAATATAACGGCGAAAACCGTGATATTCGGGCAGACCGCATTGAGCCGCTGACCAAGTGGGTGGAAACGCATTTCCCATCAATTTCGACCGAACACGTGGTGCCTTGGGCAGGTCTGCGCCCGATGATGCCAAATATGATGCCGCGCGTTGGCGCTGGCAAACGTGCAGGTGTTTTCTACAACACAGGTC